>Ga0206131_10000136_pt1 | contig 100706 bp, 91 predicted proteins | sample Helgoland_Spring_FD_148636 | JGI IMG/M metagenome (GOLD analysis project Ga0206131, IMG submission 148636) | Pelagic subsurface seawater microbial communities from Kabeltonne, Helgoland, North Sea - Helgoland_Spring_Bloom_20160517_1 | ecosystem: Environmental > Aquatic > Marine > Epipelagic ... | reverse complement strand
GATCGTCGGGCGCAGGTCATCGCCCATTGCGCTGGCGGTGCCGCCGTCGCGGTTGACGATCACGGGGATCGCATCGGTAGCGACGGTCATCAGGGGTCTCCGGCTCAGACGGGGGTGTCGAGCGATACGGGCGGGGTGCTGAACCAGCGGGGGCCAGCGGGTGTCATGTGGAAACAATCCTCCAGCCGGACGCCGAACTTGCCGGGCAAATAGAGGCCGGGTTCGTTCGAGAAACACATCCCCGCCGCCAAGGGGGTGGTTTCGCCATGGACCAGATTGACGGGTTCGTGCCCGTCCATCCCAATGCCATGGCCGGTGCGGTGCGACAGGCCGGGCAAGCGATAGCCGGGACCATAGCCGAACGATTCGTACAGCCGCCGCACCGCATCGTCGACGCTGCCCGCGGGCGCGCCGATCCGGGCGGCGGCGAACGCGACCTGTTGCCCGCGCGCGACCTGATCCCAGACCCGGCGCTGGTCGATCGACGCCGTCCCGCGGACGAAGGTGCGCGACACGTCGGACTGATAGCCCTCGACCGTGCAACCGCAATCCATCAGCAATATCTCGCCATCGGCGACGCGATGTACCTCGCGGCTGCCATGCGGCAGCGCCGCGGCGGGGCCGATCAGCGCCAGCGCGAATTCGGGGTCGCCGCCCAGCTTTCGGGTCGCCGCGTTCATCAGCGCGCCGACCTCACCCCCCGTCATCCCCACCTCGACCCGCGGCCAGGTCCAGCGATAGGCGGCGATCGTGACGTCGGTCGCGCGCTGCATCAGTGCGATTTCGGCGGGCGTCTTGCGCATCCGGCACCCGCGCACGACCGGGTTCGCGCTGACGATCGCGGCGGCGGGCAGCAGGCGGCGCAGACCGTCGGACGCGAAGAAGCGCACGGTTTCCTCGATCCCGACCGGGCGCGTCGCCAACTTGCGCTCCGTCAGGAACCCCGCGACCAGCGCGAGCGGGTTTTCATCCTCCTGCCACACGCGGACATCGGCGGGGATGCCGAGCGATTCGCGGATCGAGGGCTCCTCGAAGAACGGGGTCACGATGCACGGGGTCCCCTCGACCGGGATCACCGCGGCGGTCAGCCGTTCGCTGTGCCCCCAGCGGATACCGGCGAAATAGGTGAGGCTGGACCCCGATTCGACCAGGATCGCGCCGATCCCGCTCGCCTTCATCAGCGCCTGCGCGCGCGCCAGCCGCCCGGCGCGTTCGACCGCGCCGATCGGCACCACGTCGCGGATCATGTCGGCGAGCGCCGACAGGTCGGGCTCCGCCGCGCGCAGCACCCCCGATCGAATGACGAGGGGCACCGCGAGCGTGGCGGCGAGGAGCGAACGGCGGGAGGGCGCAAAATCCATCGATCCGCGATACGGCGCTTGACCCGGCGGCGGCAATCCCCTTCCCTTGGGCGCACGTATAGGGGAACATGCATGGGCAAGCGCCTGACATTCTGGATCATGATCGCGCTGGTCGCCGGGTTGGTGCTGGGCTGGGGCCTGCACATCGCGATCGACGACGGCAGCCAGGCGTCGGCCGATCAACTGACGACGATCGCGGGCTATTTCTCGATCCTGACGACGTTGTTCCTGCGGCTGATCAAGATGATCATCGCGCCTTTGGTGTTTTCGACGCTGGTCGTCGGGGTCGCGCATATGGGCGACACCGCGGCGCTGGGCCGGGTCGGGCTGAAGAGCGTCGGCTGGTTCGTGTGCGCCAGCCTGTTTTCGCTGTTGCTCGGGCTGTTGCTCGTCAACCTGCTCCAGCCGGGCGTCGGGCTGGCGCTGCCGATCCCGGCGGCGACCGCGGCAAGCGGGGTCGAGCGCGTCGGTTTCAACCTCAGGGTTTTCGTCAGCCATATCGTGCCCGCGTCGATGATCGATGCGATGGCGACGAACGAAATCCTCCAGATCGTTGTATTTTCGCTGTTCATCGGGGTAGCAATCACCGCGGTGGGGGAAAAGGCCGCGCCCTTGGTCAAGGCGGTCGAGGCGCTGGTCGCGGTGATGCTGCAGATCACCAATTACGTGATGGCGTTCGCGCCGATCGCGGTGTTCGCGGCGGTCGCCTCGACCCTGGCGGAACGCGGGCCCGGGGTGATCGGCGACCTCGCCTATTTCATGGGGTCCTTCTATCTGGGGCTGATCCTGTTGTGGCTCAGCCTGATCGGGGTGGCGTTCGCACTGCTCGGCAAGCGGACGCGGTTCCTGGTCCGCTATATCCGCGATCCGCTGATCCTGGCGTTTTCGACCGCCTCGTCGGAGGCCGCCTATCCGCGGACGCTCGAGGCGCTCGACAAGTTCGGGGTGCCGCCGCGGATCGCCAGTTTCGTGCTGCCCCTGGGCTATTCGTTCAACCTCGACGGGTCGATGATGTACATGACCTTCGCGTCGCTGTTCATCGCGCAGGCCTATGGGATGCATTTGTCGCTGGGGGAGCAGGTGACGATGCTGCTGGTGCTGATGGTGACGTCGAAGGGGATCGCGGGCGTGCCGCGCGCGTCGCTGGTCGTGATCGCGGCGACGCTGTCACTATTCAAGATCCCCGAAGCCGGTCTGCTGCTGATCCTGGCTGTCGACCATTTCCTCGACATGGGCCGGTCGGCGACGAACGTGATCGGCAACGCGGTCGCCGCATCGGTGGTCGCGAAATGGGAGGGCGGGCTGGACCCGCGCGAGGACGACGCGATCCTCACCCGCCCCGCGCCGAGCGGCCATGGTCCTGCGGTCGCGGTCGAATCGTTCGACGATATCGGGCCGGGGGAACGCGGCTGATCGCAAGCGACGGCGCGGTTACCTCGCGGCGCGTCGCTGCGGGTCAGGCGTAGGCGTAGGGGCCGCCCTTCGCCAGCGCGGTTTGATAGGCGGGGCGTGCGTGGACCTTATCGAGCCAGGCGATCGTGTGCGGGCGTGAGGCATCGAGCCCGGCGCGGCTGCGCGCCGCTTCGAGCGGGAAGCTCATCATGATGTCGGCCGCGGTCATCGTGTCGCCCGCAAACCAGGGGCGCTGCGCCAGTTCGCTTTCGACATAGTCGAGATGGACGTCGATCATCGGCTGGATCCGCTTCGCCGCCGATTTGCCGAGCAAGGGGATACGGGTCAGCACCAGCTTCAGCAGGAGCGGCGGCATCATCGATCCTTCGGCATAATGCATCCAGAACCGATAGCGGAGCGCGGCGTCGCGATTGGCGGGCGCCCCCAATTGCCCATCGGCCTTGTCGACCAGATAGTCCGCGATCGCGCCGGTTTCGGCGATCACCCGGCCGCCATCGCCGCTGTCCTCGATCACCGGCGATTTGCCGAGCGGGTGGACGCGCTTGAGCGCAGGCGGCGCGAGCATCGTCGTCGTGTCGCGCTCGTACCGCGTGATCTCATAGGGCAGCGCGAGTTCTTCGAGCATCCACAGGATCCGCTGCGACCGCGAATTTTCGAGATGATGGACGATGATGGTCATGATGATTCTCCGCCGGCGCGGGCACGCCAGATCCAGGCGGCGGCCGGAAAGGCGACCGTTTGCCCATCGCACCGCTTCTGAAGCGCCATCGTCAGCTTGTCGAGCATCGCCTGGCGGTCGGCATCGGGGGCGGTGCGCAGCGCGCTGGCGATCGGCCCGACCCGACGCAGGAACGATACCGCGTCGGCGACCGGGTCGCTTCCCGCCCCCGCGACGTAGCGATAATCGACCGGCTGGTGCGTCACCTCGGACCAGCCCGCGCTCGCCAGCATGTCCGCCACGAACGTCGCGTCGGCGAACCCGAACGGGCCGGGTGCATAATGATCGACCGACACGGCTGGGGCGCCCGTCACCTCTTCGACTAATTCGGAAGCCCAGGGGTTGAGCGCGGCGCTCCGGAAGCAGGAAAAGACCAGCGCGGCATCGGGCGCGGCGGCGCGGTGCAGCGCCGCGAAGACCGGTCGCGGATCGTCGAAGAACATCACCCCGTGCCGCGACACCAGCAACGACGGCGGTGGCCCATCGATCGGGCCGGACGCGAGGTCGCCCGCAACGAAGCGCAGGTTGGCGATGCCCGCCGACCGGTCCGTCGCGACCGCGACGAGTTCCGCCGACAGGTCGATCCCGGTGACCGATAGAGCGGGCCGCGCCGTCGCCAGCGCGATACTGGTCGCCCCCGCGCCGCAACCGATATCGATCGCGGTGGCCCCCGGCGCGATCCGCGCTGCGGCGTCGAGGATCGCCTGATCGAGGTGTCGGGACAGATCGGCGAAGCTGCGATCGGTGCGCCGCCATTCCGCGGCCCAGACGTCACCGACCTTGCCCGACCAGTCGCGCGCGACGGTCATGCGAGCGCACTCACCGGGCGGTCGTCACGCGCCAGGATCATGCGGGACGTCGCATCGATCGCGCCGTGCCGCTTGCCACCCGCCGATGCGCGAGCGCAGATCAGCCGTCGTCCCCCGCGTCGTCGTCACCGTCGGGACCGACCATCATTTCCTCCGCCACCTTGTCGGTTCGATTGCGGATCGCCTTTTCGAGACGGTCGGCCATGTCCGGGTTGGCTTTCAGGAAGGTCTTCGAATTCTCACGTCCCTGACCGATGCGGACGCTGTCATAGCTGAACCACGCCCCCGATTTCTCGACCAGCCCCGCCTTGACGCCGAGGTCGAGGATCTCGCCGATCTTCGAAATCCCCTCACCGTACATGATGTCGAATTCGACCTGTTTGAACGGGGGCGCGACCTTGTTCTTGACGACCTTTACACGGGTTGCATTGCCCGTGACCTCATCCCGGTCCTTGATCGCGCCGGTGCGGCGGATGTCGAGCCGGACGCTGGCGTAGAATTTGAGCGCATTGCCCCCGGTCGTCGTTTCGGGATTGCCGTACATGACGCCGATCTTCATCCGCAGCTGGTTGATGAAGATGACCATGCACCGCGACCGGCTGATCGATCCGGTCAGCTTGCGGAGCGATTGCGACATCAGCCGCGCCTGGAGGCCGACATGGCTGTCGCCCATCTCACCCTCGATCTCGGCGCGGGGGACGAGTGCGGCGACCGAATCGACGACCAGCACGTCGATCGCATTCGAACGGACCAGCGTATCGACGATTTCGAGTGCCTGTTCGCCGGTATCTGGCTGCGACACGATCAGTTCGTCGATGTTGACGCCCAGTTTCTTGGCATAGACCGGGTCGAGCGCATGTTCGGCGTCGACGAAGGCCGCGGTACCGCCGCCGCGCTGCGCCTCGGCGATGACATGCAGCGCCAGCGTCGTCTTGCCCGACGATTCAGGACCATACACCTCGATCACGCGCCCGCGCGGAAGGCCGCCGACGCCGAGCGCGATGTCGAGACCGAGCGAGCCGGTCGAGATCGTTTCGACCTCCATCGACTGTTTCGACCCCAGCTTCATCGCCGACCCCTTGCCAAAGGCGCGGTCGATCTGCGCGAGGGCGGCGTCGAGCGCCTTTTGACGATCGGTGGTTGCAGTTGCCATGCCGGTGTCGATCACTTTCAGATTCGCGGCCATCAGATGCCTCCCTCGCTAGAGCAAGCGCGCGAACGGATCAACGCGTTGCACGCTACGTATCGCGTTTGTTCCTGCGGAACAAGTAGGGAACTTACCGCACGCTCGCGCGTCGCGGTGGGCGGTCAGCGCAGCGTGGTGGCGAGCGTCCACCAGCCGCGGGTCGCCGCGGCGGCGGCGGCGGCATCGCGCGCGGCGGCGTCGCCGAACAGCGCGAAGCAGGTCGCGCCCGATCCGCTCATCCGCGCCAGGCGGACGCCGTCGCTGGCATCGAGCAACGCGCGGACATCGGCGATTCCGGGGGCGAGGCGGATCGCGGCGGGTTCGAGGTCGTTGCGCCCCGCCCGCGCGCGCGCCAACAGCTCGCCATCGGGCAGCGGGCCGCGATCGATGCCGTCCCATTCGGCGAACACCGCCGCGGTCGACACCGCGACGCGCGGGTTGACCAGCAATAGCGGGGTACCCGCCAGTCCGTCGACCGCGGCGAGGCTATCCCCCCTGCCCGTGCCGATCGTGGTGCGGCCCCACAGGCAGGCGGGAACGTCCGCGCCCAGCCCCGCCGCGATCGCCTGTAACGCCGGATCGGCCAGCGATACCGCGTGAAGCCGGGCGAGCGCGCGCAAGGTCGCCGCGGCATCCGCCGACCCGCCGCCGATTCCCGACGCGATCGGCAGCCGCTTGTCGAGCGTGATGACGTGCGCGGTCGCGATGCGATACTGGGCGGTGAAGGCCGCCGCCGCGCGCAGGACGAGATTGTCGTTGCCCGGCGCGGTCGACAGGCCCGCGGCGAAAGGGCCGATGATCGCGAAACCGGGCTCGTCCGCCGCCGCGACCGCGATCACGTCGCCATCCGCGGCGAAGGCGAACAATGTTTCAAGATCGTGATAGCCGTCGGCGCGGCGCCGCCGCACGTGGAGCGCCAGGTTGATCTTCGCGGGCGCCGCCTCCCGGATCATGGCGCGGCGGTCGGCGTGGCCGTCGGCGTGTCCAGGGGCCCGCGCGCGATCTTGTCGGTGATCCGCGCGGCGTCGGCGGCATCGGCGGTCAGCGCGGCGGCGCGCCACGCGTAGCGCGCTTCGTACCGGCGCCCGAGCGACCAATAGACATCGCCCAGATGATCGCCGATCTCGGCATTGGTCGGCTGCCCCAGCGCGGCGCGTTCGATCAGTGGCAGCGCGCGGCGCGGATTGCCGCCCAGAAAATAGGCCCAGCCGAGCGAATCGAGGATCGACAGGTCATCGGGCTTGAGCGCGCTGGCGCGTTCGAGCAAGCTGGTCGACGCGGCGATGTTACCCCCCCGCTCCGCCATCGCATATCCCAGGTAGTTCAAGGCGAGCGGCTCCGCGGGCGCCAGCGCGACCGCGCGTTCCAGCGCGGGTTGGGCGGCGGCCCAGTCCCCGGCTTCGTCGAGCGCACCGCCATATTGGAGCCAAGCGGCCCAGTTCGTGTCCGCGCCGTCGTCGAGGACGCGGCGGTAATAACGCGCGGCCTCGGCATGGCGGCCCGCCGCGCTCAGCTGATCGCCATAGACCTGGAAATCGGCGCTCTGCGCATCGGCGGCATCGGCGCGCGCGCGGGCGGCGGCGAGCGCCTGATCCTCCCGCCCCGCGCCTGCCAGCACGGTGATCCGTGCATCGACCGCGGTGCGCGCGAAGGCGCTGGTCGCGGAGATATCCGCCAGCGTCGCGAGCGCCCGGTCGGTCGCGCCATCGGCGGCGAGCGCATTGGCGAGCAGCAGCCGCGCGCGATTGTTCGCCGGGTCCGCGATCAGCGCGGTGCGCGCGAGCGCGATCGACAGGTCGCCGGCGCGCTGGCCGACCAAATCCGCAGCGACGCGCGAGAGGATGCGCGACACCCCGAACCCCAATGTCGCTTTGGCGCCATTCCCTGCCCGGAGCGCGACGAGCACCGGGTCGTCACCGGTGAGCAGCGCGGCGGCGGCGGCGCGGTCACCCCGCCCGATCAGCAGTTGCGCGGCCTCGATCGTGACATCGCCGGGCGCGCCCGCGGCCAGCGTCGCGCGCAAGGTCTCGAGGCCCGTGAACGTGTCACCGGCGGCGATCTGGAGCACCGCGCGCTGTTCGAGCGCGAGCCGGGTCGCGAGCGGATCGCGCGTCGCGCTCGCCGCGTCGAGCGCGGGGGCAAACGGGCGACGCTGCGCGAAGGCGGTCCAGCCGCGCAGGGCGGGCGCCATGACCGCGAAGGGTCCCCCGGTCAGCGTGGCGATCGCGCGCGTCGCGGCGGCGGCATCGCCCCGCGCCGCGGCCTGGGCGAGCGGCAACAGCGCCAGATCGGCGGGCGGTGTATCGGCCCGGCGCAGCACCGCCGCCGCGCGCGCCGCCAGCGCCTCGTCCCCCGCCGCCAGCGCCGCGCGATAGGCGGGCGCCGCGACGATCGCGCTGTCGGGCGCCCCGGCGAGCGCGGCGGCATAATCGGTCGTGGCCGCCGCCGCGCGCCCGTCCGCATCGGCAACACGCGCCCGCATATAGGCCGCCAGATCGCCCTGGTCGGCGAACGCCGCCGCGGGCGTCACCGCAAGGACGGTCGCGGTCAGCGCCAGTGCGACGAGTCCGAAGCGGGTCAAGCCCGTCTCGCCGGTCACGCGGTTACATGTTGGGATAATTGGGGCCTCCGCCACCTTCGGGGACGACCCAGTTGATGTTCTGGGTCGGGTCCTTGATGTCGCACGTCTTGCAGTGTACGCAATTCTGCGCGTTGATGACGAACTTCGGATCGCCGGTGTCCTCGCCGACGACTTCATACACGCCCGCGGGGCAATAGCGTTGCGCGGGTTCGTCATAGAGCGGCAGATTATACGCGATCGGGACGTCGGCATCCTTCAGCGTCAAATGGACCGGCTGATCCTCCTCGTGATTCGTGTTCGACAGGAACACCGACGACAGCCGGTCGAACGTCAGCACGCCATCCGCCTTCGGATAGACGGGCGGCTTGACCAGATCCTTGCGCCACAAGGTTTCATGGTCGGGGTGGTGCCGCATCGTGAAGGGCATCCTGATCCCCCAATGCTCCGCCCACATCGTCGCACCGGCAAGACCCGACCCGAGGAAATCGCCGAATTTCTTGACCAGCGGCGCGGTGTTGCGGACGACCGACAGCTCCTTCTTCACCCAGCTCGTCTCGAACGCCTCGGGATAGGCGGTTAGCTCGTCATGTTCGCGCCCCGCCTGGACCGCGGCGAACGCGGCCTCGGCGGCCATCATCCCGCTTTTCATCGCGGTGTGGGTGCCCTTGATCCGGGGTACGTTGAGAAAACCCGCGCTGTCGCCGATCAGCGCACCGCCGGGGAAGACGAGCTTCGGGATCGCCTGCAAGCCCCCGTCGCTGATCGCGCGCGCGCCGTAGCTGACGCGCTTGCCCCCCTTCAGCAGCGCCGAAATCTCGGGATGCGTCTTCCACTTCTGCATTTCCTGGAAGGGCGAGAGATAGGGGTTGGTGTAGTTGAGCCACGTCACGAAGCCGATCGACACCTGCCCGTTCGCCTGGTGATAGATCCAGCCGCCGCCATTGGCATCGTCGCCGAGCGGCCAGCCCTGCGTATGGATCACGCGACCGGGGACGTGGAGCGCGGGATCGATGTCCCACAATTCCTTGATGCCCAGGCCATAGATCTGCGGGCTGGCGTCCTTCGCCAGGTCGAAGGTGCGGATGATCTCTTTCGACAGATGCCCGCGGCACCCCTCGCCGAACAGCGTGTATTTGGCGTGGATTTCGAGGCCGGGGGTATAATCGGGCTTGTGCGTCCCGTCGCGCGCGACCCCCATGTCGCCGGTCGCGACGCCCTTCACATGGCCCGCCTCGTCGAATAGAATTTCGGCGGCGGCGAAGCCGGGGAAGATTTCGACCCCCAGCCCCTCGGCCTGTTCGGCGAGCCAGCGGCAGGTATTGCCGAGGCTGCCCGTATACGTCCCCTTGTTGTGCATGAACGGCGGGGTGACGATGTGGGGCATGTTGGTCTTCTTGCCCGCCGACAAGATCCAGTGGAGATTTTCGACGACCGGGGTTTCGGCGAGCGGGCAGCCCGTCTCCTTCCAGTCGGGGAGCAGTTCGTCGAGGCTCTTGGGATCGACCACCGCGCCCGACAGGATGTGGGCGCCGACCTCCGACCCCTTTTCGAGGATGCAGACCGACAGGTCGGCGCCCGCATCGGTCGCCAGCTGTTTCAGCCGGATCGCGGCGCTCAGCCCGGCGGGGCCGGCACCGACGATCACCACGTCGTAGGGCATCGATTCGCGGTCGCTCATGATTCTCTCCCGGATCGGCGGGCGCTGTCGAGGGGGGGGCATCGAACGGGCGCGGGCCGGTAACGTCTTGTCTCGAATACGCGATCCGACAAGTTGACCGCCACGTCAACCGCGCGCCTAAGCGACGCGATGGGGGCCGATCAACATTTCGACTGGCTGGCGAGCGCGGCCAGCACCTTGGACTGGTGGGCGGAGGCCGGTGTCGACCTGCTGGTCGACGAGGCGCCGCGCGACTGGCTGGCCCCGGCCGAGGCGCATCCGCAGCCAAACGTGGCGACGCCGCCGCGCGACGGATCGCCCGCGCCGATCGTGACGACGCCGCACGGTGCGCTTTCCGAGACGCTCCCCGACACGATCGACGCCTTTACCGACTGGCGCCGGTCCGATGCCGCGCCCGAGGCGGCGTGGCGCGGCCCGGCACTGGGGTCGAGCGGCCCGGTCGATGCCCGGATCGCGATCGTCGTCGATTGCCCCGATGCGCAGGACGGCGACGCGGGCGTGTTGCTGAGCGGGTCGGTCGGCATCCTGTTCGACCGGATGCTCGCCGCGATCGGGCTGACGCGCGAGACGGTGTATCTGATGCCGGTCTGTACGAAGCGGCCCGTCGCCGGGCGGATGCCGCGCGAGATCGAGGCGCGACTGGGCGAGATCGCCCGGCATCACCTGGGGCTGGCGACCCCGAAACGCGTCCTGTGCCTGGGCAATGCGGCGAGCCGTGCGATCGTCGGGACGGACATGCCCGCCAACCGCGGGCCTTTACACGTCTTTAACCATAGAAGTGGAGACATAGGGGTGGTCACCAGCTTTCACCCGCGCCTGTTGCTCGACAAGCCGGCGCTGAAGGCGGAGGCCTGGAAGGACTTGCAAGTGTTGATGGGGGATTTGACGTGAACCGCACGCTGGCCATGGCGATGATGTTGTCCGCCGCCCCCCTGCCCGCGCTGGCGGCGCCCGCCCCCGTATCGGGCGATGGCGCGGCAGCCCCCGCGGGCGCCGATGCGACCAGCCGCCTGCCCTCGTCACGCGCCGACCATATCCCCGACCAGCTCGATTCCGCGCAGCGCGATGGCTATCGGCTGGTGTTCGCGGCGATCCGCGATGCCAAATGGCAGGATGCGCAGATCGCGCTCGATGCGATGAAGCCCGGCCCGCTCCACGCGATCGCGCGCGCCGAACTCTATACCGCCAAGGGATCGCCCAAGGTCGAGATGGAGCCGCTGGTCGCGCTGTTGAACCAGGCGCCCGAACTGCCCGAGGCCGATCAGATCGCACGGCTCGCCACGTTGCGCGGCGCGACCGACCTGCCGCCGCTGCCGACCGCGCAGCGGCTGGTGTGGCGCGACGGCGCGCCGCGGCGGGTCCGCGCGGCGAGCATCAAGAGCGACCTGATCGCCGCCGATCTGGCGACGAAGATGACGCCGTTCGTCAAGGTCGACGACGGGCATGGCGCGCAGGCGTTGCTCGACGCAACCGAGGGGCTGACGCCCGAAGCGCTGACCGAATGGCAGGCGAAGACCGCCTGGATGTATTTCCTGTCGGGTGACGATGCGAATGCGCGCGCGATGGGCATGCGGGCGGCGACCGGTGCGGGTGACTGGGCGATCCAGGGCCGCTGGACGGTGGCGCTGTCGGCGTGGCGGCAAAACGACTGCGCCGCGTCGGAATCGGGGTTCGAAGGCGTCGCCGCGCGCGCGGGCGATGTCGACCTGCGCGCGGCGGGGCTCTATTGGGCGGCACGCGCGGACATGGCCTGTGGCCGCCCCGACAAGGTACAGGCGCGATTGCAATCCGCCGCACAGTTTTCCGAAAGCTTCTATGGCCAGCTGGCGCGCCAGGCGTTGGCGATGAAGGACAAGGCAGGGCCGATCCCCGGGCGCGTCGCCGCCGACTGGGCCGCGCTCGACAAACGCCCCAACGTCCGCGTCGCCGCGGCGCTGGCCGAGATCGGCGAAACCGACCTGGCCGACGACGTCATCCGCCAGCAGGCGAAGATCGGCGATCCGAGCGAATTTTCGAGCCTGGTCCGCGTCGCCGAGGCGCTGAACCTGCCCGCGACCACGGTGTGGCTCGCGCATAACTGTCCGCAAGGCGTCGTGACCGCGACCGAGGCGCGCTATCCAACCCCGAACTGGACGCCCGACAGCGGCTGGCGGGTCGACAAGGCGCTAGTCTATGCGCACACGCTGCAGGAATCGGGGTTTCGCAACAAGATCGTCAGCCCCGCGGGCGCCTATGGCCTGATGCAGATCATGCCCGCCGCCGCGACCGATTTCGCGCGCGAAAAGGGACTGGGGTCGATCGACAAGGCGCAGCTGACCAAGCCATCGACCAACATGGATATCGGCCAGCGGCACCTGGAGCGGCTGCGCGATATGGCGGGCGTCACCGGCGGGCTGCTGCCCAAGGTGATCGCGGCGTATAACGCCGGGCCGCGCCCGGTCGGCGACTGGAATGCGATCGTCCGCGATGGCGGCGATCCGCTGCTGTACATCGAAAGCATCCCCTATTGGGAAACCCGCGGCTATGTCGTGACGGTGATGCGCAATTACTGGATGTACGAAGCGCAGGGCGGGAAGAAGGCGTCCGCCAGCCGGGCGGCCTTGGCGCAGGGGATGTGGCCGCGCTTTCCCGGCCTGCCCGGTGCGACCGCGGTGCGGATGAACGCGCGCCCCGCCACCAGCGCGATCGCGGTCAACGCCGCGGTGTCGCCGCAGTCGACGACGGTCAGCGCCAACTAATCCGCGAGACGTTCGGGCGGGTTGCGCCAGCGGGCGACGATATCCGCGGCGCTGGTGACGAAGCCGACGACGATATGCGATCCCACGATCAGGCTGGCCATGAACGCCATCACCGCGGTGACATCGTCGTCGCGCCCGAAGGCAAAGGCGACGAACCCCGCCAGCACGACTTCCTTGTTGGGCATGAACGGTAGCCGCGACAACATCATCCGCAGCGTCGCCAGGATCAGCCACATGCTCGCCGCGACCGCGGGCACCAGCAGATGCCACATCGTCGCCGACAGCCCGAGCAACAGGCCGATGCGGACGATGTGGACGATGAAGATCCCGACCAGGTCGCGCCCGGGCAGCGAGAACAACCGCCGCCGGACCAGCAGGATCGCGAGCGAGATCACGATCACGACCCCGACCGAGATCAGCAGCGCGCGCCCCAGCCGCCCGATCGCCAGCGTCTGCAACAGCGGCGCCATGACCGCCATCATCGCCAGCGTCACGATATTGCCCGCGAGCGCCGACAGCACCGCGACGTCCTTGACCGCGCCGAAGGGGGAATTGGGCAGTTTCGCGTGTTCGCGCGCCCAGAGGTAGAATTGGACCTCCCCCGAATAGCCGAACACGATTTCGTTCGCGACCTGCTTGCGTAGTAGCGGCAACATCGCCGCCGCGGGGACGCGCCACAGACGGCGATATATGACGAATTCGGACAAGGGGCCGGTCAGGTAGAAGAGCGCGAAGGCGACCCAGAACGGGGGTGTTCGCGGCATCAGCGCGGCGAGTTTGTCGAGATCGATCCGCCCGAGCTGATAGAGGATCGCCGCCAGCACGACGACCGACACGACCGGCCCTGCCCAACGGGCGGCGAGCGCGGTCCAGCCCTTTGCGGTCGCCCCCAGCCAGAACGGCGTCGCCGCCGCGGGATCGCCGGTCGTCGCTGGCGTGACGGGCGGGGTCGCGCGGCTCGGGGTGTCGGACATCGGCGTGGCAGGCGTCGGAATGGTCATCGCAGGTCGGCGGGCATCGCAGCAGAAGACGGCTGAAAAGAGGCGAGGCGATCGATCGGGCGCATCGCCGCGGCCATCGCGTCGAGATAGGCATCCGCCGCGGCATCGATCGTGAACCGCGCGGCCTGGCGCCGACGCGCTTCCCCCGCCGCGATTCGGATCGTGTCGGTTCCGGGATCGGTCGACGACGTGGCGGGCCGAGCATCGAGCTCCATGGCAAGCGCCGCGCCGAAGGCGGCATCGTCGCCGCGCGGGACGATGGTGCCGCGCCCGTCGGCCAGCAGCGCGCGGACGCCGGGGCCGCAATCGGTGGCGATCACCGGCATCCGGGCGGCCAGCGCCTCGACCACCACCGCCGGGACGCCTTCATAGGCGGACGACAGCAGCAACGCATCGAAGCCGGGCAGGCGTGCCGCGGCATCGGCGACATGGCCCGCCAACGTCACGCGATCGGTCAGCCCCAAGCGGCGGATCAGCCGTTCGATCTCGCCCCGCGCCGACCCCTCGCCCAGGATGGTCAGCGTATCGCCGCCGCCCGCGCCCGCCGCGAACCCGCGCACCATCGCCGGATAATCCTTTTGCCCGACCAGCCGCCCCACCGCGACGAAGGCTCGCGCGCCCGGCGTGGCGGCCCGCAGCGGGTGCGCGCCGAGTGCGGTCCATTGGGCGGCGGTGATCGCGGGATCTGGGATCACCGCGACTCGCGCGGGATCGGGGCGGATCGTCGCGGCGATATCGGTGAGCATCGATGCCTCCATCGCGACCCAGCCGTCGATGAACCGGCCCTGCGTCCGCGCCCATAGCCGCCAGCAGGCGCGCGCCGGGCGCGGCAGGTCGACCCGCGCGACGTCGTTGCTGATCTTCGCGACGATCGGGGGGCAACGCCGCCCCAGGATCAGCTTCATCGCCACCGCGACGATCGTATAGGTGCTGCCCGCGCAGAACAGGACGTCGGGGCGCACCCGGCGAATTTCGCCCGGCAGCCACGCGATCATCCATGCGGTTTCCATCCACACCGATACGATCGGCCAGCGGCGCGGATGGGTGTACGTCAGGTCGGCGGCCAGTTCGTCCCGGAGCGCGCCATCGCGCCGCCCCATCGCCAGCGGCGCATCGACCCCGCGGTCGCGCCACGCACGGACCAGCCGGAGCGCGACGCGTTCGACCCCGCCGGGTTCGAAACTGTGCAGAAACGTCAGAATCCTCATGCGGCGGCGGGCACCAGATCGGCATAGCGCCCGACGCCGTGGGTCCGCACGAACCGCGCCAGGGTCGCATCGATGCTGGTCATCAACCGGTCGGACGTGCAGTCGCCCGGATGCACCCCGATCCGCATGACGCGCGGCATCGGCACGGCACGCGCCAGACGCGCGAAGGCGAGCGACGAGGCCAGGCGCGCGGGCGTCCGGCTGGCCCAGGTGACGACCGGGCCGCGGCACAGCGTCCGGCCCGTCACCGGTTCCCACACGCGCCAATGATCCTCCGCCATGCCGATGCCGGTGTCCGCCAGCGCCCGATGCGCGCCCGGCCCGTAGAGCCACGCGGGCGCGATGAAGCCTGCGATCGGGCGCCCGGTGATATCCTCGACCAGCGCGCGGCCCGCATCGATCCGCGCGATCGCCTCCTCGCGCGGCAGGGCGAGAAATTCCCCCTCGCCTGCGGTCATGTGGTTCGCCTTGAACCGCGCCAGCCGCGTCGGCGGCGCGCGATCGGCCCGGTGGTAGGAACCGTGGAGGAACATCTCGATCCCGCGGTCGGCCCAGCGCCTGAGCTTGGTGGCATAGGGGCTGCCGGGCAGCAGCGGCGCGCTGCCCCAGAAATTGGGGACGACCAGCATCGCCAGCCGGTCGCCGCAATGACCGGCGAGCAGATCGAGCAGCCGGTCGACCGCGGTTTCGTGCCGCGGCGACACGTCGTGGATCGAGGCGAGCGTCATCCTTCCGCCCCGCTCAGGCGCGGGTCGATCGCCGATGCCATCGCCTTCAGGTGAAACAGTCATGCCAGATCCCGGACGCCGCCATTGCCGGGCCGCCATAGGCCGATCCGGCTCAAGTCGAAAGTTTTTCGGGACGCCGCGCGGCAAACACGGTATCGGCGCGGGATCGGATCGCCTGCGGCGTCAGTCGGGTCGGCCCGTCCATGGAGCATTGCGGGTTTGAGGATCGTCGACGTTTCCGCCTTCTACACGCCTGCGGGTGGCGGCGTCCGAACCTATGTCCACCGCAAGCTGGCCGCCGCGGGTGCGGCGGGGCATGAGATCGTCGCGATCGTCCCCGGCCCCGATGATTCGGTCGAGGAGCGCGCGCCGGGACAGTTCGTCGCGACGATCAAATCGCCCAAGATGCCCGTCGACCGCCGCTATCATTTCTTCGGCAACGAGGCGCAATTGCACCGCGCGATCGACGCGTGGCAGCCCGATCACCTGGAATGTTCGTCCCCCTGGTCGAGCGCGTCGATGGTCGCGCGCTGGCCGGGCGCGGCGCCGCGATCGCTGATCATGCATGCCGATCCGCTGTCGGCCTATGCCTATCGCTGGTTCGGCAGCATCGCGTCGATCGAGACGATCGACCGCCGGTTCGACCGGTTCTGGCGGCATCTGCGCACGCTCGACCGGCAATATGACCTGATCGTCAGCGCCAGCGCCGATTTCACCCGGCGGCTGGCCGCGGGCGGGCTGACCCGGGTCAGGACGATCCCGATGGGGGTCGATCCCGGGCATTTCTCCCCCACGCTGCGCGATCCGGCGATGCGCGCGGCGATCCTGCGCTCGCTCGACCTGTCGGAGGAGGCGCTGCTGCTGATCGGGGTGGGTCGCTATTCGCCCGAAAAGCGGTGGGACCTGGTGATCGATGCGGTGATGGCGGCGGGCCAGTCGCGCCCGATCGGGCTGCTGCTGGTCGGCGAAGGGCGGATCCGCAAGCGACTGGAAAAACACGCCTCCGGCTCCCCCCATGTCGTGATCGGCGATCCCGTCGCCGACCGGGCGACGCTGGCGCGGTTGATGGCGAGCGCGGACGGGCTGGTCCATGGTTGCGAGGCGGAGACGTTCTGCATGGTCGCCGCCGAGGCGCGCGCGAGCGGCCTGCCGCTGATCGTGCCCGATCGCGGGGGCGCGGCGGATCACGTCGTGGGCCCAGACGACATCGCCTATCGCGCGACCGATCCGATCGCGCTGCGCGATGCGATCCGCCGGTTCGCGCCGTCACCGCGCGACGGCACGATCCCGCTGGTGCGAACGATGGATGCGCATTTTCGCGAGCTGTTCGATGCCTATGGCCTGCTCGCTCAGCCCGGCAACGCCGCGCTCGCCGCGGCCAGCAGGGCGGCGGTGGGGCAGGAGCCGACGGGGCGACGGGGGCTGTCATCCTTGCGGCGATAGACCAGCCGGACGCGGTGCGGCCCCGTCGCGATACAGGCGGCGAGCCGATAATCCGCCGCCAGCGCGCGCGCCAGCACCGCGCGGGTCGCGGGATTGCCGCCTGAAAACCGCGGATAATCGTCGATCACCGCGACCGGATGCGTCGCCATGATCCGCGCGACCTCCCGCGCCGGGTCGACGCCGAGCGCGCGGGGATCGGCCTCATCCGCGGTGTTCAGGCTGCCGGGAAAGGCATAACGGGTCGGCACGCAGGAGCGCGTGAGCATGTAGAGCGCGGGATAGCCGTCGTAGACGTAGATGCACCCGGGCCCGCGCGCCGCGGCCGCCACCGCATGCGCCGCCGCCGCCCCGCCCTTCGCGCGTTCGCTGAGCGCCAGCACGACCTGCCCCCCCACCAGCGCCACGCCGCCCAGCGCCAGCGCCGCGATCCGGCGGCGGCGGGCGCCCTCCAGCGCCGGTGCCAGCGCGATCGTCAGCGGCACCAGGATCGGCAGCGCATAATGGGGGCTGGCGAATCGCCAGAACAGGATGACGCCGAGACACGAGGCGATCAGCCAGCCGATCACGAAACCGCGGTCGCGTCGGAGGGCAGCGTCTGCCTGCGGCGCCCGCGGTACGAACAGTAACGCCGCAACCAGCGGTGAGAGGATGCCGATGATCGTGGCCAGCCCGGTCAGTTGCGTCGCGAACCCCGCCCGGCCCTGCGCGAGCACCGACACGATATTGGCGAACCAGAAGGCGTCGAACCGACCGATCGCGGCATAGGCCAGCATCGCGAGCGCGGTGGGCAGCAGTGCGCAGCCGATCCACAGCGCCATCGATAGCGCGAGCGCTGGCCCCCGGCGGCCTGCGCGCCAGCCCGCGACGATGAGCGCGCAGCCGAAGAATATCCCTTCGAGCAGGACGCTGTATTTGATCTGGAGCGCCACGCCGACCAACAGCATCGCGCCCGCGCCCCGTCGCCCGACCTGCGCCGGATCGCGGATCGCCGCCAGCGTGACCGCCGCGGCGGCGACCATGACGAGATTGTAGAAGACGGGCGACTGCCCGCCCTCCCCCTCCATGAAGTCGAGCCAGAGACTATAGAGCGTGGCCGCCGCGAGCGCGCCCCACGGCCCTGCCCCCATCCGGCGCCGGGCGAGCAGGAACACCCCCGTCGCGGTCGTCACCACGACGAGCAGCGCCGCGATCTTATACGCCAGGAACCCGTCGCCGCCGACCGACCGGATCGCGGCATAGATCAGGAACAGCCCGATCGGCTTGCGATCGAAGAGGTCGACATAGGGCACCGCCCCCTGGAGCAGCCGGTCGCCGACGAGCAGGTAGAATTGCTCGTCGAAGCCGATGACGGGATTGCCGAACGTCTGCCACCGGGCGACCAGCGCGACGATCAGCAGGACCAGCGCCGCGTGGGGGGTGCTGAGCCCGTCCGATCGAGCCGGTGGCGGGGATATCGGGGCGGGTTCAGCGCGCATGGGTGGATGTGTAGCGGCTTTGCGCGATCGCGCCACCGGCGCGCGCGGCGGGGCTGGCGGCGGGTCGACGACATCGTAACTGTTTTATTTTGTCGCGGACTTCCCCCACGGGCGGGTGCTGCTAGCAGAAGAGGTGCATGGCAAACGCAGCGGATCGGGCGGCGCGGAGAGGACGGATGGGGCAGTTATGAAAATCGATACCAGCCATACAGGCGCGCTGCCGCCAGCGAGCAGGCCCTTCTACACCCATCTGTATTTCCAGGTGCTGGTCGCGATCATCGCGGGCGTCCTGCTCGGTCATTTCGTCCCCGCGACCGGCGAAGCGCTGAAGCCTCTGGGCGATGCGTTCATCAAGCTGGTCAAGATGGTGATCGCGCCCGTCATCTTCCTGACGATCGTAACCGGGATCGCGGGGATGCGCGACCTGGCGTCGGTCGGGCGGGTCGCGGGCAAGGCGTTCATCTATTTCCTGTTCTTTTCGACGCTGGCGCTCATCATCGGGATGATCGTCGCCAATGTCGTGCGGCCCGGCGCCGGGCTGAACATCGACCCCGCGACGCTGGATGCGAGCAAGGTCGCCGACTATGCCAGCAAGGCGCATGAGACGACGCTGACCGGGTTCCTGACCGGGATCATCCCCGATACGTTCCTGTCGTCGATGACCGAAGGCAACATCCTGCAGGTGTTGTTCGTATCGATCCTGTTCGGCATTTCGCTGGCGCTGATCGGCGATCGCGGCGACCGATTGCTCCACCTGCTCGAGGATGTGTCGACGACCTTCTTCAAGCTGGTCGGCATCGTGATGCGCGCCGCGCCGATCGGCGCGTTCGGGGCGATGGCGTTCACGATCGGCAAATACGGGATCGGCACGCTCGCCAACCTCGCGACGCTGGTCGGCACCTTCTACCTGACGTCGCTGCTGTTCGTGATCGTCGTGCTGGGGGTCGTCGCGCGGCTGGCCGGATTTTCGATCTTTCGCCTGATCGGTTATCTGAAGGCGGAACTGCTGCTGGTGCTCGGCACGTCGTCGTCCGAAAGCGCGCTGCCGTCGCTGATCGAGAAGATGGAGCGCGCGGGCTGCCCCAAATCGATCGTCGGGCTGGTCGTGCCGACCGGCTATTCGTTCAACCTGGATGGCACCAACATCTATATGACGCTGGCCGCCTTGTTCATCGCGCAGGCGTGCAACGTCGACCTGACGATCGGCCAGCAGATACTGTTGCTGAGCGTCGCGATGCTGTCGTCGAAGGGCGCGGCGGGGGTGACGGGGGCCGGGTTCATCACGCTGGCCGCGACGCTGTCGATCGTGCCAAGCGTGCCGGTCGCGGGGATGGCGCTGATCCTGGGCGTCGACCGGTTCATGAGCGAATGCCGCAGCCTGACCAACTTCATCGGCAACGCGGTCGCCACCGTCGTGGTATCGCGGTGGGAGGGAAAGCTGGACGTCGAGCAGCTGAACCTCGCGATGAGCGGCAAGCTGCCCCGTGTCGAGGACATGCCCAACGCGATGGTCGCCGACTGACGTTACCGTCCTGCTTACCGAGATCGCCATGACGAAGAAGAATGTTGGCGTGCGACACGTCGCGGGGCTGTGCCTGGCCGCGACCGTGATGCTCCCCACCGCCGCGCCGGCGCAGGGCGGCACCGCGCGCCCCGCAGCCGATTCCGCCCCCGCGACCCCGATCGCGACATCCTATCCCGCCGCCGCCGATGGCGATGGCGGCGGCGCGCCCGGCACCTATGCGCTGTCGCGCTGGGCGGAGGACTGGACGCTGATGCGCGATCCCGCCCGCCGTCGCGATGCGATCGACCGGCTGAAATTCCTGCCGCTGGACGAGGCGGGCGATATCTATCTGACGCTGTCGGGCGAGGTGCGCTTCCGGGTCAACCACACGACCAACCCCAATCTGCGCGCGGCCCGGGCGCAGCGGCAGGACATCAACCGGCTGGTGGCGGGCGCCGACCTGCATGTCGGATCGCACCTGCGCGCCTATGCCGAGGTTGCGCACGGCGGGATTTCAGGCGTCGAGCTCGGCGCTCCCGCGGCGACGCTGCGCAACGATCTGGTCCTGCAGCAGGCGTTCGTCGAGGGCGATGCGACGGTCGGCGATGTCGAGATCGGCGCGCGCTACGGACGGCAGGAATTTACCGACGGATCGAACCTGCTGGTGTCGCAGCGCGACAACAACACGATCCGCTATACGGTGAACGGCGGGCTCGCCTGGGTGCGCAACGATCATCTGCGCGCCGACATCTTCGATCTCAAGCCGACCGCTTATGGCGATCTGGGCACCGAGGACGACATCGTCGATCCCGCGCGGCGGTTTTCGGGGGTGACGCTGGGGATCGTCGTGCCGCCGACGTGGTTCGGCGCGTCGAAACTCTATCTCGACCCGTTCCTGTGGCGGCGGCGCAACAGCGTCGGGGCCTGGGGTGGCCGCATCGGCCCCGCCACGCGCTATTATGGCGGTGCCCGGCTGTGGGGCGATGTCGGCAAGTTGACGATTGGCAGGCGTTCGTCGCCCAGACCTATCGCATCGGTACCGCGAAGACGGCGCCGCGGGTCGGGGTGCATGTCGATTACGCCAGCGGCGGGGGCGGCTATGGCGATGGGACGCTGCGCAACGCCTATGCGCCGTTCGGCAACAACATCTATTACAGCTATCAGGGATCGCTGACCGCATCCAACCTGATCGCGGTCGCGCCGACCGTCGCCGTCCAGCCGGTCAAGGCGTTGCGGGTGACCGGCGAATATGTCCTGGCCTGGCGCGACAGCACGACCGATGCGGTCTATCGCGCGAACGGCCAGCCCTTTGCAGGGACGCAGCTGGTGGCGGGGCACAAAATCGCGAACCTGTCGCGGCTCCAGGCGGTCTGGACGGTGACGCCGCGGCTGTCGTTCACGGGCCGGTACGAACATCTCGCCGCCGGGACCGCGCTGACGCGGGCCGGGTATAAGAGCAGCGATTTCCTGGCGGGATGGATCAGCTTCCGCTTCTGATCCGCGGCGGCGGCGCGGTCAGATCCCGCCCGCGACCACCTCTCGCCCGTCCGCGACCAGATCGGCGGTGAGCCGGGCGAGGCAGGCATCGACCTGTGCCTCGTCCGGGCTGCGGACGACGAAGTTCGCGCCGACGCGGCCTTCGCGGAAGAACGGGTAACTGCCGATCGCGACGCCGTCGAACGCCTTTTCGACGTTGCGCAGGATATCGGCGATCTCGCTTTCGGCGATCCACCCGCCGATCTGCTTCGACACCACCGGGCGACCGCCCTCGAGCGTACCGGTCAGCGCATCGAGCATGCCTGCGGTGATGTGGGGCACGCCTGCCATGATGAAGATGTTGCCGACCCGGATGCCGGGCGCACCCGAGACGCGGTTTTCGATCAGGTCGGCGCCCGCCGGCACCCGCGCCATCCGCGCGCGCGCATCGGTCAGGCCGCCCCGCGTTTCGTAATAGCGCTCCAGCGTCGCCATCGCCTTGGGATGGTGCGTCACCCCCACCCCCAGCGCGGCGGCGATCGAATCGACGGTGATGTCGTCGTGGGTCGGCCCGATCCCGCCGGTGGTGAACAGATAATCGTTGCGCACGCGCAGGATGTTCACCGCTTCGACGATCGCGCCCTCATCGTCCGCGACGACGCGCACCTCGGCCAGGCGGATTCCCTGGACGTTGAGCCATTGCGCGACCTGCGCGACATTCTTGTCCTGCGTTCGGCCCGACAGGATTTCATCGCCGATGACGAGCAGGGCAGCGGTCCAGATACGCTCTTGTTCCATGCCCGTGCCATAGCCTCGCAAAACCGGCGCCGTCACGCTATATCGGTGCGATGACCGACTATGTAACCGTCGCCGCCGATACGCCCGAGGGCCGCACCGGCGCCATCAAGCTCCACGGCCCGATCGCCTTTGCGGGTATGCACAAGGCGGGCAGGCTGGCCGCCGAAACGCTCGACATGCTGGTGCCGCACATGGTGCCCGGGGTGACCACCGCCGAACTCGACCGGCTGATCTACGACTTCATCACCGCCGCAGGCGGCGTTCCGGCGACGCTGGGCTATCGCGGCTACACGCATTCGACGTGTATTTCGATCAACCATGTCGTGTGCCACGGCATCCCGAGCGAGAAGACGCTGAAATCGGGCGATATCGTCAACGTCGACGTCACCCCGCTGCTCGATGGCTGGCATGGCGACACCAGCCGCATGTTCCTGATCGGCGATGTCCCGCTGAAGGCGCGGCGGCTGGTCGAGGTGACCTATGAATGCCTGATGCTCGGCATCGAACAGGCGAAGCCGGGCAACACGATGGGCGATGTCGCGCATGCGATCCAGCGTCATGCCGAAAAGCATCGCTACGGCGTGGTGCGCGATTTCTGCGGGCATGGCGTCGGGCGGCTGTTCCACGACGCCCCCGAAGTGGTTCACGTCGGACGCCCCGGCACCGGGCCCGAATTGAAGCCGGGAATGATCTTCACGATCGAACCGATGATCAACATCGGGCGCCCCGACGTGAAGCTGCTCGACGACGGCTGGACCGCGGTGACCCGCGACCGGTCGCTGTCGGCGCAGTTCGAACATTCGATCGGGATCACCGACGACGGCTGCGAGATCTTCACGCTGAGCCCCAAGGGCTATACCCAGCCGCCCTACGAATAGGCCATGATCTGGCGTCATCCGCCGACTATCGGCGCGTGACGCAGAGCGTGAATCAGTCGACAGCAGGTGTATGAGTGACTTAGCACACTGGCATGCATCATGCACTGGAAGGGGGGGCAAGCAACGGCTTGCACCATATCCGGGAGACGACCATGACTTTCACGCTTTCGCTGCTCGCCGCCACCCTCTCCGCCGCTACCCTCGGCACCCCAGCCACCCCGACCCCCGCCGCGCCCGACGCGGTCATGCCGACCGTCAAGCCGGTCGCATCGTCGCGCTATGCCGTCCGCTACGACGCGGCGCGCGACCGTTACTGCATCAAGGATCGCCAGGCGGCGGCGGCCACGGGCACCCGGATCGTGCTGCAGGAATGCAAGACGGTGACCCAATGGGCCGAACTGGGGCTGACGATCGACCATCGGCGTTGAAGCCCGCGCGCGGTGCCCGTGGGGATCGTCCCGCGGGCGCCGACGCGACAGGCTGGCCTCCATCGTCGCGGATCGTTAAAGGCCGCGTCCATGACCGAGATCACACCCCAGATCGTCGCCGACCACGGCCTCAGCCCCGACGAATATGACCGCGTGCTCGCCGCGCTGGGGCGCGAACCCAATCTGGTCGAACTCGGCATCTTTTCGGTGATGTGGTCGGAGCATTGCAGCTATAAATCGAGCCGCCTCCACCTGAAGAAGCTGCCGACCACCGGCCCGCAGGTCATCTGCGGTCCCGGCGAGAACGCGGGCGTCGTCGACATCGGCGATGGCCAGGCCGCGATCTTCAAGATGGAGAGCCACAACCACCCGTCGTACATCGAACCCTATCAGGGCGCGGCGACCGGCGTCGGCGGTATCCTGCGCGACGTGTTCACGATGGGTGCGCGCCCGATCGCCAACATGAACGCGCTGCGGTTCGGGTCGCCCGATCACCCCAAGATGCGCCACCTGATCGCGGGCGTCGTCCATGGCATCGGCGGCTATGGCAATTGCGTGGGGGTGCCGACCGTCGGCGGCGAGGTGAATTTCCACAAGGCCTATGACGGCAACATCCTGGTCAACGCGATGACGGTCGGCGTCGCGGATCAGGACAAGATCTTCTATTCCGCCGCCAGCGGGATCGGCAATTCGATCGTCTATGTCGGCAGCAAGACCGGGCGCGACGGCATCCACGGCGCGACGATGGCGAGCGCGGATTTCGGCGAGGATGCCGAGGCGAAGCGCCCGACGGTGCAGGTCGGCGATCCGTTCACCGAAAAACTGCTGATCGAGGCGTGTCTCGAACTGATGGCGACCGACATGATCGTCGCGATCCAGGACATGGGCGCGGCGGGCCTGACCTCCTCCGCGGTCGAAATGGCGAGCAAGGGCGGGGTCGGCATCGAACTGACGATGGACGACGTGCCCCAGCGCGAAACGGGGATGACGCCGTACGAGATGATGCTCAGCGAATCGCAGGAGCGGATGCTGATGGTGCTGAAACCCGGTCGCGAGGCCGAGGCGGAGGCGATCTTCACGAAATGGGAACTCGATTTCGCGGTGATCGGGCGCGTCACCGACACCGGGCGGATGGTGCTGACCTTCAAGGGCGAGACCGTGTGCGACATCCCGCTCGGCCCGCTCGCCGACGACGCGCCGCTCTATGATCGTCCGCACACGCCGACCCCGCCCGCCAAGGCGCTGATCGAGGTGCCGGACGCTCCGGACATCGCCGCCGACCTGCTGACGCTGATGGGATCGCCCGACATCGCCAGCCGCCGGTGGATCTGGGAACAATATGATTCGATGGTCGGCGCGGACACCGTCCAGGCCCCCGGCGGCGACGCCGCGGTCGTGCGCGTCCACGGCACCGACAAGGCGATCGCGATCACGACCGATTGCACCCCGCGCTATTGCTATGCCGACCCGGTCGAGGGCGGCAAACAGGCGGTGGCGGAGGCGTGGCGCAACCTGACCAGCGTCGGCGCGACCCCGCTGGCGGTGACCAACTGCCTCAATTTCGCCAACCCGCAGCGGCCCGAGATCATGGGGCAGATCGTGGGATGCCTCGACGGGATGAGCCAGGCGTGTCGCGCGCTCGATTTCCCGATCGTGAGCGGCAATGTCAGCCTGTACAATGAATCGAAGGCGACCGGCGGCGGCTCCGCGATCCTGCCGACGCCCGCGATCGGCGCGATCGGGTTGCTCAAGGATTGGCGACGGAATGCGACGATCGCGTTCAAGGATGCGGGCGACATCATCCTGGTCGTCGGCACGCGACGCGGCGACCTGGGCCAGTCGCTGTGGCTGCGCGAATGCCATGGTCGTGAAGACGGCCCGCCGCCGCGCGTCGACCTCGACCTGGAACGCAAGGCGGGTGACGTGATCCGCGCCGCGATCGTCGCGGGACAGCTGTCGGCGGTCCACGACGTGTCCGACGGCGGCGTCGCGGTGGCGCTCGCGGAAATGGCGCTCGCGGGCAATATCGGCGCGATGATCGATCGCAAGCAGCCGCACGACGGCGCCGCGGCGTTCTTCGCGGAGGACCAGGGCGTCTATCTGGTCACCGTCCACGATCATGCGCTGCTCGATTTCCTCGCCGCGGCGAACGATGCCGGGGTCGAGGCAGAGCCGATGGGCCGCACCGGGGGCAAGCGGCTGATCTTCGAATTGCCGACCGCGGATCATGCGGTGACGCTGGAGGCGCTGCGCACCGCACACGAAGGGTTCTTCCCGGCGCTGATGGGTCAGGATGCCGCGCTCGCCTGATCGCGGGCGCGTGCATGGCGCGGCGTCATTTGCGCGGCGCGGGATTTGTGGCACGGCGCCGGGGTGATGACCCCGCCCCCTGCCCCCCGTATCGTCAGCCTCGACGTCATCCGCGGTGTCGCGGTGATGGGGATTCTGATCGCGAACCTGCCCGCCTTCGCCCTGCCCGAGGCCGCGTATTTTTCGCCCGTCGCCTGGGGCGGGTCGTCGCCCGCCGATGTCGCGACCTGGTTTGCGACCTTCGTCCTGGTCGAAGGCAAGATGCGCGGGCTGTTCACCTTTTTATTCGGGGCATCGATGCTGGTCGTCATCGATGCGGCGCGGGCGCGCGGGGATGGCCCGGCGCGCGTCCATTTCGCCCGGATGGCGACGTTGTTCGCGATCGGGTGCCTGCATCTATACCTGTTCTGGTGGGGCGATATCCTGACGCATTATGCGCTGGTTGGCGCGCTGGCGTTTATGGCGACGCGGCTGCGGGTACGCTGGCTGATCCGGCTGGCGGTGCTGTTGATCGCGGTGCAGACGATCCAGAGCCTGATGGGCGAGATGATGCTGATCGCCAGCGCCGCGCGCGATACGCCCGCGCATGTCGCGCAGTGGAACGCGATGGCGACCGCCTTTGGCCGCCCCCCGACTGCGGATATGCTGCGGGAGATCGCGGCGACGCGCGGCGATTTCCTGACCGGCGTCGGGTGGCGATGGGCGCAGGCGACCGATCCGCTTACGCTGCTCCCGATCCTGCTTGCCGAGACGCTGGCCGCGATGCTGTTGGGGATGGCTGGATATCGATCGGGGTTCCTTACCGGCGGCTGGCCACGCGCGCGCTATCGGCGTTGGGCGATCGTCTGTCTGGGGCTGACGCTGCCGATCTATGTCGCGCTCGCGATGCTGACGATGACCCATGGGTTCGACATGCGGTGGGTGTTCTTCGCCTCGATCGTCGCGAGCGAACCGATTCGCCCGATCATGGTCGTCGGCTATGCCGCGCTATTGATGTTGGCGATCCGGCCGGCGGGCGCGCTGACCCAGCGGATCGCCGCGGTGGGGCGCGCGGCGTTCACCAATTACCTCGGCACGACGCTGATCATGACGTTCATTTTTTCGGGCTGGGGGCTGGGGCAATTCGCCCGCTGGTCGCGCGCCGACCTCTATTGGCTGGCCCCGGCGACCTGGGCGATCATGCTGCTCTGGTCGCCCTGGTGGCTGGCGCGATATCGCTATGGACCGTTCGAATGGCTGTGGCGGACGATCGCGCGGCTGGAGGTTCAGCCGATGCGGCGGGCACCGCTCAGCTAGACTTGCGCCCGAAGCCGCCACCATGTGGCTTGCGCGCGACGAGCGGGCTCGCCTCGCGTTCCAAGAGCCGCAGCGTTTCGTCGAACATCGGGCGAAGATTCGCGACATCGACCAGCGCATCGTCGCAGGTGTCGTGCCGTTCGACCGCGTCGCGCGCGCTCATTTCGATCTTTTCGGCGAGATCGGCGAGCGGGTCGGCGCCGAACTGACGCGCCTCCCCCTTCAGCGTATGCGCGGGGATGACGATCGCGGCGGCGCTCGACGCGCGCATGCCCTGTTCGATCGCCGCGACCGATTTGATCCCGTCCTCGCGAAAATAGCCCAGGATGCGGACGAATCCCGCACCGAGTTCGGTACGGGTCCGCGCATAGGCGGCCCAATCGACCAGGGTACTGCCTTCGAACGACACTGACGTCTCCCTAACGGACCAATTCAGCTTCCACGCCAGCCCGATCGGTTGGCGTACAGCGATCCGTAGGCGCAACCGGTAAAGAACAGGTTGCCGTGTCGATCATGATATCAGGGGTCGAACGGGTTCTTCGGCGCGCGCAGGCTAAGTCGGACCGGAACGGCACCAAATCCCAGCTCCTTGCGCATAGAATTGACCAAGTAACGTTCGTAACTTGCAGGCAATTGATCGACGCGCGTCCCGAAGATGACGAAGCTGGGTGGGCGCGTCTTGACCTGCGTCACATAGCGCATCTTGATCCGCTTGCCGCCGGGTGCGGGGGGAGGATTGGCGTTGATCGCGCGTTCGAACCAGCGGTTGAGCTCGCCGGTGCCGACTCGCTTCGACCAGGCCTCCCGCGTGTCGAACGCGGCCTGGATCAGCTGGTCGATCCCCTTCCCCGTCGCGGCGGACACGGTCATGACGGTCACGCCCTTCACCTGGCTCAGGCCGTCTTCCAGCGCGCGCTTGACGCCGTTGAAGAGCGAGGAGGCGTTTTCGGCAACGTCCCATTTGTTGAGCGCGATGACGAGCGCGCGACCCTCTTCGAGCACGCGGTCGGCGATGCGCAGGTCCTGCGCCTCCAGCCCCAGCGTCGCATCGAGCAACAGCACGACGACTTCGGCGAAGTCGACTGCGTGGAGCGCATCGGCGACCGACATTTTTTCCAGCTTGTCCTGGATCTTGGCGCGTTTGCGCATCCCCGCGGTATCGATCAGCCGCACCTTGCGCGCCTCTCCGCCCGCCGGTTCCCAAAGCCAGTCGACCGCGATCGAATCGCGCGTGATCCCCGCTTCCGGCCCGGTGATCATCCGGTCTTCGCCGAGCATGCGGTTGACCAACGTCGACTTGCCCGCGTTCGGGCGCCCGACGATCGCCAGTTTCAACGGGCCGTCGAACCCTTCGTCCTCATCCTCCTGCTCCTCCTGCGCCGCGGTCACCGCATCGCAATGCGGCAGGAGCGCTTCGAACAGATCGCCGACGCCCTCGCCATGTTCGGCGGACATCTGGACGGGATCGCCGAACCCCAGGCTGAGCGATTCGAGAATGCCCTGATCGCCCGCGCGACCCTCCGCCTTGTTCGCGACCAGCACGACCGGGGTGGTCGAAGCGCGCAGCCAGCGGGCGATCTCTTCGTCGAGGGGCACGATCCCCGCGCGCGAATCGAACAGGAACACCGCGACATCGGCCTGCGCGACCGCGGCCTCGGTCTGCTGGCGCATCCGGCCGGGCAGCGTCTGGGCGTCGTGATCCTCGTACCCCGCGGTATCGATGACGCGGAAATCGAGCCCGATCAGGCTGGCATCGCCCTCCCGCCGATCGCGCGTGACGCCGGGACGATCGTCGACCAGCGCCAGTTTCTTGCCGACGAGGCGGTTGAACAGGGTCGATTTACCGACATTGGGGCGACCGACGATCGCGACGGTGGGAAGACGGGACATCGCGGCCCCCTAGCCTACCCGCCCCGTTCCGTCACGTGTCGCGTCGCCCGCCGCACGGACGGGATCAGCGATAGGCGCTGATCCGGCCCTTCTGATCGATCGTGTACAGCGTCGAATTGGCGACGACGGGGGGCAGCGAGAATGGCGTCTTGGTCTCGATCGTCGACTGGACACTGCCGTCGGTGGGGGACACGAACGCGATCTGGCCGAGCGAATTGGTCAGGATCAGGCGATTGCCCGCCAGCACCGGGCCGAACCAGGTGACCTGTCCGCCCTTTTTCTTCTTCTGGTTCTTGAAGCGCTGCAATTCCGCTATCCACCGCGCCTTGCCGGTCGATTTGGCGAGGCAGACGATCCGGGCATCGTCGGTGACGACGAACAGCCATTCGCCCGCGACCCATGGCGTCGAAATGCCCGCGAAATTCTGTTCCCAGACCCGCTGGCCGGTATCGAGCTGCAACGCGACCATGCGCCCGCCTTCACCGACCGCATAGACGCGGCCATCCTCGATCACCGGATCGGCATCGATATCGGCCAGGCTCGACACCGACGTGCTGATCGACGTGCGCGACAGCGCATCGCCCCACAGCACGCGTCCGTTTTCGTAGCGATAGGCGTTGAGTTCGCCGCTGGAGAAGCCCGATACCACGGTGCCCTGGCTGGCGGCAGGCGCGGCGACGCCGAACACGCCCTGCGATTCGAGCGTGCCCGACTGGACCCAGTTCACCTTGCCCGTGTCCTGGTTCAGCGCGAACAGCTGGTTGTCCTGACTGAGCACATAGACGACGCCGTTCGCGATCGTCGGCGATCCGCGCAGCGGCCCGCCCGGCTTGACCCGCCAGACTTCCTTGCCGTCCGCGGCGTTGAGCGCGACGACATCGCCGAGGCCGTCGGTCGCGAACACCTTGCCATCGTCATAGCTGACGCCGCCGCCGAAGCGCGCGTTGGCATTCTGTTTCGTGTCGACGATCGATGTCGACCAGAGTTCGGCGCCGGTGTCGGCGGTATAGGCATGGACGGTCGCGGCGACGTCGGTCGCGAACAATTTGCCGTCGGCGATCACGGGGGCGGCGGCGAGCCGTTCGCGGTTCGACCCGCCGTTGATCGATGCGGTCCACAGCCGCGTCGGCGAATCGCCCAGTGCCAGCTGGCCCATCGACTTGGCCGCATTGCCGCCCGGCTGCGCCCAGTTGGCGTTGGGGGCGGGCGCGGGCAGGGTCACCTGGATATCGGCGATGCCCGTATCGGTCTGGATGCCGTTTTCGGACACCAGGATCGGGATACGCTGGCCGACGGTCGGGGTCTTCTTCGGGCCGCCGCCCTTGAAGACGCCGCAGGCGCTGAGCGCCATCAGCGCCGCGAGGCCGACGGAAACGCGATACTTGGCTGTCATTTGGTTTTCTGACCTTCGTTCTGCGGAATCGCGTCGACACCCACTGCACCCGCCATCTGAACCGCGCGTTGACGGATCGTGTCGGGAACGCCCTCGTCCGCGGCGATCTTCGCGAACAGCGGTCCTGCGAGATCCTGACGGTTCATCCGCAGGTACGACACCGCGACCATCTCTCCCGCGCTGCCCAGCCAGGGGTTGCCGGTGACCGCGAGCGGACGGAGCCGTTCGACGACGACCTGCGGCTTCAGCGTATCGAATTCGGCGGTCGTCTGACGCACCAGCGCCTGATCGCGGAACGGCTGGGGCAGCGACGTATCCGCCGCGACGACCGCGAATTTGGCCGCCGCGCCCTTCAGATCGTTCTTCTGCAACAGGATATCCGCCTGCGACAGCAACGCCAGCGCGCGATAACCGGGCGCGGAGGTGTCGGCCAGTTCGGCGAGCGGGGCTTGCGCCTTGGCGACGCTTTCGGCGGCCAGCGCGTCATAGGCGCGTTGCAGCGTTTCGCCGCGTTCGCCCGCGACGACCGCTTGATGATGCTGCCAGTAGAGATAGCCGCCGAACGCGCACAGCGCCGCGACGACCAGCGCGATGACCGCGATGCCCCAGCGTTTGCCGAATTGCGCCATCTGGTCGCGGCGCAGTTCGTCATCGACCTCGCGCAGGAAAGCATCGTTATTGGTGGGGGTAACGGCCAAGGATGGCTCCGTGCGATGATGAGGGGGAGGCGGCGCGGACCTTAGCGTCGCGCGCGGCGAAACGGAAGCCGGTCAATCACCGCCCGGATGGCCGCGTCAATCGCGGGGGGCATAGACCTGGTCGGCCCCCGGAAACCGGCGCGCGCGAACGTCGTCGGCATAGGTGTCGACCGCCGCGGTGATCCGCGCGGCCAGATCCTCGAACCGCTTGACGAAGCGCGCGGTGCGATCGAACATTCCCAGCATATCCTCCGCCACCAGCACCTGCCCGTCGCAATGCGCCGATGCGCCGATGCCGATCACGGGGATGGCGACCGCGTCGGTGATCGCGACCGCGATCGGTTCGACGACCCCCTCGACCACGACCGCGAACGCGCCCGCGTCGGCGACCGCCTGCGCATCGGCGATGATCCGCGCGCTCTCCTCGTCGCTGCGCCCGCGCGCGGCATAGCCGCCCAGCGCGTTCACCGCCTGCGGCGTCAGCCCGATATGCGCCATCACCGGAATGCCCCGCGCCGCGAGGAAGGCGATCGTCGGCGCCATCGCGGCCCCGCCCTCCAGCTTCACCGCCGCCGCGCCGGTTTCGGCGAGGATGCGGCTGGCGCTGGTAAAGGCCTGTTCGGGCGATGCTTCGTAACTGCCGAACGGCATGTCGATCACGACGACCGCGTGATAGCTGCCCCGCACCACCGCGGCGCCATGCGCGCACATCATGTCGAGCGTCACGCCCAGCGTCGACGGCAGGCCGTAGATCACCTGACCCAACGAATCGCCGACCAGCAGCAGGTCGCATTGCGCATCGAGCAGCTGCGCCATCCGCACCGTATAGGCGGTCAGCATCACCAGCGGCTGCGCGGTGACGCCATCGACCTTGCGCCGCAGGATCGCGGGCACGGTCAGGCGTTTGAGCGGCGCGGGGGTCGGATTGGCGCGGCTGGTGGCGGTGTCGAGCGTATAGGTCGTGGACATGCGCGCCAGCCTAGCCCGCCCGCGTCACGCGATCCAGCCTTGCCGACGCGCCCGCCCCGCAAGCAGGATCGCCGCGATCGCGATGGCGGCGATGACGAGGGGGAATGCCGCCGTGCCGATCCCGCGATGCGCGAGGATGTCGGTCGTCGCGAACAGCCAGCCGAACTGGACGACGACCGCGACCAGCGAGATCACGAACAAAGGCCGCGCCAGTACCGACCGTGCGAGCAGCGCCAGCGCGCCGAGCAACCCCGTCCCCACCGCGACGGCATAGACTGCATTGTACCAGACGGGCAGCGCGGCATAGAGCGCGCGCTGATAGGCATCGGCGGGCCCCATCGCATCGGCCCCCAGGCGGAATTGCTGGTAACAGGCGAAACACCCCGCCGCGCCCCAGACCAGCAACCCGATCGCGACGATCCGGAACCAGACGGGCATCGGTCGAATCGGTGAAGGCATCGCCATCGTCTCCGCATGGGGTCACCGCGATTTCTGCACCGCCGCGTCCCCGATCGCAACCCGTCGCGACCGCCGCCTCTATCCCAGCAGCGCCGCGGCCCAGGCATCGGGATCGAACCCGATCAGCAGCCCGCCCGGATAGTCGACGATGGGCCGTTTGATCGCCGATGGCTGGTCGATCATGACCGCGATCGCCGCCGCGTTATCCGGCCCGTTACCGATCGCGGCCTTAGCGGCGTCGGGCAGCTTGCGATAAGTCGTCCCTGCCTGGTTCAACACGCGGTCGACGCCGCACCGATCGATCCACGCGGCCAGGCGATCGCCCGTCACGCTCGATTTCTTGTAATCGTGAAAATCATAGGCGACGCCATGATCGTCGAGCCAGCGCCGCGCCTTCTTGATCGTGTCGCAATTGGGGATGCCATAGATGGTCACTGTCATCGGTAAGCCCTCATCGTCCTTCGGCTGGTCGTGGTCGCCCCGGACGAACAACCGGTCGCCCGGCTTCACTCCATAGCGGATGTTTTGGCGCTGCGCCCTGCCCGCCCCTAGCTGGCATCGATACGAATAATTAAGCCAAATTTCGTACCGAATCGGACATAACCAGGGGTGAGGATCGATGCCATATACTGCGGTGGACCGGGCGACCTCGATGCTGTTCGCGCGGGTGGTCGGCTTTCTGGATGTCGATCAGGTCCTGACCATCTCGGCACGGCTCGATACCCGGCTGGAGGAACTCGGCGTTGCATCCCGCGGCCACTATCGTCTGATCGACCTGACGGAAGCCAAGGTCGCATCGCCCGATACCATCGATGCGTTGGGGCGCGAGATCATCAACCCGGCACACCGAACGCTGCAAGCGCAGCGCGTCGCCTATTTCGGGGCATCGCCGCTGCTGGCGCTGCAAATCAACCGGCTCTGCCTGCTGAGGCCCGGTATGGCGGTATGCAGCGATCGAAGGGCAGCCTATGCGTGGTTGCACGCCGGAACTGGTCCCGGGCGGGCAGCCGGGTCGTCGCACTGATTTCGCGGGGAAATTCCGCGGAAGGTCACATAAGGTCACGCCAAAACGTGTTTTTGTGATCGGCCTGCATCGGTCGCGCCGATGATGCCTGCAGGTGACGGCGATGCGAAAGAACCTGCGGCGATAATGGCAGGTCCAGCGGCTGTAGGACAGCGGTGTTTGCCGCGGTCGATACGGCGGACGACCGTCCATGTTCGATTGCCGATCCCGCTGTGACGGCCTAGGCTTCGGACATGGCAAAAGCGGATCGGTTGGCGCGGCTCGATGACCGGCGCGAAGAGCTCGAGCGGGCGTATCGCGTGGCGTTGATCGCGGCGCTGCGGACGGTGGCGGCGGGGAAATGGGGGTTGTTCGATCATCGTGGCGACCGCGCGTCGCGCGCGGCGTTTGCGCCGGTGGTCGACGATCTGACCGAGACCGGTGCGGCGATCGATGCGGCGCGGGGGCAGCTCGACCTGCCGCCATTCGCGCTGCATCGCGAGTTTCTGGCATCGCGCGGGCCGGTGTCGTCGCAGGCGGTGGGCGAACCCAAGCAGGCGCAGGCGTGGCTCGACCGACTGACGATCGAGGCCGGCGACGCGCTATAGCGCCAGCCCGACGCGCGCGCCGATCCACATCGTCAGCCCGTAGAGCGCGATCGTAAGCGCGCAGCCTGCACCGAGCGCGATCCAGAACCCCGCGCCGTGACGCAGCAACAGCGGGATCAGCAGGAACATCGGGAGCGAGGGGATGACGTACCAGAAGGTCGCGCCTGCGTGCGCCGCCATCGTGTCGACGTCGCGCGTGTCGCGCCACAGCCAGATCATGCCCAGTACCGATACCAGCGGCAACGAGGCGATCAGCGCGCCCAACCCCGGATAACGTTTCGCCAGGGTCGAGGCGATCGCGATCAGGACGCCGGAGATCGCGGCTTTGAGGGTCAGGTACAGCATCGCGCGGAACGCTAGGACAGCGGGGGGCAGGTGGGAAGCGCCCCCCGCCCCTTCAATTCGCCCGTCAGCTCGTCCGTCAGGCCGCCCGTGCGGCGGCGGTAGCTAAGCGGCGCGGGGCGGGGTAACGGTGGGCGATGACGACGCATCCCTTTTATTCGATCCATCGCCACGGACTGATCCGCGTTGCCGCCGCGACGCCGCGGGCGAGCGTGGGGGATACGGTCGCCAATGCCGACGCCACGATCGCGCTGGCGCGGGAGGCGGATGCGGCGGCGGTCGATCTGGTCGTGTTTCCCGAACTCAATTTGTCGTCCTATGCGATCGACGACCTGCATCTGCAGGCGGCGCAGCAGCGGGCCGGGATGGCCGCGGTGCTGCGGGTCGCCGCCGAGACGGCGGGGCTGAGCCCGGTGTTGCTGGTCGGCGCGGCGCTGGTCCGCAACGCGCGGCTGTATAATTGCGCGGTGGCGATCCACCGCGGGCGGGTGCTGGGCGTGGTGCCCAAGACGTTCCTGCCCAATTATCGCGAATATTATGAGAAACGCTGGTTCGCGAGCGGGATGGGGCTGACGGGGCTGACGATCCCGATCGGGGATGATGACGTGCCGTTCGGGACCGACCTGATCTTCGCCGCGACCGATCTGGCGCCGTTCGTGTTCCATGCCGAAATCTGCGAGGATTTCTGGGCACCGGTGCCGCCGTCGACCGCGGGCGCGCTGGCGGGGGCGCTGATCTGTTGCAACCTGTCGGCATCGAACATCGTGATCGGCAAGGCGCGCGAACGCGCGATGCTGGCGGCGGCGCAATCGGCGCGCGCGGTGTGCGCCTATGTCTATGCAGCCGCGGGACCGGGCGAGAGCACGACCGAGGTCGCCTGGGACGGCCAGGGGCTGATCCACGAACTGGGCGACCAGCTGGCCGGATCGACGCGGTTCGGGACCGAGCCCGAGCTGCTGATCGCCGATGTCGATGCCGACCGGTTGATCCAGGAACGATTGCGGATGGGGACGTTCAACGACGGCGCGATTGCGGGCGGGCATCCCGAGACGCGATATCGCCGGATCGGATTCGATCATCGCCCCGATCATGCCGATGTCGGGCTGCGCCGCGCGGTGGCGCGCTTTCCCTTCGTCCCCGACGAGCCCGCGCGCCGCGACGAGGATTGTTACGAGGCGTTCAACATCCAGGTCGAGGCACTGGCGACGCGGATCGTCGCCGCCCGGGCCGACCGGATCGTCATCGGCGTGTCGGGGGGACTCGATTCGACCCATGCGCTGATCGTCGCGGCGAAGGTGATGGACCGGCTGGGGCGACCGCGCGGCGACGTGCTGGGCTTCACCCTGCCCGGCTTCGCGACCGGCGATGCGACCAAGGCGAACGCCTGGGCGCTGATGCGCGCGCTGGGGATCAAGGGGGAGGAAATCGACATCCGCCCCGCCGCGCGGCGGATGCTGGAGGATATGGCGCACCCCTTTGCCGACGGCGAACCGACGTACGACGTGACGTTCGAGAATGTGCAGGCGGGGCTGCGCACCGATTATCTGTTCCGGCTGGCGAACCAGCGGCGCGGGATCGTGCTGGGCACCGGCGACCTCAGCGAAATGGCGCTGGGCTGGTGCACCTATGGCGTTGGCGACCAGATGAGCCATTATGCGGTGAATACGGGCGTCCCCAAGACGCTGATCCAATATCTGATCCGCTGGTGCATCGACACCGACCAGTATGACGCGGCGACCGACGACGTCCTGAACAGGATCCTGTCGACCGAGATCTCGCCCGAACTGGTGCCCGCGGGCGCGGATGGCGCGATCCAGTCGACCGAGGCGATGATCGGCCCCTATGCGCTGAACGATTTTTTCGCGCATCACGTCATCCGCCACGGGATGGCCCCGTCGAAGATCGCGTTTCTGGCGTGGCATGCGTGGCGCGATGCCGCCGTCGGGGGCTGGCCGGACGCTGCGCCGTCCGCGAATCGCGCGCACTACGACCTGGCGACGATCGTCCACTGGCTCGACAAATTCCTGGTCCGCTTCTTCGCGACCAGCCAGTTCAAACGCTCCGCGCTGCCGAACGGACCCAAGGTGTCGGGCGGCGGCGCGCTGTCGCCGCGGGGTGATTGGCGGGCGCCGTCGGATGGCATTGCGGCAACATGGGTCGACGAACTGCACCGTAACATACCATAGAAACTTGCGTTACCGGTTGCGCGGGCTCATTGTGAAGTTCTGATGACAACGCCTCCCCCGGATGGATCGCGCGATCGCCGGATCGAGGACCCATCGAATCTCTGGATCATTCACCCCGCGGGGCGTGCGCTGTTGCCGCGCGCGCTGGCGCTGGGCGTGTCGGCGAACAGCGTGTCGATCGCGGGCCTGTTTTTGGGCGGCGCGGCGGCCTTCGCCTATGCGCAGTGGGACCGGCCCGCCTTCGCGGTGGTCGGATTGCTGCTGTCGGTCGGCTGGCTGATCGCGGACGGGCTGGACGGGATGATCGCGCGCGCGACGGGCACCGCCAGCGCGCTGGGCCGCGCGCTCGACGGCTTGTGCGACCATGGCGTGTTCGCGCTGCTCTATATCTCGCTCGCGCTGTCGATCGGGACGGTCGAGGCGTGGGCGCTCGCGCTGACCGCCGCCGCGGCGCATGCGGTGCAATCGAGCCTGTACGAGGGCGAACGCGCGCGGTTCCACCGCCGCATCAGGGGCGTCGCGCTCGACGCGCCCCCCGTCCCCGCGGGCATGATCCTGGTCCGTATCTATGATTCGGTCGCGGGCAGCCTCGACCGGATGGCGATGCCGTTCGAACGGCGGCTGGCGCGCGATCCCGATCCGGTCGCCTTCGGCGCGCTGTATGGCGCCGCCGCGGTGCCCGCGATGCGGCTGATGTCGCTGTTGACCGCGAACATGCGGGTCTTCGCGATATTTGTCGCCTGCCTGGCGGGCAATCCGCGCATCTTCTGGTGGGTCGAGATCGTACCCATGACGATCATCGTGATCGTCGGCACCATCGCTCATCGCCGGGTCGAACGCCGAATGGCGGGCGGCCTGTCCTATTCCATCAATCTCAGCAACGAACAGGGTAATACATGACCAACATCCGGGTCGCCATCGTCGGCATCGGCAATTGCGCGAGCAGCCTCGTGCAGGGCCTCGATTATTATGGCGAGGGCAGCAACGACCATGTCGGTCTGATGCATTACGAACTGGGCGGCTACAAGCCGAGCGACATCAAGGTCGTCGCGGCGTGGGACGTCGATTCGCGCAAGGTCGGCCATGACGTCGCCGAGGCGATCTTCGCCAAGCCCAATTGCACCGCGGTGTTCCAGTCGACCGTCGCCAAGACCGGCACGATCGTGCGCATGGGCAAGGTGCTCGACGGCGTCGCCGAACATATGGCCGATTACAAGGACGACCGTACCTTCATCGTCGCCAACGACACCCAGCCGACGAAGGAAGACGTCGTCGCCGCGCTGCGGGAATCGGGCGCCGAGGTGCTGATGAACTATCTGCCCGTCGGCAGCCAGGAAGCGACCGAATTCTACGCCGATTGCGCGCTGGAAGCCGGTGTCGCCTTCGTCAACAACATCCCCGTCTTCATCGCGTCGAACCCCGTCTGGGCGAAGAAGTTCGAAGACGCGGGCGTCGCGATCATCGGCGACGACATCAAGGCGCAGCTTGGCGCGACGATCGTCCATCGCGTGCTGACCGACCTGTTCGCCAAGCGCGGCGTGAAGCTGGATCGCACCTATCAGCTGAACACCGGCGGCAACACCGACTTCCTCAACATGTCGAACCACCGCCGTCTGGAATCGAAGAAGATTTCGAAGACCGAAGCGGTCCAGTCGGTCGCCGCCGAGCGGATGGACGACGATAATGTCCATATCGGTCCGTCGGACTACGTGCCGTGGCAGAACGACAACAAGGTCTGTTTCCTGCGAATGGAAGGCCAGTTGTTCGGCGGCGTGCCGATGAACCTGGAACTGCGTTTGTCGGTCGAGGATTCGCCGAACAGCGCGGGCGTCGCGATCGACATGATCCGCTGTGCGAAGATCGCCAAGGATCGCGGGATCGCGGGCGTGATCGATCCGGCCAGCGCCTATTTCTGCAAGCATCCGCGCACCCAGATGACCGACGACCTGGCCCAGACCGCGGTCGAGGATTTCATTAAGGCCGCCTGAGGTGATCGAGACCGGGCTGATCCTCGCCGCGGGCGAGGGCAGCCGCCTGCGCGGCACCGCCCCCTATAAACCGCTCTGCGTGATCGCGGGGCGGGCGCTGATCGATCGGGCGATCGACAGCATGGCCGCGGCGGGGATGACCCGCGTGGTCGTCTCGCTCGGCTATGGGGCGGAGGCGATCCGCGCGCATCTGGCGTCGCGCGACCAGCCGATCGCGGTCGACACGGTGATGACCGATCATCGCCAGCCCAATGGCGTGTCCGCGCTCGCCGCGCGCGAGGCGGTGGGCGACGACGGCGCGGTGATGGTGATGTGCGACCATCTGTGCGAACCGCGCCATTACCGGCGGCTGGCGACCGCGGGGTTCGGCGCGGGCGCTGGTGCGGGGCTGACGCTGGGGATCGACCGGCGGCTGGGGCATCGCTGGGTCGATCCCGACGACGTGACCTGCGTCGCGACCGAGGGCGATCGGATCGTCGCGATCGGCAAGGGGCTGGAACCGCATGATTGCTACGACACCGGGGTGTTCGCGGTCGGCCCGCGATTCTTCGCGGCGCTCGCGACGCTGGCGAGCCCGTCGCTGACCGAGGGCGTCCGTATCCTTGCCGCCGATGGCGTCGCGCGCGTCGTCGATTGCAGCGATTGCGACTGGATCGACGTCGACGATGCCGCCGCCTTCGCCCATGCCGAACGCTGGCAGGCCGCCGCGACGGCGTGACCGCGGGGGATGCCGCGCGACTGTCGAGGCCGCTGCTCGCTGTGCGATCGTGCTTCTCGTCGCCCCGTAGATTAGCTCAACCCGAGGCACCGTTACGCCCAAATCCTAGGCGGTTGGCAGCGGCTCGGCGCGACGGCTCGCCGACCTCGTCAACGCCGCGATCAGCGCGGGGAGGAACAGCAGCACCAGCGGCACCGCCGCGACGAGCCCGAAGATGATCGCGGTGGCGAGCGGGCGCTGGAGCCCTGCCCCGCGGCTGATGCCGAGCGCGAGCGGGGCGAGGGTCAGGATCGCGATCAGCGCGGACATCAGGATCGGGCGCAACCGCTTCGCCCCCGCCTCGCGCAGCGTGCCGAGCGTGACCGACGCGCCAAGGTCGATCTCCGCGAGGTAGAAGATGACGAGTTCGGTGACCATGCCGACGACCATCGTCAGCCCCATCAGCGCCGAGATATCGAGTTCGATCCCCGTCAGCCAGAGCCCCCCCAGCACCGCCGCCGCCGACAAGAGCACCGTCGCCAGCGCCGCGAGCGTCCAGGCGATGCGTTCGAACAGGAACGTCAGCAGCAGCGCGGTCAGCAGCAACGCCGCGGCGAACACCATCGCGAGGTCGGCGAAGCTCTGTTGCTGCTGCGCGTAGAGCCCGCCGTAATCGACGCGGATGCCGGGGGGCAGCGCCAGCGCCGAGACGGCGGCGCGCACGTCGGTCATCGCCGAACCGAGGTCGCGCCCCTCCAGCCGCGCGGTGACGCCGATGAAGGGGGCAAGATCCTCCCGCGTCAGCTGTTTCTGCCCTGCCGCGATGCTGACGGTCGCGACCTGGTCGACGCGGATCGCATGGCCATCGGGGGCGACGAGGGTCAGCCGCCCGAGGTCGCCGGCGCGTTGGCGAAGATCCTGCGGGGCGCGGACCCGGACGGTGAGAAGTTGCTCGCCGATCCGGACCTGCGTCGCCTGCATCCCCCCGATCAGCGCGGCGAGCTGGTCGGAGACCGCCCTGGGGTCGAGTCCTTGCAACGCGGCGCGGGCGGGGTCGACGCGGACGCTGATCGCATCGCCCGCGACGCGGAGCCCGTCGACGACCTCGACGACGCCCGACACCTTGCCGATCGCCTCGCCCACCCGCTTCGCCGACGCCTCCAGTTCGGCGGGATCGTCGCCGAACAATTTGACCTCGATCGGTTGCGGCACCGCGGTCAGATCGCCGATCAGGTCTTCCATCAACTGCGCGGTCTCGATCTCGATGCCGGGCACCTTCGCCTGCACCTGACCCCGGATATCGGCCATCACCGCATCGATCGGGCGCCGCGATCCGCCCTTCAGCCGGATGAAATAATCGCCCTCGTCCGCCTCGGTCAGCCCGCCGCCGAGCTGGACCCCGGTTCGCCGCGAATAGCTTGCGACTTCGGGCGTCGAGGTGATGATCGTTTCGACCTGACGCAGCAACCGGTCGGTATCGGTCAGCGCCGCGCCCGATTGCGCCTTGTAATCGAGGATGAAGCCGCCCTCGTCCATCGCGGGCATGAACCCCGAGGGGACGTGGCGCCAGGCCGCCCAGCCCATCAACGCCATGCCGATGCCGAGCACCGCGGCGAACAGCGCGGGCCGGGCGAACGCGCGATCGGCGCCGCGATCATAGACGCGGCCCAACCGTCGCATGAAGCCATCGGCCTTCTCGGCCGCTTCGGCATCCTTTTCGCGCAACCAATAGGCCGACGCCAGGGGGATCACGAACCGCGCATAGACCAGCGACAGCCCGAGCGCGGCGACCATCGTCAACGCCAGCGCCTTGAAGAACCCGCCGGTGACGCCCGAAATGAACGCGAGCGGCAGAAAGACCACGATCGTCGCCGAGGTCGATCCGATCAGCGGCGTCCCCATCTCCGCGGCGGCGGCGAGCACGCCGCGCACGCCCTTCGCCGTCCCCTCCTGCAACCGCCGCATGATATGTTCGAGCATCACGACCGCATCGTCGACGACCAGCCCGACCGCCGCCGCCATCCCGCCCAGCGTCATCATGTTGAAGCTCATGCCGAGCGCGAACAGGACGAGGCACGTCCCCGCCAGCACCGCGGGGAGCATCAGCCCGGTGATCAGCATCAACCGGCCCGAGCGGAGGAAGGCGAACAGCACCAGCCCCGCGAGCACCGCGCCGAGCAGGATCGCATCGCGTACCGCACTCGCCGCGCCGGTGACGAGTTCGGACTGGTCGTAAAAGGGGGTGACCTTGACGCTCGGCGGCAGCCCCAGCGTCGCGAGCCGGGCATCGACGTCGCGGACGATCCTGACGGTATCCGAATCGAGCGACTGGCGGACGTTGATCAGCACCGCGCGGCGGCCATCGGCGGTGACGCGGGTGTAGAGCGGCGCCTGCGACGGGGTGATCGTCGCGATCTGCCCCAGCGTCACGACGCCTGCGCCCGCGCCCGCGCCCACCGCCGCGCCCGCGCCCGTCTTGACCGGCAAGGCGGCGAGATCGGCGATGCCCGCGACGCGGTTCTGCGCGAGCACGAGGTACAGGCGGTGGCGATCCTCGATCCGCCCGACCCCCTGGACGTCGTTGCCCTTGCCGAGCGCGGTCGCGATGTCGGCGAGGCTGAGCCCCAGCGCCTGCGCGCGCGCGGGATCGACCGCGACCTGGAATTCGCGCGGCGCGCCGCCGAGCACGTCGACCCCCGCCACCCCGTCGACCGCGCCGAGCGCGGGGCGGATCTTGAATTCGGCGATCTGGCGCAACGTCTCGATATCGAGCGACGACGACGTCAGCGCGACCCCGACGACGGGAAACAGCGTCGGATCGGACCGTCTCACCTCGAATCGCACCCCGGGTGGCAGGTCGGGAAGCAAGGTCGCGAGCGCCCCCTGCGTCGCCAGCGTAGCGGCGACCATGTCGCGTCCCCAGGGGAAATTGAGCGACACCTCCGCCGACCCGCGGCTCGTCGTCGACCGGATCCGGCTGACTCCGGGGACGCTGCGCAGCGCGATCTCGATCGGGCGCGTGATCTCCGCCGCCATCTGCGCGGCATCGCGTTCGCCCGCATCGATCGACACGACGACGCGCGGATAGCTGATGAAGGGGAAAAGGCTGACCGGCAGCCGCGTCGCCGCGACGACGCCGCCGATCGTCAAGAGCAGCGCCGCGAGCCACAGCGCGCGTGCGTGACGGGCCAGCGCGGTCGTCATTTGGTGCGCACCGTCATCCCGTCCTCGACCGCGGTGCCGCCGTCGACCACGACCCGGTCGCCCGACGTCACCCCATCGGTGATCGCGACGCGGTCACCCTCGGTCGTGCCGGGGCGGACGTTGCGCCGGTGTGCGACCCCCTTGGTGACGACATAGACATAGGGCTGGCCGCCATCGTCGAGCAGCGCGGCATAGGGGATGGTGACGGCGGCACGATTCCCCGCGGACATCGCCGCGGTCCCGGTCAACACTTCGCCGACCGCCAGCCCCGCGCCCGCGGGCAGTCTGGCGAACACCGCCGCCTGTCGCGTCGTCGGATCGACGATCGGCGACACCGATGCGATCGGCACGGTGACGGCCGCGCGGCCCGCGGACGCGTCGATCCGGATCGGCATGCCGGTGCGCAACTGGCGCGCGGTCGTCGGATCGACTCCGAACCGCGCGCGCAGATCGACGCTCGACGCGATCGTCGCGACGGTCGCCCCGGGCTGGATCAGGTCGCCCGGCTTGACCGCGACGCTGTCGACGAACCCCGCGGTCCGCGCGCGCAGCGTCAGCGCGCCCGCCCGCCCCGACAGGCTCGCGCGGGTCGCGTCCGCGCTCTGGGCGGCGGCGCGCGCGGCCTCGACCTCGGCATCGCCGACCAGCCCGTCGGTACGCAGTCGCCGGGCGCGCGCATAGGCGGCGTCGGCGGCGCGCGCATCGGCGGACGCCTTGGCGATATCGAGCCGTGTCGTGGGGGCGGCGCCCAGCTGCACGATCACCTGCCCGGGCTGGACGCGGGTGCCGACGGGCGTGGCGACTTGCACGACGATCGCCTCGGCGGGCGCCGTCAGCGCGGTCGTCCCCCCTGCCCCCGGCTCCGTGACGCCATAGAGCGTGACGCGATCGGTCAGCGCGCCTTCGCGCGCGGTCGCCAGCGTGACGAGGGCGACCGGCGTCGGCGCGGCGGCCTCATCGCTCGCGCCGCCCGAACAGGCGGCCAAGGTCAGCAGCGCGGGGGTGAGCGCAACAAACGTCGCCCAAGCGCGCGCGGTCCATCGGGTCATCATGGCCAATCCTGTTGCGGGGTGCCGGTCAGCAGTTCGAGCGCGATCGTCTGTTCGGCAATGTCCTGATCGGCCTGCGCCACCAATGTCTCGCTGTCGCGCAGCGCCTGTTCGGCGGTCTGCGCGGTCGCGGGCGCCAGGTCGCCGCGCGTCGCCGCACGACGGCTGGCGGTGGCGAAACGGCGCAGCGCGGGCTGACCATCGAGCGCCGCGGCGCGTTGCCGCCGCGCGACGCCGATCCCGCCCACCGCCGCCGCGATGTCTGCGCGGGTCTGGAACAGCCGCGCCTCATATTCCGCCTTCAACGCCGCCCGCGTCGCGCGTTCGACCGCGATCCCGCCGCGGTTGCGGTTCCACAGCGGCAGCGTGACATCGATCGCGGGGCCGACCAGCGCATTGCCAGCCGAATCGCGGTTGGCGTTGACGACCAGCGACAGCGTCGGAAATTGTTCGAGCACCGCGCGATGGACGCTCGCCTCCTGCGCGGCATAGCCCGCACGCAGCGCCGCCAAATCCGCGCGCGTATCGCGGGCGATCGCGAACAGCGTCTCGGCAGCGGGCGGCGCAGGCGGGAGCGTGGCGGGGGCGAGCGCCAGCGGATAGCCCGGCGGCAAACCGATCAGCCGCGTCAGGTCGAACCGCGCCGTCGTCAGGTCGCGTTCGGCGGTGCGGACGAGTTCGGCGGCGCTGAACGCCGCGAGCCGCGCCGCCTGCACCTGATCGGGGGACAGATCGCCCCGCCCCGCCGCGCGGAGCGTCCGATCGGCGAGCGAGCGCGCGGCATCGCGGCTGGTGGTGGCGAGCGCGACGCGGCGTTCGAGCCCCTGGATCCGCGCAACTTGGATCCGCGCCTGCCCCGCGGTCTGCCATTCGGCCCAGGCCAGGTCGAGCCGCACCTGTTGCGCCTGCCCCCGCGCCGCCGCGATCCGCACCCCGCGCGTGCGCAGCGCCTGCAGATCGAACCCGAGCGCATTCGCGATGTCGAGCAGCGGATCGGGGCCGCTCACCACGCTCGACGCGCCTGCCGACAAGGTTGGGTCGGGCAACAGCCGCGCCGCGAACACCTGCGCCGCGCTGACGCCCGCGCGCGTCCGCTGCGCCTTCAGATCGGGATTGCCGATGACGGCCAGCGTGGCGATCGCGTTAGCGTCGAGCGGCGCGGTCAGGTCGATCGTCGTCGGTGTGAGATAGGGCTGCTCCACTTCCGCGGCATTGCTGGCGAGCACGGCGGCGACGGGCGCGGCGAGCACCGACGGATCGGTCGCCAGTGGCAACGGCGCATAATGCGCGCATCCGGCGAGCAATAGGCCGGCAAGGAAAGGCGCACGACGCATCAGGCGATCCCCGGCAGCGACAGCGTCGCGCGCAGCCCCGGATGGTTGGCGTCGATCGTCAGCGTCCCGCGATGCGCCGCCGCGATCGCCGCGACCAGATTGAGCCCCAACCCGTTACCGGCGCGCGACCGGCTAGCGTCGAGCCGGACGAAGCGATGGACGATCCGCGCGCGATCCGCCTCGGCGACGCCCGGCCCATCGTCGGCGACGCTCAGCGCCAGCCGGTCGCCCGCCTGCGCCAGCGCGACGGTGATCGCGGTTCCCGGCGGGGTATGCGCCTGCGCATTGTCGAGCAGGTTGATCAGCGCCTGCGCGATCAGTTCGCGGTCGCCCTGGATCGCGCAGCCCGGCGCGATATCGCACGCCAGCGTCCGCCCGCCGTCGGCGACCGCGGGGGCGTAGGTTTCACACAGGTCGGTCGCCAGCGCGGACAGATCGACCGGCGCGAACGCCCGCGTCAGCGCGCCGCCCTCTACCTCCGAAATCCGGAGGATCGCGGCGAAGAGCGACAACAGTTCGTCGCTGCGCCTGAGCGCCGCCTTCAGCGCCGGTCGCTGCGCGTCCGCCGGGGCGTCGAGCGCCGCCTCGATCTCGCCGCGCAATCGCGACAGTGGCGTGCGCAGATCGTGCGCGACGTCGCTCGACACCTGGCGAAGGCTGTCGAGCAGCTGCGCGATCCGGTCGAGCATCGCGTTGAGACCGAGCGCGAGGTCGTCGAATTCGTCCCCCCGCGTGCCGACGGGAACACGCCGCGCCAGGTCGCCGCCGACGATCGCCTGCGCGGTGCCGCTGATCCGCGCCAGCCGACGGCGGAGATACGCGCCCAGCGCCAGCGCCCCGCCCGCGCTGAAGACGAGCACCAGCACCAGCGCGGCCCCGAACAGCGCCAGGATCGTGCCGTCGATCTTTTCGAGCGCTTCGTTGTCGATCGCCACGACGATCGTCAGGCCGTCCCCCAGATCGGTGGCCAGCGCCCGCGCCGCATCGGGCCCCTCGACCGGATCGATGAACGTCACGTCGCCCCAGCCGACCCTGGGCTTGCGCAGGCGCAGCGACCCGGCGACGCGGTGCTGGCGCGCGTCGAACACCGCATAGCCGAAGCTGTCGACCCGCCCCCGCGCTTCCCGCGCGGTGATCGTTTCGCGCAGATCGGCCAAGCCCTCGTCGCGATAGCTGCGGATGAGTTCGTGCGTCTCCTCGGTCAGCGCGGCATCCTGCTGCGCCCGGAACGCGGCATCGGCGGCGAAATAGACCGCCGCGCCGAGGATGAGGATCGCCAGCGCAAAGACCGCGGAATAGGTGAACGCGATCCGATAGGCGGCGCTGCGGCGGAGATCAGCCATGATCGCGCATCCGATAGCCGACGCCGCGCAGCGTTTCGATCGGATCGCTGTCGAACCCTTCGTTGATCTTCGTGCGCATCCGGCTGAGATTGCTTTCGACGATGTTGGTCTGCGGATCGAAGTGGAAACCCCAGATCGATTCCAGGAACATAGTGCGCGTCACGACGCGGCCCGCGTGGCGCATTAGCAGTTCCAATAGTGCATATTCGCGCGGTTGCAGCCGCACCTCGCGCCCGCCGCGGCGCACCTCCCGACGCAGCAGGTCGAGGTCGATGTCGCCGACGTGCAGCGCGGTCGGGGCATCGCTGATCGGCGGGCGCCGCAGCAACGCGGCGATGCGCGCGGCCAGTTCGGCAAAGGCGAAGGGTTTGACCAGATAATCGTCCGCGCCCGCACCCAGACCGGTCACCCGATCCTCGATCCCGCCGAGCGCGGTCAGCATCAGCACGGGCATCGGCACCCCGCCCGCGCGCCACCGCCGCAGAATCTCGATACCGTCGATCCGGGGCAGCAACCGGTCGAGGATCGAGACGTCGAAGCTTTCGGTCAGCCCCAGGTGCAACGCATCCTCACCATCCGCGACACGCGTGACGACATGGCCGAGCTCGCCGAGCCCGCGCTCGACGAACCCGGCGGTGTCGTCATCGTCCTCGGCGATCAGGATGCGCATGACGGGGTGCGATCAATCCTTGTCGTTGCGGGATTCGAATTTATCCTCGACGATCCGCCCGCTCGTTGCGTCGACGCCGATTTCATGGATACGCGTGCCCTGGCGGATGTCGAAGGAATAGCGCCAGCCGCCGCCTTCCTTCTCATATTCCGCGTCCTGGACGACGCCGGGCGCCGCCTTCAGCGCGATCGTGCGTGCCTGGGCCTTGGTGATCTTCGCAGGCGGCGTTGCGGCGACCGCGGATGCGGTCGGGAGCGCCGACAGCGCGGCGACCGTCGCGGCGAGCAGGAACGGGTTAGGCTGGGTCATGATATCAGGTCCTCATCGATCACCCGGTCAGTCGGGATAGCGCCCTATTACGACTCTATAGGTTGGCCGGACGTGGGGGCGCGGTTCGTAATGCCCAATGTAGATGAACGGCGTGCCTCAGACCGGCTTGACGACGACGAGGTGGAAAGTGCCGGGGCGTCCGACCGGGCGTCCTCCCGCCGTCGCGGGCCGGTCGAGCGTCGCGGTGGGCAGATAGACGATCCCCGTCGTCGTATCGACCGCGCCGGTGCGCGCGCCGAGCGCGGTCGGTACGCTGGCGACCTTGCGGACCACCGTCCCCGCGAGCGACAACACCGCCAGCACCCCGTCACCGCCGCACGGGATCAGCGCGACCTGGCGTTGCGGGTCGATCATCACCGCATCGGGACCCCGCCCGATCGCGACCAGCGTCGTCATCTTGCCCGCACGCGTATCCACCACCGCCGCCTTGCCGTTGGCGCAGGCGCTGATCAGGCGATCATGCGCGGCATCGAACGCCAGCCCCGATGGCGCCTGGCAGCCTGGCAGCGGGATCGCGCGGACCATCTTGCCCACGGCGAGATCGACGACCTCGATCTCGTTCGCATCCTCATTATTGACGTAAAGCGTGCGGTCGCGCCCCAGCGCGGCGAATTCGAGCCCCGGCTTGGCGGCGATCGTCCGCACCACCGTCATCGCCACCGGATCGATCTCCGAAATCGTTCCGCCATGCGCATTCATGACGAAGGCGTGGCCGCTTTCGGAATCGAACAGCGCCGCATCGGGATCGTTACCGACCGCAATTTTTGCGCGTTCCCGGCCCGTCGTCGCATCGATCAACCGCACGCTGTCATCGCGTCCGCTGGTCACGAGCAACATCCCGTTCGGCATGGGGACCACCGCATGGGCGTGGACCGCCGCACCGATCGAGGTCACGCCGCCGGCCCGGTCGCCGCGGGCCCGGTCGACGCGGGCCCAGCCGACGCGGGCCAGGTCGACGCGCGTGACGGCATCGCCATGGGCCACGTACAGCTGGTGCGTCGCCGCATCGACCGACGCATAGTCCCAGCCCGCGCCATCAGGCCCGGCGATGGGTGCGGCGACGCGATAGGTCGGCGTCGCGACGGAAGGCGCAGGCGCAGGCGCGGCGGCGGCGAGCAGCACGGCGCCACCGGTCAGCAGAAACGACGTCGGCGTCATCGGGCGATCCTTTTCCAAGAGCAGGGGCCCGGTGCCGCACCCGCCGCCGCCAGCCAAGCGCTTTGGCGGACATTGGGAAATGACAATCTTCGCCATCGTCGCGCGATACTCGCGGCGCCACGGTCGAACCGTGATGCGCCAGGGCCTTAGAGATCGGCGATCAACCGATAGCCGACGCCGGGTTCGTTGCGGAGCAAGGCCGGATTGGCGGCGTCCTCTTCGAGCTTGCGGCGGAGCGCGCGAATCGTGACGCGGAGATATTCGATATCATCCTTATGCGCCTCACCCCATACCTCGGTCAGCAGCATCGTGTGCGTCAGGACCCTGCCCGCATGTTTGGCCAGGATCGCCAGCAGCGCGAATTCCTTCGGCGTCAGATGGACCTCTTCGCCCGCGCGGGTGACGGTGCGCAGGTTGAGGTCGATCCTGCGATCCCCGATCGTCACCTGCTGCGCGTCGCCCGCCGCGACGCGGCGATGGCGCAGGCAATTACGGACCCGCGCCAGCAGCTCGTCGGTATCGAACGGTTTGGTGACGTAATCGTCCGCACCCAGATCGAGCGCGCTCACCTTTTCCGCGGTGTCGTCGCGCGCGGTCAGGACGAGGATCGCGACCGCGGCGGCGTGGAGCTGGGGGATGAGTTCGAGGCCGTCGCGATCGGGCAGCCCGAGGTCGAGCAGGACGAGATCGGGTTTTTTCCGGCTCAGCTCGCGCAGCATGGCGCGCGCATCCGCCGCCTCGCGCACGCGATGGCCGTTGCGGGTCAGCGCGCGGGTGATAAGCGTCCGGATCGCGGGTTCGTCGTCGACGATCAGGATGTCGCCGGTCATGATGGCTCGTCCAGCAGCGATGCGGCGGAAAACAGGATCGAGAAGCGCGCGCCGCGTTCGTCGTCGCGATTGTCCGCGCTGACGGTCAGCTGCATCGCCTGCGCGAAGCCCTTGACGATCGCGAGGCCCAGCCCCGTCCCGCCGGTGCGATCCGACCCCTCGAGCCGCTGGAACCGATCGAACACGCGCGTCTCCATCCCCGGGGGCAATCCCGGCCCGCAATCGATCACCGACAGCCGGACGCCGTCGGCGACCCGCTGCCCCTCGAACCGGATCGGCGTCCCGGCTGTGCCGAATTTGGCGGCATTGTCGAGCAGGTTGATCAGGATGTGGCCGAGCAGGCGCGGATCGGCGCGGACCAGCGGCAGGTTCGGCGGCACGTCGAGCTCGATCGGGCGGTCGACCAGCGCGCCGCGATTGTCGTGCACCGCGCTCGCGACCGCATCGGTCAGGTCGATCGGTTCGGCGCGCACCGCCAGCGCACCCGATTCGATCCGCGTGATCTCGATCAGATCGTCGAAGAAGCGCGCGAGGCGCTGTGCCTGATCGCGGATCGTCGTGACCAGCGCGCCGTCGCGACCGTCCTGCGCCAGCGCATCGGCCGCGGCGCGGATCGCGGTCAACGGGGTGCGCAGATCATGCCCGATCGACGACAAGAGCGTCGCGCGCAGTTCGTCGCGCTCGCGAACGCTCGCGACCTCGCGCATCTCGGCTTCCAGCCGCAACCGTTCGTGCGCCAGCGCGGCCTGGTCGATCAGGCTCATCAGCAACAGCATCCGCTCCGCCGCCACGGGCTCGCCCGAATCGCAACGCGCGACGCCCAGCACTGCGAGCACCCCCAGCGCGGTCGCCAGCGGGCGGAATTGCCATTCGGACGCGGTCAGCGTGCCCGTGCCGCGTCCGGCGGGCTCGCCGCGATCGAACGCCCAGTCGACCGCGGCATTCTCGATCGCGCTAAGGTTGTTGTCGGGCGGACAGGCGGCGACGAGACGCGTCGTGCGGCCATCGCGCACAAGGAGCACGGTATCGACCTCCAGGATGCGCGACACTTCGGCGCAGATCGCGTGCGCGGTTTCGGCTTCGTCGGACAGGGCGCCCAGCGTCTTGGCAAAGCCCGCGATCGCGGCATTTTCGCGCGCGCTGCGGCCCCCCAGCAACGCCTGCGCACGGACGCGTCCCGCCAGCTGGCTGGTCACCACGCCGACCCCGATCAGCACCGCCACGGTCACCACATTCTGCGGATCGTAGATCGTGAAGGTGTGGATCGGGGGCAGGAAGAACCAGTTATACGCCAGTCCGGCGAGCACCCCGGCGAGGATGCCGGGCCACAACCCGAGCGTGCTGGCGCAGGCGACGACGGGCAGCAGATAGAGCAGATCGATGCTCTGATAGCCGATCCACGGGTTGATCAGCAGCGCGACGAAAGTCAGCGCGGCGACGGCGGCGATCGTGATCGCATAGCTGCCCCAATTCGCCCAATCGAGCGGCCGGGGGGCGGCGGGTGTCGGCGCGCGCGCTTCGCCGTCCGCCGGGATGACGTGGATGGCGACGCCCGGCGAGGCGCGGACGAGCCGGTCGACGACCGATCCGTGGCGCAATTCGAACCACCAGCTGCGGTGCGATTTGCCGATGACGACCTGCGTCGCATGCATCGCGGCGAGATGGTCGCGCATCCCCGCGATCACCGATGCCGCGGGAATGGTGACGATCGTCGCGCCCAGGCTGGCGGCGAGCGACAGCGTGGCGCTGAGTCGTTCGCGATCGGCCAGCGACAATCGCGCATCGCGCGGCGTTTCGACATGAAGCGCGGTCCACGGCGCGCGCAACGCGTCGGACAATCGCTTCGCGGTGCGGACCAGCGCATCCGATCCCGCCAGCTCGCTGACCGCGACCAGGATCCGCTCGCTCCCGGCATAGGTGCCGCCGAGCGCATGCGCCTTCAGGTGATCGAGCATCTGCGCATCGACCGTCTGCGCCGCGCGCCGCAGCGCCAGTTCGCGCAGCGCAGACAGGTTCGATTTCGAGAAGAAATGGTGGAGCGCGCGCGCCGCCTCTTCGCGAATATAGACCTTGCCCGCCTTGAGCCGTTCGATCAGCTCATCGGGCGGCAGATCGACGATCTCGATCTCCGCGCTTTCGAGCAGATGGTCGGGCACGGTTTCGCGGACCCGGACATGGGTGAACCCCGCGACGACATCGGTCAGGCTTTCGATATGCTGGATGTTGACCGTCGTGAACACGTCGATGCCCGCGTCGCGCAGCTCCTCGATATCCTGCCAGCGCTTGGGATGGCGCGCATCGGGCGCGTTGCTGTGCGCAAGCTCGTCGACCAGCACCAGTGCGGGCGCGCGCGCGATCACCGCGTCGAGATCCATCTCCGACAGGATCCGCCCGTGATAGGCGATCGCGGATCGGTCGATCACCTCGAACGGCGCGACCAGCCGTTCGGTCTCGACGCGGCCATGGGTCTCGACCACGCCGACGACGACATCGACGCCGTCGCGCAGTCGCGCCGCGCCCTGGAGCAGCATCTCATAGGTCTTGCCCACCCCCGGCGAGGCGCCGAGGAAAATCTTGAGCCGCCCGCGCTCCTCGCGCGCCGCCTGGCGGAGCAGCGCATCGGGCGAGGGCCGGGCAGGTTCGAGAGCGTTCACCGCACCTGCGTAGCGGAAAGCCGGTCGAGCTGTCGATTGAGCGCCAGCACGTTGACGCGGGGTTCGCCGATCAGGCCGAACAGCGGTCGGTCGATCAATCGCGCCACCAGCGCCCGGACGCGCGCGGCGGGGAGTCCGCGTGCCGCGGCGACTCGATCGACCTGGATAAAGGCCGCTTCGGGGCTGAGATCGGGATCCAGCCCCGAAGCGGAGGTGGTGACGAGGTCGGCGGGGACCTTGTTGGTCGTCACACCGCTTGCGCGGATTCGGGACACATCGGCATCGACCCGCGCGACGAGCGCGGCGGACGTCGGCGCGAGGTTCGACGCGGACGAAGAACTGGCGTCATAGCCTTTGCCCGCGGCCGACGGGCGACCGTTGAAATAGCGCGCGCTGGTGAACGACTGGCCGATCAGCGACGATCCGATGACGCGACCATCGGCGCGGATCAGGCTGCCGTTCGCCTGGACGGGCATCGCGACCTGCGCGATCCCCGTCATCGCGAGTGGAAAGGCGAGACCCGTCAGCAGCGCCAGCGCGACGAGCAGGACGATGGCGGGGCGGAGGGTATCGATGATGCGCATGTCGGGGGTCCTCACGTCACGCCAGCCCAATGGTGCTGACGAGCATGTCGATGAGCTTGATCCCGACGAACGGCGCGACGAGGCCGCCGAGGCCGTAGATCGAGAGATTGCGCGCGAGCAGGTCACCGGCGGGCGCGGCACGGTATTTTACGCCCCGGAGCGCAAGCGGCACGAGCGCGGGGATGATGAGCGCGTTGAAGATGATCGCCGACAGGATCGCGCTTTGCGGCGTCGCCAGCCGCATCAGGTTCATCGCGCCGAGCCCCGGATAGAGCACGACGAAGATCGCAGGCAGGATCGCGAAATATTTCGCGACGTCGTTGGCGATCGAAAACGTCGTCAGCGCGCCGCGCGTCATCAACAGCTGTTTGCCCAGCCCGACGATCTCGATCAGCTTGGTCGGATCGCTGTCCAGGTCGACCATGTTGCCCGCCTCGCGCGCCGCCTGCGTCCCGGTGTTCATCGCGACGCCGACGTCGGATTGCGCCAGCGCGGGCGCATCGTTGGTGCCATCGCCGCACATCGCGACCAGCTTGCCGCCCTGCTGCTCCTGCCGGATCAGCGCCAGCTTGTCCTCAGGGGTAGCCTCGGCGAGGAAATCGTCGACGCCCGCCTCGGCGGCGATCGAGGCGGCGGTCAGCGGGTTGTCGCCGGTGATCATCACGGTGCGGATGCCCATCCGCCGCAATTCGGCGAAACGGTCGCGGACGCCAGCCTTCACGACGTCCTTCAGATGGACCGCCCCCAGCAGACGCGTGCCGTCCGATACCGCGAGCGGGGTGCCCCCCGATCGCGCAATGTCGTCGGTGATCGCCCGCAGTTCGGCGACCGCGCCATCATCCAGCCCCGCCCCGATCTGGCGGATCAGCGCATCGACCGCGCCCTTGCGGATCTTCCGGTCGCCGACGTCGATCCCGCTGACGCGGCTCTGCGCGGTGAAGGGGATGACGACCGCGCCATCGGGCATCGGCACCGCCCCACCCGCGAGCACCACGACCGATCGTCCCTCGGGCGTCTCGTCCGCCAGGCTCGCAAGCCGCGCCACATCGACCAGCGACTCCGCGCGGACCCCGGCCAGCGCGACGAAGTCGCTCGCCTGGCGATCGCCGATCGTGATCGTGCCGGTCTTGTCGAGCAGCAACGTGTCGATATCGCCCGCCGCCTCGACCGCGCGGCCCGATTTGGCGAGGACGTTGAACCGCACGAGGCGGTCCATCCCGGCGATCCCGATCGCCGACAGCAGCGCGGAAATCGTCGTCGGGATCAGCGTGATGAACAGCGCGACCAGGATCGGGACCGGGATCGATCCGCCCGCATAGCTGGCGAACGCGGGCAATGTGCCCACCGCGATGACGAAGATGATCGTCAGCCCGACGAGCAGGATCGTCAGCGCGATCTCGTTGGGCGTCTTCTGGCGGCTCGCCCCCTCGACCAGCGCGATCATCCGGTCGAGGAACCCCTGCCCCGCCGCCGCGGTGACGCGCACGGTGATCTCGTCCGAAATGACGCGCGTGCCCGCGGTCACCGCCGACCGGTCGCCACCGGCCTCGCGGATCACGGGCGCGCTTTCGCCGGTGATCGCGGCTTCGTTGACCGAGGCGACGCCCGCGACGATCTCCCCGTCCGCGGGGATCAGATCGCCCGTTTCGACCAGCACGAGGTCGCCGACCGCGAGCCGCGACGCACCGACCTTTTCCCAGGTCTTGCCGACGCCGCTCAACAGCTTGGCCTGCAAATCCGCCTTGGTCGCGCGCAGCGATGCCGCCTGCGCCTTGCCGCGCCCCTCCGCCAGCGCCTCGGCGAAATTGCCGAAGATCACGGTCAGCCATAGCCAGAACACGATCTGGCCTTCGAACGCGGTCTGGTGCCTGATCCACAATATGGTCGACACGCTGGCGGCGATGCCGGTGACGAACATCACCGGGTTGCGGACCAAGGTGCGCGGATCGAGCTTGATCAGCGCGCCCACGATCGCGCCGAGGACGAGTTCGCGGGTAAAGAGCGAGGGGGCGACAGCGGCCATGAGCGGTTCCTAAAAAGTCTTGGCGGCGACCAGCGCGGCCTGTTCGGCGCCCGGCCCCAGGACCAGCGACGGCATGAAGGTGAGCCCGCCGACGACCAGCACGATCGCGGCCAGCAACCCGATCCACAGCGCGCCCGTCGTCGGGAACGATCCCGGCCCCTCTGGCACATGCCGTTTGCTCGCCAGGCTTCCCGCGATCGCGAGCACGGGCAGGATCACGAAGAAACGCCCGCCGAACATCCCGACCGCGAGCAGTGCATTGTAAAAGTCGGTGTTGCCGCTGAGCCCGCCAAACGCGCTGCCGTTGTTCGCGACCGCGCTGGAGAAGGCGTAGAGAATTTCGCTGAACCCGTGCGGCCCCTTGGCCGATGGCCCCGCCAGCCCGGCGGGCACGACGCTGGCAAGCGCGGTGAGGCCCAGGATCAGCAGCGGCAGTGCGGCGACCGCGAACATCGCCAGCTTGACCTCGCGCGCCTCGATCTTCTTGCCGACATATTCGGGCGTGCGCCCGACCATCAGCCCCGCGACGAACACCGCCAATACCGCGAACAGCATCATGCCATAAAAGCCCGCGCCGACCCCACCGATCACGACCTCACCGACCTGCATGTTCGCAAGCGGGGTGATCCCGGCGAGCGGCATCAGGCTGTCGTGCATCGCAATGACAGCGCCGCACGACGCGGATGTCGTGACTGCCGCGAACAGCGCGCTCGCGGCGATGCCGAAGCGGACCTCCTTGCCCTCCATATTGCCGAGTGCCGCGGAGACACCGTGCGCGGACAGGATGGGGTTGCCCGCGCTGTCGGCCCAATAGAGCAGCGATACGCCCAGCACGAACAGCAGCAGCATCGCACCGAGGATCGCCCAGCCCTGTTTGATATTGCCGACCGCCTTGCCGAACGTCCACGTCAGCCCCGATCCGATCGCGAAGATCGACAGCATCTGGATCAGGTTCGACACCGCACCGGGATTTTCGAACGGATGCGCCGAATTGACGTTGAAGAAACCGCCACCATTGGTCCCGAGCATCTTGATCGACAATTGCGAGGCGACGGGGCCCAGCGCGATCGTCTGGCGCGCGCCCTCCAGCGTCGTCGCATCGACGCCCGCCGCCAGCGTCTGCGGCACGCCGAGCGCGACATAGACGATCGTCAGCACGATGCTGGCGGGGAGCAGCAGCCACACAGTGATCCGCGTCATGTCGACCCAGAAATTGCCGATACCACTCGCATCCCGCCGCGCGAACCCGCGGATCAGCGCGAAGGCGACCGCTATGCCGGTGGCGGCGGACAGGAAATTCTGCACCGTCAGCCCGATCATCTGCGACAGATGCGACAGCGTCGTCTCGCCGCCGTAATTCTGCCAATTGGTGTTGGTGACGAAGCTGATCGCGGTGTTGAACGCGAGCCCCGCTGGCACCCCGGCGAACCCCTGCGGATTGAGCGGCAGATAATATTGCACCCGCAGGATCGCGTAGAGGAACAGGAAACCGGCCAGGTTGAACGTCAGCACCGCGGCGGCATAGCCGGTCCACCGCTGATCGCGTCCGGGATCGACCCCCGCCACGCGGAACAGCCCGCGCTCGACGACGGCGACCCGCCCGACGCGGCCATCGTAGAGCGCGTGGAGCCACGCCCCCATCGGCCACGCCATCGCCGCGGTGGCAGCCACGAACAGCGCGATCAGCGCCCAACCCTGAACCGTCACGACCGCGCGCTCCTCAAAATTTCTCGGGAACGAAGAGGACGGCGATCAGATAGCCGAGCACACCCAGCGCCGCGATTCCGGCCAGCCACAGGTCGAACCCCATCACGCCCTGCCCAGCAGCGACAAGGCCGCAACGCCGATCGCGAACAGCCCGACCCCCGCGGCCAACCACAACAAATCCTGCACGCTTCACCTCCCGAATGGAGGCCAGGCTAGACCGCAGATCGCCGTCAATTATCGCGGGGAATTGCGGAAGCTGCGCGTAAAAATTGCATAAGGATCGGACGTGACGCGATGACGGTCAGCCACCTCCAACCGTGGTCGTGCGCGGGGGGCAGTAACCCGGCAATCTTAACGAGAAGGTGGCGGAGAGGGAGGGATTCGAACCCTCGGTGCCCGCAAAGGCACGCCGCATTTCGAGTGCGGTACAATCGACCACTCTGCCACCTCTCCGCAGAGGTACTGTTCCGGTTGCGTCATCGGCAAAACCGGTCGGTCAGGGGCGCGCCTCTAACCCATGGTGTGATGCCGCGCAAGCCACTCGGCTTGTGCGACGCGGAAAGAACATTAGATTGGCCCCATGCCCCGTCACGACCCCATCAGCCCCGCCTCCATCCGGCCCGATTCCATGCGCTCCGTGCCGACGATGGAGCTGGCGGCACCCGCCGTCGCGCATGCGCGGTTTTCGATCGGCGATGTCGTGCGCCATCGGATGTTCGATTTCCGCGGCGTGATCTTCGACGTCGATCCCGTCTTCGCCAATACCGACGAATGGTATGAGGCGATCCCGGAGGGGATCCGCCCGACGCGCGACCAGCCCTTCTATCACCTGCTCGCCGAGAATATGGAATCGAGCTACGTCGCCTATGTCAGCCAGCAGAACCTGGTCCCCGACGACAGCGACGAGCCGATCGAACATCCCGCGATCCCCGGCTTGTTCGGCGATTTCGCCGACGGCCGCTATCCGCTGCGCCGCGAACACCGCCACTAGCGCTCGCGGGCCGCCGCATGCGTGGCGGCCAGTGACCCGTGACCCGTGACCAGCACGCACAAAAAGGGGGAGGAGCCAATCTGGCCCCTCCCCCCTTTTCGTTGCCGGGTCGACCGCCGATCAGAAGTCGAAGGCGACCCGCGTGTAGAGGAACCGGCCGTTGAAGCCGAACGGCGACAGGCTGGAATAGGGCAGGAAATAGGCGTTGTTGCCGAACGCGCCGCCCGCGGGCGACTTGGTCGGATAGATGTCGAAGATATTGTCCGCGCCGACGGCCAGTTCGATCCCCTTGATCGGTTTGATCCGCACTTCGGCGTCGGTGATCCATTTGGGCTGGAGCGTGAAGTCGGTCGGCGAGGCGCCCGCCGCCAGCGTCAGGTCGGTCGACCCGCCCGCCGAAATCACCTTGCCGTACCGGTTGGTGCGGACGGTGAAGGCGATCGGGCCATTGTCGTAATCGATCCCCAGGTTCAGCTTGTCCTTCGGCTGGCCGTTCGTCAGCCGGATCGATTCGGCGCGGCCGTACAGGATGACGTTGGGCAGCGAGGGCAGCACCGCCCGCTTCAGGATCTTTTGCGTGTTGTAGTTATAGCCCGCGGTCAGCCGCACCGTGCCGATCCCCATGTCGGGCAGGCGATAGGTGCCGACGATATCGACGCCCTCGGTCCGGGTATCGGCGCCGTTGACGAAGAAGCGTGCCGAGCTGACGCCCTGGATCCCGCTGGCCGTCAACAGGTTGACGACGCCCGTGCCGGTCAGGTTTTCGGTCAGCAGCACCCGGTCGCGGATGCGGATGTTATAATAATCGGCGGTCAGGCTGAGCCCCGGCACCGGATCGAGCGTGACGCCGCCCCCGAAGTTGAGCGCCTTTTCCGGCTTCAGCGGCTTCGATCCCAGCGCCACCGCGACGGGGCTCGACACCGGCACCGTCAGCACGTCGAGCAACACCGCCGCGCCGTTGACGAAGGTCGAATTGGTCGATGTCGTGCTGAAATATTGCTGCGCCAGGCTGGGCGCGCGGAACCCGGTCGAGATCGAGCCGCGCACCGCCAGCCCGCGGACGATTTCGAACCGCCCCGCCGCCTTGCCGTTCACCGTGCTGCCGAAATCACTGAAATGTTCGTACCGGCCCGCGAACTGGAAGCTGAGCGCGTCGGTGATGTCGGTGTCGACTTCGGCATAGCCCGCGAAGCTGTCGCGGGACACGTCGACGCGGTTTTCGGGCTTGAAGCCGGGGAATACCTGCGCGCCCGGGGCGCCGCCGTTCGCGGCGAACGGCCCGGCGATATAGCTGGCGACTTCGCCGGGGTAGATCTTGAAATTCTCGTTCCGATATTCGCCGCCGAAGGCGATGCCGAGCGATTTGATCCCGCCGACGTCGAACTTATGGCTGATGTCGAGATTGGCGACGGTCTGGGCATTGGCGAGCCCACCCGCGTCGAACCGTTTCGGGCTGTTGATCCCGCCGAGCGAGACGTTGAAGCTGTCGATCGTGTCGTACATCAGCTTGTTGCGGCCATAGACGACCGACAGGTCGCCGCTCCATCCGTCGATGAAATCACCCCGGATACCGAGCGCGCCCGACACATCCTCGATCTCGCTCTGGATCTTGGGCAGGAAGCCGTCGGCGTAATAGGGCACGACCGTCGTCGTCGACGCGGCGAAATCGCGGTTGCGGGCGTCGTTCGCGCGGCGATAGAATCCGGCGCCGATGCCGTCGCGGATACCATAGCTGCCGAACGAATAGAGTTCATACGCGCCCAATTTGGTGCCCGCATTGTAGAACAGGTTGTAATCCTGCGTCTGGCCATCGCCATAGGCGTGGTTGAAGCGGTTGAAGCTCAGCTCGCGCGGATCGCCAGCCGCGGTGAAGTTATATTGACGCCGCGGGTCGGCGCCCGACCGGTTGGTCGGCTGGCGATCGCGGAACTGGCTGGTGAAGACGAAATAGCTGTCATCTCCCATCGGCAAGCCGATCGAGGATGCCAGCGTCAGCGTATCGCCGTCATGCCGGACCCGCTCGTCGCCATAGTTCAGCTGGAGCAGATCGTTGTTGCCACCGCCCGCGACCGACACGATCGGGCGGCCCGCCGCGTCGGTCGCCACGCCCAGCACGTCCTGCACCCCGTCCATCTTCGTGCGATACTGGCCGAACGTCACCGACCCGCGGACGCCCTGGCGCTTCGACAACTGGATGTTGATCACGCCCGCGATCGCATCCGACCCGTAGAGCGAGGAGGCGCCATCGCGCAGCACCTCGATCCGGTCGATCGCGATCGGCGGAATTTCGTTGAGATCGACCGCGCCCGACCCGCGTCCGACCGATCCGTTGAGGTTGAGCAGCGCCGACTGGTGCCGCCGCTTGCCGTTGACCAGCACCAGCGTCTGGTCGGGGGCGAGCCCGCGCAGCGTCGCCGGGCGCAGCGAATCGGTGCCGTCGGTCAGCGATGGCTGGGGGAAGTTGAACGACGGGATCAGCTGGGTCAGCAGCTTGTTGGTTTCGGTGTAGCCGCCGTTGGTCAGCTGATCGCCGCCGATGACGTCAATCGGGACGGGGCTGTCGGCGATCGTGCGGCCCGCGATCCGGCTGCCGGTGACGAGGATGTCCGACGTGGGATCGCTGATCTCCGGCGCGCCGGGCTGGACGGGGGCGGTTTCCTGCGCGGTCGTCGTGACCTGGGCGTGCGCGCCCGTGGTCAGCGCGATGGGCGAGGTGCCGATAACGAGCAGCGCGAGAAAGGAACGGCGCATCATGATAATTCCCCAAGTAATTAAGCGCCTCCCCCGAGGCGTTCTCCCGACACATTATGCCTCTGGCGATATGTAACAATCCCGTAACGATCGACGGCGACATTATTGATGCATGGGTGTTGCTGCGCCGCAACAGGCAGTTTGGGATGCCTTCGTGGTTGACAGCGGCGCGCGCGTCACTTAGCTGCCCCCCTTCATCCCGCCGGGCCTTCCCGCGCGGGAACATGTAATTTGGGAAGTGACTAAAGCCATGTTCGCTATCGTGCGCACAGGCGGCAAGCAGTATCGCGTCGCCGCCGGAGACAAGATCGTCGTCGAAAAGATCGACGGCGACGCCGGGTCGTCGGTGACCCTGGGCGACGTCCTGCTCGCGGGCGAAGGCTCGGAGCTGAAGAGCGTCGAGGGTCTGACCGTGACCGCCGAAGTCATCGCCCAGGCGAAGGCCGACAAGGTCATCATCTTCAAGAAGCGTCGTCGGCACAATTACCGTCGCAAGAACGGCCATCGCCAGCAGCACACGATCCTGAAGATCACCGCGATCGGTTCGGAAGACAAGCAGAAGGCAGCGCCCAAGAAGGCCGCAGCCCCGAGCACCGAGGGCGATGCCGCCCCGGCTGCCCAGGCGTAAGGAGTAGTTCGAGATGGCACATAAGAAAGCAGGCGGTTCGTCGCGCAACGGTCGTGATTCGGCCGGTCGGCGCCTGGGCGTCAAGAAATTCGGTGGCGAAATCGCGATCGCGGGCAACATTCTGGTCCGTCAGCGCGGCACCAAATGGTATCCCGGCACCAATGTCGGCATGGGCACCGACCATACGCTGTTCGCGCTGGTCGACGGCCGCGTGACCTTCAAGGAAGGCAAGCTCGGGCGGAAATTCTGCTCGGTCGAGATGATGGCGGAAGCAGCCGAATAACATCGGGTAACCGGACGGGTTGCCCACCAGGGCGACCCGGTAGCTCCACCACGGTGGGGCCAACCAAATCAGGGAGACGGGTCGCCCCGGCTCCCTTTTTTATTGCTCCCTCCAGATCCGATTGTCGCGAGCCCGTCATGGTGACGTGCTTGGGGCATCGACAGGTGAGGAGCGGGAATGATGTTCGCCCGGACGAAGAGACTGACGTTGCGGCCCGGATGGCCCGAAGACGCATGCGCGCTGACCGCCGCGATCGCGCATGAATCGGTCGCGATGACGCTGAGCCGCGTGCCTTGGCCCTATGGCGAATCGGATGCGCGCGCGTGGCTGACGATGCCGCGCACCCGGACGGACGTCAGTTGCCTGATCCTGGCGCACGACACGCCGACGCCCCGGTTGATCGGGACGATCGGGCTGCATCCGGTCGACGATACTAGTGACCATGAGCTGGGCTATTGGCTGACGCCCGATGCCTGGGGGCGCGGCTATGCGACCGAGGCGGGGCAGGCGATGCTGGATATCGCCCGCCACGCGCTGGGGCTCGACCGGGTCGTGGCGGGGCATTTCATCGACAATCCGGCATCGGGTGCGGTGCTGCGCAAGCTGGGGTTTCGCCCGACCGGTGTCGTCGAGCGGCGATTCTCCCGCGCGCGGGGCCATCATGTCGAGTGCGCGACCTTCGTCTGCGACCTGACCCACGACGATCTCGACCGACCGATGCCGATCGCGGCCTGAGCCGGGGGCGCGGCCCCCTCCCCCGTATCGACGCGGGCGGGGGCAGCGTCGCCGCGATCAGGCGTAGGCGGGGGTGGTCGCCGCCGCGCGATCGGCGCGCGGCATCACCGCGTCGCGATAGTCGCTTTCGGCCAGCGCGATCAGCGCGCGATCATCGTGCGTCCATGGGTGGAAGCCGGGCAGGAAATAGCTGAACCACACGCCTGCGATCTTGCGCGCCATGCCGGGGCGCCCGAACGCATACCAGATCAGCTGCGCCCAGACCTTCGGCCCGGTCATCCCGTCCTGCCGCAACAGTTCGAGCATGCCGCGACGACGGCCATCGAAGAATTTCCACGTCGTCGCCAGCATGACGATCGATTTGATCTTCCAGCGTTTGAACCGCGGCCAGTCGCGTGTCGCGTGGAGCCAGGTGTCATAGGCGACGCCCTTATGCTCGATCTCCTCCGCCGCATGCCAGCGCCACAAGCCCGCCGCCTGCGGTTCCCCACCCCGCAGATGCGCCGGGTTCGCGATCAGTTCGTGCGCCAGCATCGCGGTGAAATGTTCGAGCGCCATCGTCGCGGCCAGATTGGCGATCGCGGGGCGCCCCTCGGTCAGCGCGAGCGCCGCGTCGACATCGCGTTCGAGCGGCGTCACATCATAGCCCTGGTCGACGACGTGCCGGTTGAACGCGACATGTTCGCGGCTGTGGATCACCTCCTGCTTCACGAACGCCCGGATTTCGCCCGCCAGCTTGTCGGACGCGCCGTCGCGAAACGCCTTCACGCTGTCGCAGAAATAGGCCTCCCCCTTCGGAAAGGTGACCGACAGCGCGTTGTAGAACGCGGTCGCGATCGGATCGTCGTTCAGCCAATAGCGTTTGAGCGATTGGCCGCGACCGAAGCGCACATCGCGCGGTGTGATCGTCAAGTCGCCGGGAGTGGTTGCCTTTGCCACGAAAACCTCCGAAATCAGTACATCCATTGATACTGACATCTATGTAAGTAAGGTTTCGATCCTGTCAACGCGCCGCCGCCTGTCACCCGAAGAATCGCGTAACGCCGCGCTCGATGCCGCGCGCACCTTGTTGATCGACGAGGGGCCGAGCGCGGTGACGCTGAAGGCGGTCGCGGCGCAGATCGGGCGGACCCATGCCAATCTGCTCCACCATTTCGGATCGGCGCAGGGCCTGCAAAAGGCGCTGATCGGTCGACTGGCGGCGGGGATCACCGCCACGATCCGCGACGCGGTGCTGCAATCGCGGATCGATCAGCAGGGGCCCGCCGAAATCGTCCGCCTGACGTTCGATGCGTTCGATCAGGGGGGCGCGGGCGCGCTCGCGACGTGGATGATCCTGACCGGGAACAAGGACGCGCTCGATCCCATTCTCGCCGCGATCCACGATCTAGTCGACGAACTCGTCCGCGATGGCGATTCGGCGGTGTTGATCCAGGAACAGACGATGGAACTGGTCCTGCTCGCGATCGGCGACTCCCTGATGGGAGCGCCGCTGGCCCGCGCGCTCGACCTGCCCCGCGACCGGGCGCGCGACCTGGCCATCCGATCGCTGACCGCCGCCAACGCGCTGCTGGCCTGACCGCCGGGCAACAGGCGATGGCATCGTCACAATAGCGCCCCCGCTTCCGTCCTGGCCGCGCGCAGGCGTATCGCATCCGCTGGTCAAGTGTCTGAGCAAGAGGATCGACTGACATGTGGAAGATCGTCTGTGCGGTCGCCGGCCACCGCCGTCGGCGGCGCGCCGTGTGGAGCGACGGATCGACGTGGCGGTGCCGGTGCGATCGGTGCGGGACGCCGCTGCGCAAGGATCCCCGGACGATGCGCTGGAAGGCGCATCGCGACACGGATGCATCGATCGCCCCGTGACGGCTCGATAACGGACCAGTGATATCCCGCTGACCGCGGCCGCTTGCCGCGGGTCATCGCCTAGGGATCGAGGGTGCGTCCCGACTGCGCTGGGCGTGAACGCATCACCGACGTTCACCGAGGCGATACGCCCCCGGCGTCACCCCGAATCGCTCGCGGAACAATCGCCCGAAATAGGCGGCGTCGCAAAATCCCAGGCCTTCGGCGATGTCGGCCAGCCGCCGCCGGTCGCGCCCATCGGCCAGCGCCCGTTCGGCCGCGGCGAGACGACACGCCGCGATATAGGCGGCGGGACCGCCCTCGTCGCGGAACAGCCGGAACAGCGTCGATCGCGACACGCCCAGTTCCGCGCCCAGCCGATCGACCGAAAAACTCGGCTGGCCCAGCCGCCGGGCGACGATCTGTTCCGCGACGATCCGGGTCCGCGCCTCGGCGCCCGGTACGGCCAGTCCCTGCCCGATCGGCCCCTGCCCCAGGCTCATCATCAGCGCGACGTCGAACAGCGCGGTGATGCTGGTGCGCAGCGCAGGCACCGCGCCGACCGGCACGGCGCCGATCTGGCGGCGAACGGCGCGCAGATGATCGACCAGCAGGACCCCATGGTCGGGGGCGATGACATGCCCGTGCAGCTTTTCGATCGACCCGAACCGCGATTCGACCATCGTCCGGTCGAGCGCCAGGATCGCGGTATCCGACGCCGCGGACCAGTGAACGTGAGAACGGGCCATATCGGCGATCGCGATCGATCCGGCGCCTGCCGAAAAGCTGCGGCCAGCCGCATCGCCGATCGCCGCGCCCGCGAACCGGACGCTGACCGCGATATGATCGGCCCCGTCGGCGCGGATCAGGTCGGTGGTGCGCCGCCAATGCTGCGCGGTGATGTCGGTGAAGCCCAAGAACAGCCCGCCCAGGTCGACCGCCTCGCTGCGACAGGCGAAGGGCTCGACCGGTTCCGTGTCGAACAAGCGGCCCGTCCGCCCCATCGGTTGCGCGCGCCACGCCTCGTATCGTTCCCGCGGCAGGATGTCGGCGCTGGTATAGCGATCGACCCCCAGCATCGCGTCCTCCCGATCGACCGCCCCCATCCAACGCCCCCGTTTGCGGAATTTGCGTGAAACTATCATGGGCGGCGACAGGAAAACACAGGATTATGCGCTGCTTGAGGGTGCTGCGGTCCCATGTCGGGCCATGCTGCATCCTTTGGGGTGGCGGTAACCGCCCCGCCCGCTAGAGAGAGGCATGCATTTCCTCGATCAGGCCAAGATTTTCGTCCGTTCCGGCGCGGGCGGCCCCGGTGCCGTCAGCTTTCGCCGCGAAAAATTCATCGAATATGGCGGCCCCGACGGCGGCAACGGCGGCAAGGGCGGCGACATCGTGTTCGAAGCCGTCGCCGGGCTGAACACGCTGATCGATTTCCGCTACACCCAGCATTTCCGCGCGCCCCGCGGCAAGGGCGGATCGGGCAGCAACCGCACGGGTGCGGGCGGCGACGATCTGGTCATCAAGGTGCCCGTCGGGACCCAGATCCTCGACGAGGAACGCGAGGAGGTGCTCGCCGACTTCACCAAGGTCGGCCAGCGCGAGACGTTCCTGCGCGGCGGCGACGGCGGGCGCGGCAACGCCAGTTACAAGACATCGACCAACCGCGCGCCGCGTCAGCATGGCGAAGGCTGGCCGAATGCAGAGGCATGGGTATGGTTGCGGCTGAAGCTGCTCGCCGATGCGGGGCTCGTCGGGCTGCCCAACGCGGGCAAGTCGACCTTCATCAACCAGGTGACGAATGCGCAGGCGAAGGTCGGCGAATATGCCTTCACCACGACGCGTCCGCAGCTGGGCGTGGTCAGCCACAAGGGCACCGAATTCGTCGTCGCCGACATCCCCGGGCTGATCGAGGGCGCAGCGGACGGTGCCGGGATCGGCGACCGGTTCCTGGGGCATATCGAACGGTGCCGGGTCCTGCTCCATCTGGTCGATGCGAACGACGAGGATGTAGCGACCAGCTATCGCATCGTCCGCGACGAGCTGATCAACTATGGGGCGGGGCTGGCCGACAAGCCGGTGATTGTCGCGCTCAACAAGATCGATACGCTCGACGACGAGTTGATTGCGCATCTGTCGCAGGAATTGGCGGCGGCGAGCGGCGCGGACGTCATTCCGATGTCCGGGGTCAGCGGCACCGGGGTCGACTGGGTGCTCGACACGCTGATCGAAACGATCGGGCCGACCGACGAAACCGTCCCCGACGACGATGAGGGCGAAGACACGATCGAATGGTCGCCGCTCTGATCGACGCGCACCCGCGCGGATCGCTCCGTTATGGATCGATCCGCCAGTAGCTTTGCGAGTCGGCGCTATAGGTCAGCGCCTGGCGCAGGTCGGCGGCGGTGAAGGCCATATCGGTACGGACGAGCGCGCCGGCATAGGCGCCGCCCTGCTTGCCATCCATCCCCGTCCCCCATTGGACCTGAACCGTCGCATAGTTGATGCCGCCGACAACCTGCGCCTTCTGCAGATCGATCCGCAGGCCTTTGACGAAGCCCGGCTGGTCCGTCATCGACGGCAGGACGCCTTCGGCATTGGCATAGCCGAGTGGGATCGTGACGGCGGTGGTGCCGGTCACTTGATCCGGCTTGATCCCCAGCCGCTTGGCCAGCATCGCGGCCAGATAGGCCCCCAGCGTTTTCTTGCCGACGACCAGGTCGAGCGTCGCGGCGGTCCATTTGGTGAATTTACCCGATTTATTGTCCGTGAATGTCGGCATGGCCTGTCTCTCCCGCGACTCGCGCGCTGGCGGTCGCGGCTGGGACGATGCGCGTCGTCACGGCGCGTTTCATCCCGAACCCGGTTCGTTTCGGCGGTGATCGCGGCCCCGGACGTCGTGCGCGCGCCGGGCCAAGGCGGTTGCCAATCGGGCGCGGTGCGTTATCCGCGCGGACATGGCGATCTTCCCTCCCTCCTCCTGCGCGCGCCTGGTCGTGAAGATCGGATCGGCGTTGCTGGTCGATCCCGACGGCGGGGTGCGGCGGGACTGGCTGGCGGGAATCGCCGCGGACATCGCCGATCGCCATCGCGCCGGGCAGCAGGTCGCAGTCGTCTCGTCGGGCGCGATCGCGCTGGGCGCGCGGCGGCTGGGGCTGGCCAAGGGGGGCCGTGCCAGCCTGGAGGATGCGCAGGCCGCGGCGGCGACGGGCCAGATCGCGCTCAGCCAGACCTGGGCCGAGATGCTGGGCGCCCAGGGGCTGATCGCGGCGCAGATGCTCGTCACGCTCGACGATCTCGAGGACCGGCGGCGCTATCTGAATGCCGCGGCGACGCTCGACCGGCTGCTGGGGCTGGGCGTGGTGCCGGTCATCAACGAAAACGACAGCGTCGCGACCGCCGAAATCCGCTTCGGCGACAATGACCGGCTGGCGGCGCGGGTCGCGCAGGCCGCAGGGGCGCAGGGCGTCGTGCTATTGTCCGACATCGACGGCCTGTACGATCGCAATCCGGCGCTGCCCGGCGCGGTCCATATCGCGCGGATCGAGCGGATCGACCCGCGAATCGAGGCGATGGCGGATCGCGGATCGGCGTCGGGGATGGGATCGGGCGGGATGGTGTCGAAGATCGCGGCGGCGCGGATCGCCAATGCGGCAGGCGCGACGCTGGCGATCGCGAGCGGGCGGGTCGATCGCCCCCTGTCGCACGCGGCGCGCCACACCGTCTTCGTCGCCGAGAAAAGCGCCTCGGCGCGCAAGGCGTGGCTCGCGGGCGGGCTGACCGCGCGCGGGCGGGTCACGATCGATGCGGGCGCGGCAGCGGCGTTGCGCGGGGGCAAGAGCCTGCTCGCGGCGGGGGTGACCGCGGTGACGGGCGATTTCGCGCGCGGCGATCTGGTCGCGATCGATGGGCCGGACGGCGCGATCGCCCGCGGGCTGGCCGAATATGACGCGGGGGAGGCGACGATGCTGATCGGGCGGCGGAGCGAGGATCAGGCGACGCTGCTCGGCTATGCCCCGCGCGCGGCGCTGGTCCATCGCAGTCATATGGCGCTGGTGTGACGCGCGGGGTTCCTTTTGGACGGTTCCCCGGCAGAGGCCGGGGCCCAGTTGGTGGGCGGCGATGATGTCCGTTGCGCGCCGTTACCTCGGCCTTCCCGACTGGGCCCCGGCCTTCGCCGGGGAACGGCGGGCGCGATGAGTATCCTCGCCATCACCGGGGGTACCGGCTTCGTCGGCGGGCGCACGATCGAGCGCGATCTGGTCGCGATCGACGGGCCGGACGGTGCGATCGCCCGCGGGCTGGCCGAATATGACGCGGCGGAAGCGACGATGCTGATCGGCCGACGCAGCGAGGATCAGGCGACGCTGCTCGGCTATGCCCTCCGCGCGGCGCTGGTCCATCGCAGTCACATGGCGCTGCTGTGACGCGCGGGGTTCCTTTTGGACGGTTGCCCGGCGGAGGCCGGGGCGCAGTTGGTGGGCGGCGATGATGTACGGTGCGCGTCGTTACCTCTACCTTCCCAACTGGGCCCCGGCCTTCGCCGGGGAACGGCATCGGGCATGAGCATTCTTGCGATCACGGGGGGTACCGGTTTCGTCGGCGGGCGGACGATCGAGCGCGCGCTGGCCGCGGGGCATCTGGTCCGTGCGCTTACCCGGCGCGATCAGGCGGCACGCGAGGGTGTCGTCTGGGTCCGTGGCGCGCTCGATGACCCTGAGGTGCTCACCGCGCTCGTCACCGGCGCCGATGCGGTGATCCACATCGCGGGCGTCGTCAGCGCCGACCGCGCGGGCTTCATCGCGGGCAATATCGAGGGCACCCGCGCCGTCGTCGCGGCGACCGGGCGCGCAGGCGTTGCCCGGTTCGTCCACGTTTCCTCGCTGGCCGCGCGCGAACCCGATCTGTCGATATATGGCTGGTCGAAGGCGGCGGCCGAAACGGTCGTCACCGCCAGCAGGCTCGACTGGACGATCCTGCGCCCCGCGGCGGTCTATGGCCCCGGCGACCTGGAGATGCGCGATGTCTTTCGCGCCGCCCGGCTGGGGATCGCGTTGCTGCCCCCGCCGGGCGTGATGGGCGCGGTCGCGGTCGACGATCTCGCGCGACTGTTGATCGTGGCGGGCGAACGCGGCGCGCCTCGCGCCGTCTACGAGGTCGACGACGGAACGCGCTGGACCCACGCCGAATTCGCCGCCGCGATCGGTGCGGCGGTCGGGCGGCGGGTGATGCCGATCCCCCTCCCCCGCGCGCTGATGATGCTGGGCGCGCGGATCGACGGATGGCTGCGCGGCGACAAGGCGAAGCTGACCCGCGACCGGGTCGGTTACCTCACCCATCCCGACTGGACCGCCGCCGACGACCGGCGTGTCCCCGCCGATCTGTGGACCCCCGCGATCGATCCGCGCACGGGTCTTGCCGAGACCGCGCGGTGGTATCGCGCCAACGGGCTGCTATAGCGCCGCAACGCCGCCGCAATTGGCTGCCAACGGATGAGCATCATGACCGACCGCCAGCAGATTTTCGAGACCGTCACCGCGCAGATCGAACCCTTCAACAAAAAGGGCGTCGCGCTGACCGATGCGACGACGTTCCAGGGCGATCTGGAATGGGACAGCCTGACCGTGATGGATTTCGTCGCCGCGATCGAGGATGAATTCGACATCATCATCACGATGAACATGCAGGCGGAAATCGAAAGCGTCGGCCAGCTCGTCGATGCGGTCGCCAAGTTGAAGGGCTGACATGACCGAAACTGGCCTCCAGAGCGAAACCGTCGACTTCGATCCCCCGCCGGTCGCGCCCGAACGCGACCTGATGAGCAAGTTCGACGCGCTGATCGCCGAACGCCAGGCGCTGATCGACACCGGGGTCACCGATCCCTTCGCGATCGTGATGGACAAGGTGATATCGCCGACTGAGGCGGTGATCGCGGGGCGGGAAACGATCCTGCTCGGCACCTATAATTATATGGGGATGACGTTCGACCCCGACGTGATCGCCGCGGGGCACCAGGCACTCGACGAGTTCGGGTCGGGGACCAACGGCAGCCGGATGCTCAACGGCACGTTCCACGACCATATCGCGGTCGAACAGGCCTTGCGCGATTTCTACGACGTGTCGGGCGCGATCGTGTTCTCGACCGGATACATGGCCAACCTCGGGATGATCTCGACGCTGGTCGGCAAGGGCGAATATGTCATCCTCGACGCGGACAGCCATGCCTCGATCTACGACGGCTGCCAGCAGGGCAATGCCGAGATCGTCCGCTTTCGCCACAATTCGGTCGAAGACCTCGACAAGCGTCTGGGCAGGCTGCCGAAGGAACCCGCCAAGCTGGTCGTGCTCGAGGGCGTCTATTCGATGCTCGGCGATATCGCGCCGCTGAAGGAGATGGTCGCGGTCGCCAAGAAACATGGCGCGATGGTGCTGAGCGACGAGGCACATTCGATGGGCTTTTTCGGCCCGAACGGTCGCGGCGTGTACGAGGATCAGGGGCTGGGCGATCAGGTCGATTTCATCGTCGGCACCTTTTCCAAATCGGTCGGCACCGTCGGCGGTTTCTGCGTGTCGAACCACCCGAAGTTCGAGGCGATCCGCCTCGCCTGCCGCGCCTATATCTTCACTGCCAGCCTGCCGCCCAGCGTCGTCGCGACCGCGGCGGCATCGATCCGCAAGCTGATGACCGCGGACAAGAAGCGGGCGCAACTTTGGGAGAACGCCCGTTCCTTGCACGGCAATCTCAAGCGCATGGGGTTCAAGCTCGGCACCGAAACCCCCGAAAGCGCGATCATCGCGATCATCCTCGACGACCAGCAACAGGCGGTCGCGATGTGGCAGGGGCTGCTCGATGCGGGCCTGTACGTCAACATGGCGCGCCCGCCCGCGACCCCGGCGGGGACGTTCCTGCTGCGCTGTTCGCTGTGCGCCGAACATACCCCCGACCAGATCGCGCGGGTGACCGAGTTGTTCGGCGTCGCCGGACGAGCCGTGGGCGCGATCGGCTAAGGCGCACCGCGCCGCTTTGATCGCCGCATGCTTTGGGGTAAGCCGATAAAGTGACGCGGGACGAAGCCGAAACCGCACCAGGGGGGGCCCTGGCAGGCGATGCAACCTGGCGTACCGTCATGCTCGTCATGACGGCGCTGCTCGGCGCGATCGTGCTCGTCGCGCTGATCGCGACGCTGGGCAACGCCAACCGCCAGCGCGACCGGGCGCTGAAGCTGCAGGCGCATAGTTACGACGTGATGATCATCGCGCGCACGCTGTCGGCGACGATCGCGCGGTCGGAGGCGTCGCTGGGTCGTTACGTCATCAGCGGCGACAAGCGGCTGGGCCAGATATACGTCGACGAATGGCGCCAGGCGGACATGCAGATCCAGCGGCTCGGCCAGCTGGTGTCCGACAATCGGGCGCAGGCACGAACCGTCCGGGACCTGCGGCGGGCGTATCAGACGCGGGGTGACGAGACGTCGCTCACCGCGCTCAGCACGGGCTATGGCAAGAACAGCCAGGCGCTGGCGCGTTACTATGACGGTCGCAATGCGCAGTCGCTGACCGACATCGACACCGCGCTCGACCGGATCATCAATCGCGAACGCGGGCTGCTGGCACAGCGCACCAACGATGCGATGCGCACGGTCGACCAGTCGAGCCGGATCGCCGCCACGCTCGCGGTATTCGGCATCCTGATCGTGCTCGGGGCGATCTATCTCGGCTGGCTGACGATCCGCGCGGTCGGCGATCGGGCGAGCGCGCGCGCCGAGGCCGATATCGAACGGGAACGGGCCGAGGAACTGGAAACCGCGGTGACCGATGCGACGACCGAATTGCGGATCCAGGAAAGCAAGCTGCGCCAGGTCCAGAAGATGGAGGCCGTCGGCCAGCTGACCGGGGGCATCGCGCATGATTTCAACAACATGCTGGCGGTCGTGCTGGGCGGGCTGGAACTGGCGCGGCGATCGGTGGCGACCGATCCGCTGACCGCGACCCGCCATATCGACAACGCCACCGATGGTGCGAACCGCGCCGCGGCGCTGACCCGGCGGTTGCTGGCGTTCAGCCGCGAGGATTCGCTCAAACCCGAACCGATCCGCGCGGCGGGGCTGGTCACGGGGATGATCGAATTGCTCGACCGGACGCTGGGCGATGCGATCACGCTGATCACGCGCGATGATTCGGACGGATGGCGCGTCCGCGCCGACCGGGTCCAGCTCGAAAATGCGATCCTGAACCTGGCGGTGAACGCGCGCGACGCGATGGCCGGGCGCGGCGTCATCACGATCGCGACCGGTACCGCGACGATGCGCGAACATGAGATCGATCATTGCGCCGCGGGCGATTACGTCTCGATCGCGGTGATCGACGACGGCTGCGGGATGCCGCCCGAAGTGGTCGAGCGGGTGTACGAGCCCTTCTTCACCACCAAGGAGGCGGGCAAGGGCACCGGGCTGGGGCTGAGCCAGATCTTCGGGCTGGTCCGCCAGCTGGAGGGCGAGATCACGATCCAGACCGCGGTCGGCCATGGTACGACCGTGACGTTATATTTCCCCCGCGACCTGGCGGAGGAAAAAGGGTCCGAAAAGGTCGCCAGCCAACCCACCGCCGCGCCGCTGCGCGACGCGCTCGACATATTGGTCGTCGAGGATGACGCGCGGGTGCTGACCGCAACGATGGGCGCGCTGGAGGAACTGGGTCATCGCGGGATCGCCTGCGACGATCCGGGCAAGGCGGCGGCGCTGCTGGCGGATCATGACGGCATCGATCTGATCCTGTCCGACGTGCTGATGCCGGGGCAGACCGGGCCCGAAATGATCGCCGCGCTCGCGCCGCGATACCCGCATGTCGCGGTGCTGTTCGTCACCGGCTATGCGGGCGAAGCCAATGCGAGCGAATTCGGCGACCATCGCGTCCTGCGCAAACCGTTCACGCTGAGCGGGCTGGAACGCGCGATCGACGAAGCGATGGCGGCCGACCGCCCTGCCCCGCCCGCGCAGATCGCCGCCGAGTGAGGCCATCGCGGCGGCGCGCGACGCCCGCCCCCGCCCGATCATCCGGGCAAAAGCCGCTTGGGCAGCAGTCACTTGGGCAGCGACCACCTAAACAGATGACGTGCCGGTTACGCGCGCCTATACCCCCGACACCCCGCCGCCAGAGCATGCCGACTTCATGAAATCCATCGACCGCTACATGGCGCGACTGATCGCGGTGCCGCTGTTTTCGACGCTGATCATCGCGGCGATGCTGCTGATCCTCGACCGTATCCGCCGCCTGTTCGATTTCGTCGCGACCGAAGGCGGGCCGGTCAGCGTCGTGTGGCGGATGCTCGCCAATCTGCTCCCCGAATATCTGGGTCTGGGGATCCCGATCGGGCTGATGCTGGGGGTGCTGATGGCGTTCCGGCGGCTGGCGGCGAATTCGGAGCTCGACGTGCTGCGCGGGGTCGGCATGAGCTACAACCGGTTGCTGCGCGTCCCCATGATGTATGCGATCGTGCTCGCGGCGCTGAACCTGGCGATCGTCGGCTATGTCCAGCCGATCGCGCGCTATTATTACGAAGGACTGCGGTTCGAACTGCGCACCGGCGCGCTGGGGGCATCGATCAAGGTCGGCGAATTCACCCATCTGGGCGACAAGATGACGCTGCGTATCGAACAGAGCCGCGACAAGGGGCGCGACCTGTCGGGCATCTTCGTCCAGGCGAAGACCGCGAAGGGCGATGCGATCGCGGTCACCGCCGAACACGGCGAATTCCTGGCCACCGACGATCCCAACACGATCATCTTTCGCCTGACCAACGGCACGCTGATCCATGACCGGCCCGATTTCCGGACCCCGCGCGTGTTGACGTTCAGCAACCACGACCTGCCGATCCCCTTGCCGAAATACGAGAATTTCCGCACCCGCGGGGGCCGCAACCTGGAATATACGCTGCCCGAACTCGCGCGCACCGGCCACACCGGGGCGACCGAGGAATTGCGCGATTCCAGCCGATCCGAATTCCATTTCCGGCTGGCGGAGGTGGCGACGATGTTCCTGCTGCCGATGCTGGGGCTGGCGCTGGGGGTGCCGCCCAAGCGATCGAATTCGGGGCTGGGCGTCTTCTTCGGGATCGTGATGCTGGTGACCTATCACAAGGTCAACGAATATGCCGCCGCGATCGGCGAACTGGGGCGGATCGACCCGCTGTTCGCACTGTGGGTGCCGTTCTGCATCTTCGCCGCGCTGGTGTTCTGGATGTATTACACGATCGCCTATATCCCGGGCGGCCAGCCGATCGGCGCCATCGAGCGCGTGTTCGCCAAGATCGCCAAGGCGGTGACCAGCCGCATGCCGGGGCGCCGCCGCCGGCACGCCGAGGAGCCGGTGGCATGAGGCATTTGCTGGAATTCTTCCCGTCCCGCACCGTCGCCTTCTACATGGCGCGGTTGTTCCTGGTGCGGACGCTGTCGATCCTGGGCGCGATCGTGCTGGTGCTCCAGGCGCTCGACCTGTTGAGCGAATCGGGCAATATCCTGGCGGTGGCGGGGAATGGCCAGGCGCAGATCCTGACCTATGTCGGGCTGCGGATGCCGCAGATCGTCGCGTTCGTGCTGCCGTTTTCGGTGTTGCTCGGAACGATCCTGACGCTGATCACGATGAACCAGAATAGCGAGATCATCGCGCTGAAGGCGGCGGGTCTTTCCGCGCATCAGGTGCTCGCCCCGCTGCTGCTCGCCAGTTTCGGGGTCGCGATCGTCAGCTTCGCGTTCAACGAACGCATCGCGACCCGCGCGACCGCGACGCTGGACCAGTGGAAGGCGGTCGATTACGGGCCGCTGCCGATCGATCGCGGCGACCGGACGAACGTCTGGGTGCGCGATGGCGACGATCTGATCGAGGTGGCGCAGGTCAAGGGCCGCGGTAAACGCGCGCAACTGGGCAACATCACCATCTACGACCGGTCGGGCGGCAATCTGGTATCGATCATCCACGCCCCCCGCGGCCACCGCGTGAACGGCACATGGCAGATCGCCCCGACGACCCGGTTCGACGTCGCGAGCGGCGACATCGCCCAGGTCGGCACGATGACGGTCGCGCGCGACGTCCGCCCCGACCAGTTCACGCTGGGGAGCCTCAATGCCGATGGCCTGTCGTTCTGGGACCTGCGCGCCGCGATCGGCGATCTGCGCGATGCAGGGCGCCCGACCAAGGCGCTGGAGGGCACGTTGTGGCACAAGCTGTCGGGGCCGCTGTCGGCGATCCTGATGCCGTTGCTTGGCGCGGTCGCCGCGTTCGGGATTGCGCGATCGGGCAAGTTGTTCGTCCGCGCGGTGATCGGGATGGCGCTGGGCTTTGCCTATTTCGTCGCGGACAATTTCGCGTTGGCGATGGGCAATCTGGGCGCCTATCCGCCGTTTCTGGCGGCGTGGGCTCCGTTCCTGCTGTTCTTCCTGATCGGCGAGGCTGTGCTGATCCGGACCGAGGAATGACCCGCCGATCGATCAGGTGCGCTTCACCATCGTGCTGCGGGTGATCTTGTGGACCAGCCCGGGCAGCCCGCGGTAATTCGCCTGGTGGAAGGGTGAATCGGCATCCAGCGCGGCGGTGAGGCGGCGATGTGCCTCCCCCAGCGCATGATAGGGAACGCCCGGCAACAGGTGATGGAGCGCGTGGTAGCGCAAGCCCACCGGCGCCCATAGCGCGGGCAGCAGCACCGGCGGGGGCACGTTGACCGAATCGAGATATTGCGCGGTGACGGTCATCGCCTCGCCCTCATTCTCCCACAGATGCGCCACGAGCGTCCGCACCTGATTGACGACTGCGACGCTGGCGAAGATCGCGAAACCGATCCCGAACATGCGCAGCGGGATGACGCCCGTCGCGGTCAGCGCGATCAGCGCGATCGCCCAGACGCTCGCCGCCGCTTCGATCCGGTTCCACAACCGCTTCGCCTCGCCCTCCGGCGCGCGGCGGCGGAAGTGCGGGTTGATCGCAAGCGCCGAATAGCGCTCGACCACCGCGCGGCGGATCGACGGGACGACGACCGACAGCGGCGACAGGATGCCATAGCGGATCAAAAGCCCCAGCGGCGCCAACGCCGACACCACGATGAACACCGGCAACGTCCACGGCTTCATCAGCGCGAGCGGCAGATATTCGGGATCTTCGACCGTCCCGTACCGCGTCTTGGCGTGGTGGAGATTGTGGACGCCTTCGTACATGAAGCTCGGCGTCAGCATCGGGATGCCGACGAGCAGGTTCCACCCCAGCCGGAACCCGGGTAGCGCGCTGTGCTTGATATGGCTGATTTCGTGGATGAAGCTGATCGCGCGATACAGCGCCAGCATCGATACGACGCCCGCCAGCACGACGACCCAGGCCGCCGATGCGGTGACCGCCACCGCCAGCGCGCCATAACCGATCGCAACCGACGCGATCAGGTCCGCCCAATAGATGGTCGGGCGCGCGGCATGCAGGTCGCGCGACAGCGCCGCCGCGGTGCGCAGCATCGCCTTGTCGTCCGCGGCGCGGTGCCGGGGCGGCTGGCGGACGGGATCGGTGGCGATCGGGATCGACGCACGATCGAGCGAAACTACGGTGTTCATGACGCTATCCATTAGCGATAGATAGTGGCGGCAGCGTGGCATTTCGAGGTCGCCCGCCCCCGCCCCGCGGGGAGCAATCACGATCAGACACAGTGGCAGCGGCGATCAATCGCGTCCCGCCATCGTCCGCAAACCGCCTCGCCTTCGCCATGCTTCCCGCCTAGAGCCGTGCCGCGCGCCCAGACAACGCGCCGTTACCAGCGGAGAACACGACATGGCGACCACGCCGACGATCCGGCCCGTCCTGACCAAAATGGATCGCAAGACCTTCATCGACCTGCCGTTCCGCCTGTACGCCGACGATCCGAACTGGGTGCCGCCGCTGAAGGGCGAGGCGCTGGGGCTCATCACCCCGGCGAAGAACGGCTGGTTCAGCCATGCCAAGGCGCAACTGTTCCTGGCGGAGGAGGATGGCCGCGTCGTCGGGCGGATATCGGCGCATATCGACACGCTGGCGCTGACGATGCCCGCCGAACAGGGGTTCGGCCCCGGGGTCGGCCAATGGGGGCTGATGGAGGCGGAGCGGGAGGATGTCTTTCGCCTGTTGCTGACCGCGGCGGAGGACTGGCTGCGCGGTGAAGGGATGACGCGCGCGCTGGGGCCGATCAGCATGTCGATCTGGGAGGAGCCCGGCCTGCTGATCGAGGGATATGACCACGCCCCGACGATCATGATGGGCCATGCCAAGCCCGCCTATCGCGGCTGGATCGAGGCGGCGGGCTATCGACCGGTCAAGCAGCTGATGACGTACGAGCTCGACATCACCCAGGAATTTCCGCCGATCGTCAAACGCATCATCAAGTCGGGCGAGAAGAACCCGCGGATCGTCATCCGCGAAGTCGACAAGACCAAGTTCGAGGCGGAAGCCGCGATCATCCTGGCGATCCTGAACGATGCATGGTCGGACAATTGGGGCTTCGTCCCCCTCACCCCGCCCGAGATCAGGGATGTCGGGGTCAAGCTGAAGCCGATCGTGTTCAACGACCTGATCCGGATCGCCGAGCTGGATGGCAAGCCCGTCGCGTTCATGATCACGCTGCCCGACCTCAACGAGGCGATCGCACCGCTGAAGGGATCGCTGTTCCCGTTCGGCTGGGCGAAGCTGTTGCTGTGGCTGCGCAAGCCGAAGGTCAGGACGATGCGCGTGCCGTTGATGGGGGTGGTCAAGGAGCTGCAAGCGTCGCGGATGGCCAGCCAGCTGGCCTTCATGATGATCGAGTATATCCGCCAGGCGTCGGTCGCGCGTTACGGCGCGACGCGGGGGGAGATCGGCTGGATCCTCGACGACAACCAGGGGATGCGATCGATCGCCGAGACGATCGATAGCCGGGTCAACAAGGTCTATCAGGTCTATGAACGCACCCTGTGATCGCGGGGGTTGCCGGTCACCAGCGATTTCAAGGCGTTGAGATCGCGGTTGATCCATTTGATGTCGGCGGCGAACCGTTCGTCGCTCATGTCTGGCTGGCGATAGAGCGTCAGCATCACCTCGGCGCCATCGCCGTTGGCGACGACGCGCAGCGGGATGTGGATGACCGGCCCCGCGCCCGCATCGACCCAATGGTCCATGACGCCGAAGTCGTTGTGCGGCGTGAAGCGCAGCCGGATCGGGCCATCGGGGCCCGCCGCGACCCAAGCGTCACCATCGGCGACCAGGTCCGAATCGGTGAGCCCCGACGCCCAGCGCGCGAAGAAGTCGGGGCGCCAGATCCGGTCGTACAGCGCGCGCCAGTCGCCGGGGATCGTGACGCTGAAGGTGCGGGCGGGCAACATCGGACCGGTCAGACCGTGAAGCTTTCGCCGCATCCGCACGCGCCCTTGGCATTCGGGTTGTTGAAGACGAAGCCCGCGGCGAAATCATCCTCGACCCAGTCCATCGTCGACCCGATCAGGTACAGGATCGACCCGCCGTCGACGTACAGCACCCCGCCGGGCGTCTCGATCCTTTCATCGAACGCGCCGCCCTTGTTGACCTGCGCATCGGTGACGTAATCGACCGAATAGGCGAGCCCCGAACAACCGCGGCGCGGCGTCGACAGCTTGACCCCGATCGCGCCATCGGGCGCCTTGGCCATCAGATCGGCGATCCGCGCATGCGCCGCCGCGGTCAGGTTCAGCGCGGCGGGGCGCGGGCGTAAGGTCGTGGCCATCAGATGTACCTCCGTTGGTGTTGGACGTGGCGGCGCGCTTGGGTCTGACCACCCCCCGTGGCGCGTCCTTCGACAGGCTCAGGACGAACGGCGGAGAGATCGCGCGTCGTCATCACAACATGCCCAGTTCGAGCTTCGCGTCGTCAGACATCTTCTGCGGGTCCCATGGCGGGTCCCAGACGAGATTGACGTCGGCGAGACCGACGCCGGGCACCGATCCGACCCGCAATTCGACCTCGGCGGGCATCGATTCGGCGACCGGGCAATGCGGCGTCGTCAGCGTCATCGTCACGGTCGCATGCGCGTCGTCGCCGACCTCGACCCCGTAGATCAGCCCCAGGTCATAGATATTGACCGGGATTTCGGGGTCGTAGATTTCCTTCAGCGCAGCGATGATCGCATCATACAGCGCGCCGCCGGGTTCGCCCGGCGCGTCGCCTTCGGGTTTCTGCGCCAGAAAGCCCGCGAGATAATCGCGCTTGCGCTCGAACGTCTCGCCGACGCTATCCTCCACCCGCGCCCGCGCAGGCGGCGCGACGCTGTCCACTTCCTCGATGTCGATCCGGTCGCTCATCCGAAATTCCTACCCAAAAATCCTGGTTACCCGTTCGATACCGCGCACCAGTGCGGCAACGTCGTCCGGGCCGTTATAGACGCCGAAGCTGGCGCGGGCGGTCGCCTCGACCCCCAGCGCCGCCATCAGCGGCTGTGCACAGTGATGGCCCGCGCGGATCGCGACGCGCTCTTCGTCCAAGATGGTGGCGACATCGTGCGGATGCACCCCCTCGACCGCGAAACTGACGATTCCGGCGGAATCCTCGGGTCCGAACAGCCGCACCGAATTGAGCCCCGACAGCGCCGCGCGCGTGTCACGGACCAGCGCGGATTCATGTGCGTGGATCGCCGCCAGCCCCCACCGCTCGACATAATCGATCGCGGCATGCAGCCCGATCACCCCGACGATATGCGGCGTCCCCGCCTCGAACCGGCCCGGGGGCGGCGCATAGGTCGTCTTTTCGAACGTCACCTTGTCGATCATCGACCCGCCGCCCTGATAGGGTGGCATCGCGTCGAGCAAGTCGTCGCGGCCCCAGAGCACCCCGATTCCGGTCGGGCCGTAGAGCTTGTGCCCCGAGAACACGTAGAAATCACACCCGATCGCGGCGACATCGACCGCGATCCGGGGCACCGCCTGGCACCCGTCGATCAGGATCCTGGCGCCGACGCCATGCGCCAGTTCGGTCGCGCGTTTCGCGTCGAGCACCGATCCGACGACGTTCGACACATGCGACAGCGCGACCATCTTGTGCTGCGGCGTCAGCATGGCGGCCATCGCGTCGAGGTCGATCCGCTGGTCCTGGGTCAGGGGCACGACGTCGATCGCCGCGCCGACCCGCTCGGCGACCATCTGCCACGGCACGATATTGCTGTGATGTTCGAGCATCGACAGCAGGATGCGGTCACCCGCCTTCAGCTGTTCGCCCGCCCAGCATTGCGCGACCAGGTTGATCCCCTCGGTCGCGCCGCGGACGAAGACGCATTCGTCCGCCTGCCCGCCGATGAACCCCGCCACCCGCCGCCGCGCCGCCTCATAGGCGAGCGTCATGTCGGCGGAGCGCTGGTAGACGCCGCGATGGACGGTGGCATAGGTTTCGCCATAGCCGCGCGTGATCGCATCGACGACCGCCTGCGGTTTCTGCGAGGTCGCCGCGGTGTCGAGATAGGCCCAGCCCGCGGGGATCGCCGGAAAATCGGCGAGCGCGTCGAGCGGGCGGTCGGTCGTCCGCGTGGCCATCAGCGCGCTCCCGCCCCGCAAAGCGTGACATAAATGTCGCGACATTGACGACTGTTACACGGAATCGATAATTCCTGGCGGTCAATCCGCGTGCGGATCGGGCGGCGTGGGGCGAGGCGATCGAGCGACATGCGGCGATCATCCACGCCGCGCGCGATGTAGGACAGCGCAATCATAACGCCGCCGCCAGCCACGCATCCGCATCCGCCTCGAACGCGTCGCGCACCGCGTCGTCCGCGATCCGCCCGAGCGCATCGGCGACGAACGCGCGCGTCAGCAGCGCGGTCGCGCGCGGGGTCGGGATGCCGCGGCTCTGCATGTAGAAGAGCGCGCGCGCATCGAGTTCGCCGACGGTCGCGCCATGCGCGCATTTGACGTCGTCCGCGAAAATCTCCAGCTCGGGCTTCAGATTGACCGTCGCGGTGCGGTTGAGGAGCAACCCGCGCAAGCTTTGTTCGCCATCGGTCTTCTGCGCATCGCGCGCGACCTCGACCGCCGCCGCGAGGCTGGCGGTCGAGCGATCCGCCGCGACCGCGCGCCACAATTGGTGCGATTGCCCGGCGACCGCATCGTGGCGGACGCGCACCGCGCATTCCTGCTGCTGCGTCCCCGCGGTCAGCAGCGCGCCGCCATATTCGGCGAACGCCGCATCGCCTTGAATCGTGATCTGCGCATCGATCCGCGATCCCGCCGCGCCCGCGCCGAGGAATGTCGTGACGAGGCTGGCGCCCGCGCCCAACGTCGCTTCTTCGCGCAACGAGACGAAGCCCGCCGCCTGGACGATCCGCACCGCGCGCATCAGCCGCGCCGATGCCGCCAGCTCGACGCGGAGGAAGCGATTGCTCCACCCCGCCCCGACATAGGTTTCGACGATCTGCGCGACCGCGTTGTCGGCGAGCACGATCGTCGAGGGGAGATGGTTTTCGCCCCCGGTCCCGACATGGACGATCTGAACCGGGTCGGTGACCGCGTCAGCGTCGACGCGCAGCGCCCAGCCCTCGCCCGCCGCGCGCGCGCCGAGGGCATGGTCGCCCGCGCCGATCGCCTCGATCGTCACGCCGCGCAGGTCGCTCCGCGCCGCGTCGAGCACGCCCCCGACGAACAGCAACCGCGCGCCCGGCAGGTCGAGGAAATGGTCACCGCCCCCGTTGGCCGTGGCGTCCGCCACCGGCGCCAGCGCCGCCGCGGTCGACAGCGCGCCGAGATCGGCCCAGCGCCACGCCTCTGCACGGGTCGAGGGCAGGTCGAGCACGGCTGCGGTCACGCCGCCACCCCGGCATAGCCCTCACGCTCGAGCTCATGCGCGAGTTCCGCGCCGCCCGTCCGCGTGATGCGGCCATCGTCGAGGACGTGGACGAAATCGGGTTTCACATAATCGAGCAGGCGCTGGTAATGGGTGATCAGCAGCACCGCCTTGTGCGGCGCGCGCATGATCCGGTTGATCCCGTCGCCGACGATCCGGAGCGCGTCGATGTCGAGCCCGCTGTCGGTTTCGTCGAGGATCGCGAAGGCGGGATCGATGACGCCCATCTGCACCATCTCGTTGCGCTTCTTCTCACCCCCCGAAAAGCCGACGTTGACCGGGCGCTTGAGCATCTCGGCATCCATGTCGAGCTTGCGCGCCTCTTCCCGCGCCAGCTTGAGGAATTCCGCGCCCGACAGCGGCTTTTCGTCGCGGTTGGCGCGTTGGGCGTTGAGCGCCTCGCGCAGGAACTGGACGTTCGACACGCCGGGGATTTCGACCGGGTACTGGAAACCGAGGAACATCCCCGCGGCGGCACGCTCATGCGGGTCGAGCGCGAGGAGGTCGATCCAGCCGTCGCCTTCTCCACCACCCCGGCGCAGGCCGGGGTCCAGTTGGGAAGGTTGACCTTGGCTGGCGCTGCGGTCCGTTTCCGACCGGCCCCCAACTGGGCCCCGGCCTTCGCCGGGGTGGAACAGAATGGAGCCATCCGTCACCTCATAACCGGGCCGCCCGCCGAGCACATAGCCCAAGGTCGACTTGCCCGCGCCGTTCGGCCCCATGATCGCATGCATCTCGCCCGCGTTGACGGTGAGCGACAGGCCCTTGAGGATTTCCTTGCCGTCGATTTCGGCGTGGAGGTTTTCGATTTTCAGCAATTACGAAGCCTTTGGAATGGAGTTGGGAACTGCGACCTCTTGAGCAATCCAATGGGCGCAGTCAGCTTGGTTTTGGAGCCGCCGCAAATATCTAACGGTAAGATCGTCAGCGTTCGCGCAACCCCAGCTAGGTCCGTTAGCGCACGCTTGGGATGCACTTTGGTATGCGGCAGTAATCGCGTTCCAAGCATTCGTTTCCGTTACGTGGATAGGAATGAAACCTAGATTTCGCTGATCTGGACTTGGCGACGCGTCGACCAGCCCGTCTACTAGCCGCTCTCCCAAAGCGTTTACCATGTGCGGCCATGGGAAAAGCTTCGCGCTCTTCTCCAGCATCGTGATACCAGCAATCACAGTTAAGCCGGCATGCGCGTAAACGGCTCGAGAAGTGCCATAGCAATCAAGGTGGCCCGGCTTGAAGCCAGCCGGAAGTGTACCGGAATAGCGAGCCGGGTAGAGGACCGGTCGGTTTTCCAGCCAGTCAGTGAGCAACGAGTGCAAGAACGGCTCAAGTTTCACCCCACACTCCCCTCGAGGCTGATCCCCAGCAGCTTCTGCGCCTCGACCGCGAATTCCATCGGGAGTTGCTGGAGCACCTCGCGCGCGAAGCCGTTGACGATCAGCGCGACCGCCGCCTCGCTGTCGAGCCCGCGGCTCATCGCGTAGAACATCTGGTCGTCGCTGATCTTCGACGTCGTCGCCTCATGCTCGATCTGCGCCGAAGGGTTGCGCACCTCGATATAGGGCACGGTGTGCGCGCCGCACTGGTCGCCCAAGAGCAGGCTGTCGCACTGGGTGAAGTTGCGCACCCCCTCCGCGGTCGGCGCGACGCGGACGAGGCCGCGATAGGTGTTGTCGCTGCGGCCCGCGCTGATCCCCTTCGACACGATCGTCGAGCGGGTGTTCTTGCCGAGGTGGATCATCTTGGTGCCGGTATCGGCCTGTTGCCGGTTGTTCGTCACCGCGACCGAATAGAATTCACCGACCGACCCGTCGCCCGCGAGCACGCAGGAGGGGTATTTCCACGTCACCGCGCTGCCCGTTTCGACCTGGGTCCAGCTGACCTTGCTATTCTTGCCCTGGCACAGCGCGCGCTTGGTCACGAAGTTGTAGATGCCGCCCTTGCCGTTCTCGTCGCCCGGATACCAGTTCTGGACGGTCGAATATTTGATTTCGGCATCGTCCATCGTGACGAGTTCGACGACCGCGGCGTGGAGCTGGTTCTCATCGCGCATCGGCGCGGTGCAGCCTTCGAGATAGGAGACGTACGACCCCTTTTCCGCGATGATCAGCGTGCGTTCGAACTGGCCGGTATTTTCCGCGTTGATGCGGAAATAGGTCGACAGCTCCATCGGGCAGCGGACGCCTTCGGGGATGTAGACGAACGTCCCGTCGCTGAAGACCGCGCTGTTGAGCGTGGCGAAGTAATTGTCGCGCTGCGGCACGACCTTGCCCAGCCATTTCTTCACCAGCTCGGGATATTCCTTGATCGCCTCGCTGATCGACCGGAAGATGACGCCCGCGCTTTCGAGTTCCTTGCGGAAGGTCGTCGCGACGCTGACGCTGTCGAACACCGCATCGACCGCGACGCGGCGCTTGGGGGTGCCGTCGTCGTTGGTCTCCTCGACCCCGGCGAGCAGTTTCTGCTCCGCGATCGGGATGCCGAGCTTTTCGTAGACCCGCAGGATTTCGGGATCGACCTCATCGAGGCTGCCCAGTTTCGGCTTCGCCTTGGGCTCGGCGTAATAATAGGCGTCCTGGTAATCGATCGGATCGATCTCCAGCTTCGCCCAGTCGGGGGCCTCCATCGTCAGCCACAGCCGATACGCCTTCAGCCGCCAGTCGAGCATCCACTGCGGCTCGCCCTTCTTCGCGCTGATGAAGCGCACCGTGTCCTCGCTGAGGCCCTTGGGCGCGAAATCCTGTTCGATGTCCGAATGGAAACCCCATTCGTACGTCTTCGACACGGCCTCATAGGCTTCGGCGTTTTTCGTGGCCATCAGTTCACTTCCAGAGACATGGTTGCAGGCACCGGGGGTGTGGGCGCCGGGGGTGCGGGCGCCGGGGCGGCGCTGAGCGAGGCGAGGCTGATCCCGGCGAGCGCCCCGCGCACCGCGCCGTTGACCGCGCCCCAATGCGGTTTGACGCGGCAGCCATCCTCGATCGCGCAATCATGGCGGCCATCCTCGCCGCAATTGGTCAGCGCGATGGGGCCCTCGACCGCCTCGACGATATCGGCAAGGCTGATCGCGGCGGCGGGGCGCGACAGGCGGAAACCGCCGCCGGTGCCGCGGCTGCTTTCGAGCAGCCCCGCCGACGACAGCCGACTGACCAGCTTCTGCGCGGTCGGCAACGGCACGCCCGTCTCCTCCGCCAGCACGGTCGCGTTGAGCCGCGCGACGCCGCCGCAATGGCGCGCGGCGGCCGCCATCATCACGACCGCATAGTCGGCAAGGGAGCTCAAGCGCATGAGTTAATCGGACCAATTCATTCCGAATAGGCAGATGGTGCGTCGCGGCGACGCGATCAACCGCTATCTTTGCGAACGACTCGCAGGGGGTGCCTTCCCCTTCCGATGTTACCCGGCGGAGGCCGGGGCCCAGGTGGAGAGGTTGACGTTATCGCGCGCAGCGCCCGCCAACCGGGTTCATCGCACCTGGGCCCCGGCCTTCGCCGGGGAACAGTGGGGGAAACGGGAGCGGCTTGGTTGATGGTGCGTTGCGTGGAAGCGATGATCGCTATCGTGGTGGACGATGCATGGGGGCGCCTTCCCCTTCCGTTGTTCCCCGGCGGAGGCCGGGGCCCAGGTGGAGAGGTCGACGTTATCGCGCGCAGCGCTCGCCAACCTCCTTCAGCGCAACTGGGCCCCGGCCTTCGCCGGGGAACAGTGGGGGGTGCTGGAGCGGCCTGGTGGATGGTGCGTTGCGGGGATGCGATGATCGCCATCGTTGTGGGGGATGCGTGGGGTGCGTTCCTCCTTTCTTGTTCCCCGGCGGAGGCCGGGGCCCAGGTGGAGAGGTTGACGTTATCGCGCACAGCGTCCGCCAATCGGGTTCACCGCAACTGGGCCCCGGCCTTCGCCGGGGAACAGGGTTGGGAGCGGTCGGGGAATAGCAGGGCCAGCATCGCCGATCTGGACGCCTGCGCTGCGTGATGTCATCAGCGGCGGCCATGCGCTGGTATCATCCTCTGCTCTTCCGCCTCGACCCCGAACGGGCGCATGGGGCGACCGTTGCCGCGTTGGGCGCCTGGGGTCGGATCGGCGCGCCGGGGGGGTCGGTCGCGACCTCGCCGCGGCTGCGCACGCGGGTGGCGGGGCTCGATTTCCCCAACCCGGTCGGGCTGGCCGCGGGGGTCGACAAGGATGCCCGTGCGATCCCCGGCTGGTTCGGGCTGGGCTTCGGCAGTGTCGAGGTGGGGACGCTCACCCCCCTGCCCCAGCCGGGCAACCCGCAGCCGCGATTGTTCCGGCTGGTCGAGGATCGCGCGGTGATCAACCGGATGGGGTTCAACAACGGCGGCCTGACCGCGGCGCTGCCCCGCGCACAGGCACAAGCGGGGGCGGCGCGGGGCGGCATCCTGGGGCTCAACGTCGGGGCGAACAAGGATGCGGCGGATCGCACCGCGGATTACGTCGATGGCGTGACCGCAGCCGCGCGCGTCGCGGATTATGTCACGATCAACATCAGCAGCCCGAACACGCCGGGGCTGCGCGACCTGCAACATGGCGCGGCGCTGCGCGACCTGCTCGCCGCCTGCACCGCGGCGCGGGGGGCGACGCCGTTGTTCCTGAAGGTCGCGCCCGATCTGGACCCGGCGACGATCGACGACATCGCGCGCGCGGTGATCGATCACCGGATCGATGCGCTGATCGTCGGCAACACCACGATCAGCCGCCCCCAATTGCGTTCGGCGCAGGCGCGCGAATCGGGTGGGCTGTCGGGCGCGCCGCTGGCGGCGCTGGCGGCGACGCGGATCGGCGATTTCCGTCGCGCGACGGGGGGCGCGGTGCCGCTGATCGGGGTCGGCGGGATCGATTCGGGGGCCGAGGCCTATGCCCGCATCCGCGCCGGGGCGAGCCTGGTGCAGCTATACACCGCGCTCGTCTACGAAGGACCGGGGCTGGCGCGGCGGATCGCGCGCGATCTCGAGACGCTGCTGCGCCGCGACGGGTTTTCGACCGTCGGTGAGGCGGTAGGCGCGGGCTGACGCCGCTACGGCTTGCGCCGTCCGTAGGGGTCGTTACGGTCCCCGCGTGATGACGATCGACACCCTCGCGCCCGCTCCGCGCCCCGGCCTTGGCCGTAGCCTGGCCCTCACCCTCATCCTGGCGCTCGGATCGGGTTGTACCACCGCGGCGCGCACGCCGGTGGCGACATCGGTGGCACCCGCCAGCACCGGCCAAGGCACCGGCCCCGGCACCGGCATGGTCAGCGCGGCCGACGAACGCGCGGTCGCGGCGGGGGTGGAGATATTGAACGCGGGCGGCAGCGCCACCGATGCCGCGATCGCGACCCAGCTGGCGCTCAACGTCGTCGAACCGCAGAGTTCGGGGATCGGCGGGGGCAGTTTCTGGGTCAGCCACGATGCGAAGACCGGGCGCGTGTCGTCGATCGATGGCCGGGAAAAGGCACCGATGGCGGCGGGCCCGACGTGGTTCTACGACGCCGACGGCAAGCCGCTGAGCCACAGCGACGCGGTGCCCGGCGGGCGCAGCGTCGGCGTCCCCGGCGCGCTCCGCGCGATGGCGCTGGCGCATCGCACGTCGGGCAAACTGCCCTGGGCGCGGCTGTTCCAGCCCGCGATCACATTGGCGCGCGACGGGTTCGTCATCACCGAACGATTGAACAATTCGATCGCCAGCTATGGCGGCCATGTCACCGGCTGGGCGCGCACCGCGTTCTTCGGCGCGGACGGGAAGGCGCTGCCCGCGGGCACATTGTTCAGGAACCCCGACCAGGCGGCGTTTCTCGACCGGATCGCGCGGCTGGGCCCCGACAGTTTCTACGTCGGCCCGACCGCGCAGAAGATCGTCGCAACCGTCAACGGCGCGGCGCGCAACCCGTCGAAGATGACGACCGGGGACCTGGCCGCCTATGAAGCGAAATCGCGCGATCCGCTGTGCGCCCGCTATCGCGTCTATCGCATCTGCAGCATGGGGCCGCCGTCGTCGGGCGGGATCACCGTGCTGATGACGCTGAAACAGCTCGAACGGTTCGACATGACCGCGCTGGGCAAGGATTCGCCCGTCGCCTGGCATCTGTTCGACGAATCGAGCCGCCTCGCCTTCGCCGATCGCAACATGTACGTCGGCGACCCCGATTTCGTCACCGTTCCGCTGAAAGGGATGCTCGACCCCGCCTATATCGCCAGCCGGTCGGCGCTGATCAGCCCGACCGGGTCGTTGCAGACGATCGCGGCGGGCACCCCGCCGGGTGCGCCCGCGCGGGTCAAGGCGCCCGCGGGCGAAGTGCCCGGGACGACCGACCTCGTCGCGGTCGACAGCGCGGGCAACGTCGTCGAGGTGACGACGACGATCGAGGGGGTGTTCGGATCGGGGCTGTCGGTCGATGGCGCGATGCTGAACAACCAGCTGACCGATTTCGACATCGTCCCCGTCCAGAACGGCGATCTGGTCGCCAACCGGGTCGAAGGGGGCAAGCGCCCGCGGTCGTCGATGTCGCCGACGATCGTCTACGGCCCCGACGGCCACGTCCGGCTGGCGCTGGGCGCGGCGGGCGGCCCGACGATCATCGCGCAGATCGCCAAGGCGCTGGTCGGCGTGCTCGACTGGAACATGAGCGCGCAGGATGCGATCGCGATGGGGCTGATCTTCGCCCCCGGCAAGACCGCGGCGGCCGAACAGGGCACCGCGCGCGAGGCGATGGTGCCCGCGTTGCGCGCGCTGGGCGAGGATATCCGCGTCGTCCCGCTGGGGCTGAAGGCGAATGCGATCGAGTGGAAGGACGGGCGCTGGGTCGGCGCGGCGGACCCGCGGAGCGAAGGCGTCGCGATGGGCCAGGACGGCCAGGTCACCAGAATCGACCGCGTCGGCAAACCGGGCAGCCGCCCGCCGGAATGACCGCGCACCCGCCGCCTGCGACCGCGGGCGGCGCGACAGCCGCAACGGGCACGCCCGCAACGGACGGCCGCAGGAGAGTGAAGACCATGGCACGCGCGCTCGAACATTTCCCCAACCTCGTCACGATGTTCTTCGCCCGCGCGCGCGAGAAAGGCGACGCGCCGTTCCTGTGGACGAAGCGCGACGGCGCCTGGAACGCGATCAGCTGGGCCGAGGCGGCGCGCCAGGTCGCGAGCCTCGCCGCGGGGTTGCGCGCGATCGGGCTGACACCGGGGGACCGGGTGATGCTGGTCGCGGAAAACCGGCCCGAATGGTGCCTCAGCGATCTGGCGATCATGGCCGCGGGCTGTGTCACGGTGCCGACCTACACGACGAATACCGAACGCGATCACCTCCACATCCTCGAAAACGCGGGCGCCGCCGCGGTGATCGTGTCGACCGCCAAGCTGGGGGCGACGGTGATGAAGGCGGTGCTGCAATCGAGCCAGTCGCCGCAGCTGATCGGGATCGAGGACATGCGCGTCGCGGCGGGCACCAGCTTTCACGGCTGGCACGCGCTGATCGCGGCGCACCCCGCCGATGTCGCGGCGACGGCGGCCGCGGCGACGTTCGCGCGCGACGACCTGGCGTGCATCATCTACACCAGCGGCACCGGCGGCGCGCCGCGCGGGGTGAGGCAGCATCACGGCGCGATCCTGCACAATGTCGCGGGCTGCGCCGCGGTGATTTCGGAGGATTTCGGCTGGGGGGACGAGGTGTTCCTGTCGTTCCTGCCGCTCAGCCACGCCTATGAACATACCGGCGGCCAGCATTTCCCGATCGGGCTGGGCGGGCAGATCTATTATGCCGAGGGGCTGGAGAAGCTGGCCGCCAATATCGAGGAGGTGCGCCCGACGATCATGTTCGTCGTCCCCCGCCTGTTCGAGGTGTTGCGGACGCGGATCACGAAGGCGATCGAGAAACAGGGCGGGATGGCGCACCGGTTGCTCGGACTGGCGGTCGATATCGGCAACAAACGGCTCGACGGGCGGCTGCGGCTGATCGACCGGCCCGTCGCGCTTCTCGTCGACCGGTTGTTCAAGCCGAAGATCGCGCGCAAATTCGGCGGGCGGATGAAGGCGATGGTGTCGGGCGGCGCGCCGCTGACCCCCGAAGTCGGCGCGTTCTTCCACTCGCTCGGCGTCACCTTCCTCCAGGGCTATGGCCAGACCGAGGCGGCGCCCGTCATCTCGTGCAACCGCCCGAGCGCGGGCATCCGGATGGACAGCGTCGGCCCGCCGCTGAAGGATACCGAGGTACGGATCGCCGACGACGGCGAAATCCTGGTCCGCGGCGAGCTGGTCATGCACGGGTACTGGCGCAACGAGGTCGAGACCGCGCGCGTGCTCCGCGACGGCTGGCTGTCGACCGGCGATATCGGGACGATCGACGCCAAGGGGCGGATCACGATCACCGATCGCAAGAAGGACCTGATCATCAACGACAAGGGCGACAATATCGCGCCGCAAAAGGTCGAGGGGCTGCTGACGCTGCGCCCCGAAATCGCGCAGGCGATGATCGCGGGCGACCGCCGCCCGCACATGGTCGCGCTGATCGTCCCCGACCCCGACTGGACCCAGCAATGGTGCGCCACCAACGGCGCGCGCTGCAACGATGCCGCGCTGGCCGAAAACAGCGATTACCGCACCGCGATCGGGCGCGCGGTCGAGGCGGTGAACCGCGACCTGACCGTCACCGAACGCATCCGCCGTTTCGCACTGGCCGATGCGCCGTTCACGATCGAGAACGAACAGCTGACCCCCAGCCTGAAGATCCGCCGCCACATCCTGAAACAGGTCTATGGCGAGCGGCTCGACGCGCTCTACCGCAGCTGAGCGACCCTCTCCGCGCGAAGGCCGGGGCGCGGCGGATCACTTGGCCTTGGGCAGCACCACCATCGTCCAGTCGCGCGCGGGCAGCAGATATTTCGCCGCGGTCTGCTGGAGCACCGCAGGGGTGACGCCCGCGTAATCCGACCCGATCGTGCGCAGCGTCGCGATGCGGCGCGGGTCCTCGGTCCCGCCCGACATCTGCTGCATCCAGAACATGCTGCTCGACGCCGCGCGCTGGATCTGTTGCGCCAGCGGGCCCTTCACCCGGTTAAGTTCGTCGTCGGACACCGGGTTCTTCGCGAGGTCGGCGGCGATGTCGCGCGCCATGCGGAAGAACAGCGGCACGTTGGCGGGCGCGACCTGGCTCATCGCCATCAGCCGTCCGCCGCCGGGCAGGCCCTTGGGCCACTGGCTCGACACGCCGGGGCTGTAGCTGGCTCCCGCGGCCTGCCGCATCTTTTCGAACAACCGGTCGCTGAACACCAGCGCGAGCAGGTCGAGACGGCGGCTTTCGGCATAATTGCCCATCCCCGCCCCCGTCGGCCACGCGATCAGCGCCTCCGCCTGGTTCTTCGCGCCGGTGTGATAACGGGTCACGGGCGCGGCGACATGCGCGGGGAAGCGGACGGGCGGCGCGATTCCGGTCGCGGCGGGCCGCGGGGCGATCGCGCCGAAGCTCTTGGCGACCGCGGCGATCGCCTCGTCGGGCTTGATGTCGCCGAACACGTCGACCTCGATCGGGCCTGACGCCAGCAACGGTTCCCACAGCGCGCGGAAGGTCGCCGGGGTCAGCGCATCGATCGCCTTCTGGTCCGGCGTCGCCCAGCGCGGATCGCCCGCGTGGAGCAACCCCTCCAGATCGCGGCCCAGCACGCCATCGGCGGATGCGCTATAGCCGCTGACCGCCGCCGACGCCGCCGCCTTCGCCCGTACGATCGGCGCCGCGTCCCAGCGGGGATGCGCGATCTTCGCTGCCATCAGCGTCAGCTGGTCGGCATAATCCTGTGGCGACGACAGCGCGGCCATCGAAAACGCATCGTCGTCGATCCCGAAATTCAGCGTCAGCTGGCGCCCCGCGGTCAGCTGGTCGATATCGTCCTGCCCCAGGTCGCCGACCCCGCTTTCCATCAGCGCCAGGTCGCCCGCCCAGGCGGGGCTCGCCCGATCCGCGGGCAGCGCGTTATAGCCGCCGCCGAAGCGGACGCGAACGAACACCCGCCCCGCCTCTTCGGGGCTGGAGAACAACAGCATCCTGACGCCATTGGCGAAATTGACCTGTTCGGCGGGCAGTCCCTCGACCGGCACCCGTGCGGTGACGGTGCCGGGGGTGCCGAGCGCGGGCAGCTTGCTCATGTCGACCGCGCCCTGCGCGTTGCGCTTGCCCGCCAGCCCGGTGACATCCGCCTTCAGCGCCGCGGTCAGCCGTTCGACGGTGCGCGGTTCGATCGTGCGGGTGTTGACGATCGCGCGGGTCGCGACGCCTTCGAATATCTTGCGGGTCGAGGCGAGCACGGTCGCGGGCGTGAACATGTTCTTCGCCTTGGCCGCGGTCAGGATATCGTACTGGAATTGCGGCGCGGTGACGGTTTCGCGGATGTCGAGTGCGCCCGCCATGTCGTCGGCCTGTTTCGCGCTCGCCTCGATCGTCGATTGCGCGACCGACGCCTTCATCGCGGCGTCGTAATCGGCATATTCGCGATCGATCTCGACCTGGGTCGGGGGCGCCGCCTGGGCATCCGCGATCACCGCGCGCACGTCTTTCAGCGCCTGTTCCCATTTGTCGCCGACGGGCAGGATCGTCACCGTCGTCATGTTCGCCGAGCGCGACCGGTCGTCGACATCGACGCCCGCCTGGACGTAGCTGGCGCCCGCGCGCGCGCGCCGTTCCAGGCGGCGGCTGATGACCTTGGCCGCGATCACGTCGATCATCCGCTTCTGGTTGAAGATCGCGGTATCCTGGTTGAACTGCCACGGGCGCAGCACCCCCATCATCACGATCGGCGGCAGCCCGGGTTCGACCAGCGAGGCGGCGATCGGCTTCGACGCATCGGGCTTGCCGAAATCGGGTTCGGGCGGGTTGGCGCCCTTCCCCTGCCACCCGGCGAAATGCTTGACGATCAGGCGGGAGAACAGCGCCGGGTCCATGTCGCCCGAAATGATGACGACGGTGTTGCCGGGGCGATACCAGCGATCGTGGAACGCGCGCACGCTGTCGCCGGTCGCGGCCTCCAGCGTCTTGATATTGCCGATCGGCGACCGGTCCGCGAGCGGCTGGCCCGCGAAGAAGGTGCGGTTGATCAGATCCGCGAAGCGCACCTGCGGGCCGGGCTGTTCGCGCTGTTCGGCCAGCACGACCGGGCGTTCGGCGGCGACCGAGGCATCGGTGATGACGGGTTTGGCCATCATCCCCGACAGGATCTTGATGCTGTCGTCGAGCGTCGCGTCGGTCGCTGAGGGCAGGTCGAGCTTGTAGACGGTCTGCGTCGGGCTGGTCTGCGCGTTGGTGTCCGACCCGAACGCCGCGCCGAACCGCTGCCACACCCGCTTCGCCTCCCCATCGGGGACATATTCGCTGCCCCGGAACGAGAGATGTTCGATGAAATGCGCAAAGCCGCGCTGGCTTTCGGTTTCCTCGAGCGAGCCTGCATCGATGCGGACGCGGATCGATACCTGTCCCGGCGGCACCCCGTTCTTGCGCACCGCATAGCGCAAGCCGTTGGGCAGCGTGCCGAACTGCCACGCCGGATCGTGCGGCAGGTCGCTGCCCTTGTAGAGCCAGGCGGTCGTGTCGACCGATACGGGGGTTGCGGCCGGTGCCGCCGTCGCTGCGGCGGGGGCGCTCGCCTGGCGGGCGGACTGGCCCGCGATCGGGGAGGCAAGGGCCAGCGCGGCGAGCAGCGCGGGGATGGCGATCGGCGCGAAGGCCCGGACACGAAACGACATAAGTCGCGCTCATAGCGCGGCTTTCCCGCCCACGCACGGCCATTATTTGGACCTAGATGACCGATAGCGACGTTGAGGACGCGCAAAGCCGTGGGTCGGCGATGCCCCCGAGGCATCCGCCCGATCGCGGCTACCGCGAGCGATATGGACGATCATGACGATGGCGAAGCAGACGGCGGATACCGCCCCGAGATTATGGCCGAAACCGGGCAGCACCGGCGCGGCGACGGGCGCGCGTCCACGGCACGACGCCGAGAGCGACACTGGCCGCGATCCGGTAATGGTGCCCGATCTCAACGTCATATCGGGGGCACCGCAACCCGGCGCGGCGATGCAGGCCGATCCGAACCGCCCGCTGATCATCCGGCTGGGCAAGCATCTACGCGGCGTGTTCGACCGGATGATCGCGTCATCGTCGCTGGTGCCGAACGACCCCGTGCTCGACGTTCGCGATTTCGCCTGGACGCAGATGCTGCGCGCGAACTGGCAGGCGATCCGCGACGAGGCGATCGCGGTCGCGCTGCACGGCGACGCCGCCCCCAGCCTCGCGACGATCAGCCCCGATCACCGCGCAATCGCCGCGGTCGACCAATGGCGGTCGTTCTTCCTGTGGGGCTATGGCTATGCGATCGAGGATAATCTGGCGCGCTGCCCCGCGACGCGCCGCGTCGTCGAATCGATTCCGGGGCTGAACAGCGCGTTCTTCTCGATCCTCGCCCCCGGCACCCATATCCCCGACCATCGCGGGGTGACGAAGGGGCTGATCACCTGTCACCTGGGGCTGATCGTGCCGCGCGACGGCGATGTCCGGATGCGCGTCCACGACCGGATCGTCCGCTGGGCGGAGGGGGAGACCTTGGTCTTCGACGACACCTATCGGCACGAGGTGTGGAACGACACCGCGGGCACCCGCGTCGTCCTGCTGATCCAGTTCGAACGTCCGTTGCGCAATCCGGGCAAATGGATCGCGGACACGTTCCTGCGCGTGATCCGCCGGTCGGCCTTCGTCCAGGAAGCCCGCGACAATATCTCGAGCTGGAACGCCGCGGTCCAGCAGCTCGACGGGTAGAGGGCGCGTCCCGGGAAACCCGGCGTTTCCGCAACGACGCTTGATCCCCGGTGGCCGACGGCCCACATGCCGGGGATGTTGATCGAAACCGAAACCACCCCGAACCCCGCCACGCTGAAATTCCTGCCGGGTCGCGCCGTCATGGACAGCGGCACCCGCGATTTTGCGACCCCCGAAGAGGCGGAGGCGAGCCCGCTCGCGCAAGCGCTGTTCGATCTGGGCGATGTCACCGGCGTGTTCTTCGGGCGCGATTTCGTGTCGGTCACCGCCGGGCCGGGGGTATCGTGGCCGGGGCTGAAGCCCGACGTGCTCGCGATCCTGCTCGATCATTTCAGCGCGAACATGCCGCTGTTCCGCCAGACGAGCGCGGGTTTCTCCGTGCCCGCCGCCGATGCGCCGATCGCGACCGACGACCCCGCCGATGCCGAGATCGTCGCGCAGATCCGCGACCTGATCGACACCCGCGTCCGCCCCGCGGTGGCCAATGACGGCGGCGACATCGTCTATCGCGGGTTCGACAAGGGCAAGGTGTATCTCGCGATGCAGGGCGCGTGCGCGGGGTGCCCGTCGTCGACCGCGACGCTGAAGAACGGGATCGAACAGCTGCTGAAACATTACGTCCCCGAAGTGACCGAGGTCCGCGCGGTCTGACGCCCCCGCCTTTCTCCTTCTTCTTCTTCGCTTCCCCATCGTTTTTTCGAGGATATCCCGATGCCCCTGCTCGACGACAGCGCCCTCGACACGCTGTTCCGCACCGCCCGCACCTATAACGGCTATACCGACCAGCCGGTGGCGGAGAGCGACCTGCACGCGATCTGGGACCTGATGAAGATGGGGCCGACGAGCGCCAACCAGCTGCCCGCCCGGATGGTCTGGTGCACCAGCGATGCCGCCAAGCAGAAACTGGCCGATTGCTGTTCGGCCCAGAATGCGCCGAAGATCCTGAACGCGCCGGTATCGGTCGTCATCGGGATGGACCTGGATTTCCACGAACATCTGCCCGAACTCTTTCCCCATGCCGATGCCAAGTCGTGGTTCGACGGCAATGAGGAGCTGCGCCGCGAGAGCGCGTTCCGCAATTCGACGCTGCAGGGCGCCTATCTGATCATGGCCGCGCGCGCGCTGGGCATCGATACCGGGCCGATGTCGGGGTTCGATGGCGACAAGGTCAACGCGGCGTTCTTTGCAGATACCCCGCGGGTGCGCGTCAACTTCATCTCGACGCTGGGTCATGGCGATCCCGCGACGATCTTCCCCCGCTCGCCGCGGCCCGATTTCGCCAAGTTCAACTCGATCGCCTGACCGCGCACGATGAGGACGCTCGTGATCGATACCGCGACCGCGGCCTGTTCGGTCGCGCTGATCGATGACGGGCAGGTCGTGGCCGCGACGCATGAGATCGTCGGGCGCGGCCACGCCGAACGGTTGATCCCGATGATCGCCGACCTGCCCGGTGGCGGGCGCGCCGATCGCGTTCTGGTCGATGTCGGCCCGGGCAGCTTCACCGGCGTCCGCGTCGGGATCGCGGCGGCGCGTGGGCTGGCGCTGGGCTGGGGGATCGCAGCCGAGGGCTATTCCAGCGTGACGCTGATCGCCGCCGCGGCCTTTGCGCGGCGGGACGTGCCCGCGCTTGCGGTCGCGCTGGAGGGCGGGCATGGCGAGGTGTTCGTGCAGATGTTCACGACCGGGAACCAGCCGATGGGGACGTTATCGTCGTTGAAGCCCGCTGCGGCGCTCGCACTGATCGCGGGACGGCCCGTGTTCGGCAACGGCGTGCCCCGGCTGGCCGCGATCGACCCGGCCATCGATGGCGAGGACGTCCTGCCCAGCGCCGCCGACGCCGTCCTGCTGGACGCGGCGCCGCTGCCCCCCGTCCCCATCTATGGCCGCGCGCCCGACGCGACGCTGCCCGGCGGGATCGCCGCGTAGATGGCGACGCGATCCGTGACGCTGCGCACCGGCGACGCGCGCGACATCGGCATCGTCGACGATCTGATGACCGCCGCGTTCGACCCGCGGTTCGGAGAGGCGTGGACGCGGGGCCAGTGCCTGGGCGTCATGGCGATGCCGGGGGTCCGGCTGACGCTGGCGAGCGTCGACGATGTGCCCGCGGGGTTCGCGATGGTCCGCAGCGTCGCGGACGAGGCTGAACTGTTGTTGCTGGGCGTCACCCCGGCGGCCCGGCGGCGCGGCGTCGGCACCGCCCTGCTCCGCGCGGTCGCGAGCGAATGCGCCGCGAGCGGGGTGGTCGATTTCCACCTGGAGGTGCGCGCGGGCAATGATGCGGTATCGCTCTATGTCGCGAACGGGTTCGAAAAGGTCGGCGAACGCCGCGCCTATTATCGCGGCACGACGGGGCAGGCGCATGATGCGCACACCTATCGCAAGCCGCTGTGATCCTATTGCGAACCGATAGCACTTTTCGCAACAAGCGTTAGCGCCTACAGGGGGCCATGGCCCGCAAGATCGATCTCGAAGCGCTGTGCAACGAAAAGGGGCTGCGCATCACCGAACAGCGCCGCGTCATCGCGCGCGTATTGTCCGAAGCCGACGATCACCCCGACGTCGAAAAAGTCTATGAACGCGCCAGCGCGATCGACCCCGGCATCTCGATCGCCACCGTCTATCGCACCGTGCGGTTGTTCGAGGAGGCGGGCATCCTCGACCGCCACGATTTCGGCGATGGCCGCGCGCGGTACGAACCCTCGCCCGAGGCGCATCACGATCACCTGATCGACGTCGAAACGGGCAAGGTGATCGAATTCGTCGACCCCGAACTCGAACAATTGCAAAAGGCGATCGCCGAAAAGCTCGGCTTTCGCCTCGTCGACCACCGGATGGAATTATACGGCGTCGCGCTGAGCCGCAAGGATTGAGGCAGGCGTGAGCCGGGTCCGGTTCGCGCTGCGGCTGGCCGCGCTGGTCGCAGCGCTGATGGCGGCGTTGCCGATCCACGGGGTGTGGCGGCTGTTCCGCCTCCCCTCCCCCTGGCCGCGGCTCTTCCTCGGCACCGTCGCGCGCATCGTCGGCGCGCGCCCGCGCCTGATCGGCACCCCGCTGCGCCGCGATGTCGTCTTCGTCGCGAATCACTTGAGCTGGATCGACATCCTGCTGATCGCGGGCGCCAGCGGCAGCGCCTTCGTCGCCAAGGCCGAATTGCGCGCCGTCCCGCTGGTCGGGTGGCTGTGTACGCTCAACCACACGATCTTCGTCAGCCGCGAGGATCGGCTGGGCGTCACCGCGCAGATCGCGACGATCCGCGACGCGCTCGCGCGGGCCTGGCCCGTCACCGTCTTTCCCGAAGGGACGACCGGCGACGGCCACACATTGCTCCCGTTCAAGGCCGCGCTGCTCGCGGTCCTCGAACCGCCCCCGCCCGGGGTCATGGTCCAGCCGATCCGGATCGATTACGGCGATGCCACCGACGAACTCGCCTGGGTCGGCGACGAACCCGGCGACGCGCATGCCAGGCGCGTGCTCGCGCGCCGCGGGACGTTTCGGGCGACGCTGCGCTTCGCCGCACCCTTCGACCCCGCCGATTTCCCGGGCCGCAAGGCGATCGCGGCGGAGGCGCGGCGGCGGATCGAGGCCGCTTGATCCGAAACGGACCGCCACAATGGAGGCGATTGCGATCGTTACGCCATGCCAACGGCCCTATCCTTTCCATCCAACAGGAAAGGATCACCACGATGGCGAAAGTCGCCGCATTCCATTCGAAACTGCCGGGCACCTCGGTGCACCACAACAACAACAGCTGCACGACCGGCAACAACATCGAGACCCGAAATCGCGCGTCGGGCACCGGCGGCTACAAGCTGTGCGATCAGTGCAGCCGCCTGTGATGGCGTCGATCCTCCCCCGCCGTTGGGGGAGGATTTAAAACCCGCCGCCGCGCGGCTATAGCGCGGCGATGAAATCGCCCCCGAAAACCTTCCACGTCAAATCCTTCGGCTGCCAGATGAACGTCTATGACGGCGAGCGGATGGCCGAACTGATGGCCGCCGATGGCATGACCGCGACCGACGATGCCAGCGCCGCCGACCGCGTCGTGCTCAACACCTGCCACATCCGCGAAAAGGCGACCGAGAAGGTCTATTCGGACATCGGGCGCATCCGCAAGCACGCCCGCCGCGACCATGGCCACGCGCCGATGATCGCGATCGCGGGCTGCGTCGCGCAGGCCGAGGGGGCGGAGATCGTCGCGCGCGCGAAGGTCGACGTCGTCGTCGGGCCGCAGGCGTATCACAACCTGCCCGCGCTCGTCGCGCAGGCGGCACGGGGCGAGGCGGCGCTCGATACCGACATGCCGGTCATGTCGAAATTCGGCGCGCTGCCATCGCGGCGCAAGGTCGGGCCGAGCGCGTTCCTGACGGTGCAGGAGGGGTGCGACAAATTCTGCACCTATTGTGTCGTCCCCTATACGCGCGGGGCGGAGGTCAGCCGCCCCTTCGCCGCGATCGTCGAGGAGGCGCGGGCGCTGGTCGCGGCGGGCGCGCGCGAGATCACGTTGCTGGGGCAGAACGTCAACGCGTGGGACGATGCCGGGCGCGGCCTCCACGACCTGATCGCCGATCTCGATTCGATTCCCGGCCTCGCGCGGATCCGCTACACGACCAGCCACCCCAACGACATGCGCGACGGGCTGATCGCGGCGCATCGCGACATCCCCAGCCTGATGCCGTTCCTGCATTTGCCGGTCCAATCGGGCAGCACGCGGATCCTGAAGGCGATGAACCGCAGCCATACCCGCGACGGCTACCTTCGCCTGCTCGACCGCGTCCGCGCCGCGCGCCCCGACATCGCGCTGTCGGGCGATTTCATCGTCGGCTTTCCCGGCGAAACCGATGCCGATTTCGAGGACACGTTGAGCCTGGTGGCGGAGGTCGCCTACGCCCAGGCGTTCAGCTTCAAATATTCCCCCCGCCCCGGCACGCCCGCCGCCGACATGGCCGACCAGATCGAACCGCACGTGATGGACGAGCGGCTCCAGCGGCTCCAGGCCGCGCTCAACCGCGATCAACAGGCGTTCAACGCGAACACCGTCGGGCGCCGCTGCGACGTGCTGATCGAACGCAGCGGCAAATTGCCCGGCCAGATGCTCGGCAAATCGCCGTGGCTGCAATCGGTCCACCTGACGACCGACGCCGGGATCGGCGACATCGTCACCGTCGACCTCGTCCGCGCCGATCCCAATTCAATGGCGGGGGTGGAGCGGCTGCGCGCGGCGGCATAGGCCCACCCTTGCGAATTAATGCTGTCCCTTCGCGCGTCGGCCTGCCAACCTGTAATCGATGCAGCTGGCCTTTCGCGACTCGCTCACCTTGAACGCCGCGCGCATCGCCACGATCTCCGTTGTCCATGACCCGTTCCGCCGTGTTCGCGGCAAGGGTCAGCCGTGCCTCGAAAGGACCGCATGAGCCGTAAACCCGTCCCCGCCCAGTCGGGGCAACGCAGCCGTGTCGAATTGCTGTTCGACAAGCCGCAATTGCTCGTCCAGCTGTTCGGTCAATATGACCAGAATCTGGTCGCGCTCGAAAACCGCCTGGGTGTCTATATCACCGCGCGCGGCAACAAGATCGGGCTGGAGGGGACCGCCGAACAGGTCGCGGTCGCGCGCGATGTCCTTCATGATCTGTATCAGCGCGTCCAGCGTGGCGAGGATGTCGATACGGGGCTGGTCGACGCGTCGATCGCGATGAGCGCCGAACCGACGCTCGACGGGATCATCAGCGCCGATGGCGTCCGCCAGCCGTCGATCATGATCCGCACCCGCAAGAAGACGATCGTGCCGCGCACGCCCGCGCAGGCGCATTACATGCGCGAGTTGACGACGCATGAGATGATCTTCGCGCTGGGGCCGGCGGGCACCGGCAAGACCTATATCGCGGTCGCGCAGGCGGTTTCGCAGCTGATCACCGGCAGCGTCCAGCGGCTGATCCTGTCGCGCCCCGCGGTCGAGGCGGGGGAGAAGCTGGGCTTCCTGCCCGGCGACATGAAGGAAAAGGTCGATCCGTATCTGCGCCCGCTCTACGATGCGCTCCACGATTGCCTGCCCGCCGAACAGGTCGAACGCCGGATCGCGAGCGGGGAGATCGAAATCGCGCCGATCGCCTTCATGCGTGGCCGGACGCTCGCCGATGCGTTCATCATCCTCGACGAGGCGCAGAACACGACGCCTGCACAGATGAAGATGTTCCTGACCCGCTTCGGCGAGAACAGCCGGATGGTGATCTGCGGCGATCCCAACCAGACCGATCTGCCCGGCGGCGTCGCCTCGTCGGGGCTGGCGGACGCGACCTATCGGCTCGACGGGGTCGAGGGCATTTCGATGACCCGCTTCACCACCGCCGACGTCGTGCGGCACCCGATCGTCGGGCGGATCGTCGAAGCCTATGAGGGCAGCAATGCTTGAGATCGAACTGGCGCGCGACGATCCGTGGCCCGCGGGCGCGTGGGAGGCGCTGGCCGCCCGCGCGTGCCGCGCCGCGGTCGCGCTGACGCCGCAGGGGCCGCTGCTGACGACGCCCGCGCGGGTGGAGATATCGGTGCGGCTGACGTCGGACGAGGAAGTCCGCCACCTCAACCACCAATATCGGCAGAAGGACAAGGCGACCAACGTCCTGTCGTTCCCGATGGTCCAGCCCGACCTGATCGACACCGTCAGCCAGAACAGCGACGATGGCGAGGTGTTGTTGGGGGACATCGTG
>Ga0206131_10000135_pt1 | contig 100782 bp, 78 predicted proteins | sample Helgoland_Spring_FD_148636 | JGI IMG/M metagenome (GOLD analysis project Ga0206131, IMG submission 148636) | Pelagic subsurface seawater microbial communities from Kabeltonne, Helgoland, North Sea - Helgoland_Spring_Bloom_20160517_1 | ecosystem: Environmental > Aquatic > Marine > Epipelagic ... | reverse complement strand
CATGATCGTTGCGCGGCAAAGCTAAGCGGCTACGGATGATGTTGTCAATATGGCATCAAGTAGGCGTGGTGTCAAACCGGTAACCCAAACAAAAAACCCCACGCCCCGGTGACGGGGAATGGGGTTGTAAGGATGGTTGGTTGCCCTAGGCTGGGTTACTTGCGGCGACGGAGGACCGTGTGCTCCTTAGCCTTTACGGCGGCGGAGTTATGAGGGCGAGTCCACCGAGGCCGAGAAGGGCGGTGGTGGATGGCTCTGGGACCTTTTCAGATGGCCACTTCCATGATTGGGCGGGTTCGTATACTTGGAAGCGTCTTACCCACAGATTCGAGGGGCTCTACCGATGCCTCGAATCCCTGTTTGCCCGCACTCCGCCCACGGCGATTTTCCTCTTCAGCGTGGCGGAATACTTCGCCACGCTCCAATTCCTGGCCCATCGGGGTCTGCGAGTGCCGCAGGATGTTTCTTTGATCTGCTGCGACGTGGCCCCGTATTTCCGCCGCTACCAGCCGTCGATCTCGCATGTCCGCTGGAACGACCAGCTCATGGTGAACCGGATCACACGCTGGGCGAAAAACATCAGCCACGGGAAAGAAGATACCCGCCAGACGCTGATCGACGCCGAGTTTATCGAGGGCGGGACGGTGGGACCGGTGGGTGGAGGTTGATTGACGACCCTACTTCGTCCCGCCTCTGCGGGACTACGAAGGGCAATAAATATCGCCGCAGTCCGAAAACTGCTCACTAATGCGTGCCTGGCAGGTATCTGTAATACACTTCAAGCATCAGGGTGCATAGGCAGGTGCGGTAGTGGATGCCTTCGGGAGTGTCTTTTGCGAAAAGTGCACCGACGGCTTTCGTACCATCGTTCCCTCCGGGTTTGTTCCACGAGCCGTCCTCGTTTTGGTTCAGGAGGATTTGATCGCGGAACATCTCATTGTATGTCTGCCACTGCTCACCACCACGCTGCATCATTGCCTGTGAATGGTAATAATGTGCGTAGAGATCACTCTCGGCGCCGTTGTAATCGAGTTTCGCCTCACGAAGGATATATTTCGCTCCATTGCGAACTTCCTTGCGCGATCCCTTGCCCCACATCTGGAAGGCAAGCACACCAGCACCCGTCAGACTGGGACGGCCTGCATCTGCAGATCCTGTATAAGCGAACCGACCATTGGCAGCTTGTCTGGCACTAACGTAGGCGAGGGCTTTTTTTACAGTGGCTTTCATACTTGGAAACTCGATACCGGTCACCTTGCTCGCCTTGAGCGCCTGGATATGCCAAGCCACGATGGAAAGGTCCCCACCACGATTGCCGGAAATATCATAAGCGTAATCCCAACCGCCAGAGCTGTGCTGATTCTCTATAATTAAGTTTGTAGCTTGAGTAAGCACCTCCTTGTGTCGGGGAATGCCGAAGCCGTTCTTACCCCCAAAGCTAAATGCCTCGGCAAGCGCATACGTCGCGATCGCATGTTCATAGGGCCAGTGCCTATCGCTTAGGTTCGTCGCTAGCTTGCCGCTGTTTTTTGTCCCGACTTGTAATAAGTAAACGATAGCATCGAGGCACGATTGACCAAACTCCTCAGAGTCCGGAGTCTCGCAATGGCCGAGATAAGCCAGTAACGCCAACCCAGTCATACCAACCTTATGTCCCTGCCCCCAGCTGCCGTCGGACTGCTGGTTTTGTTTCATCCAGAGAAGTGCCTTGATAACTGCATCCTCGACCTGTGGTTTGCCTCCATACTTGCTTATACGTGAGAGGCGATCTTGTTTGGAACAACGTTGTTTTCTATCAATAGGGATTCCCGGCGGGCCATCAGGACCACCATCGTCCCAACCAATTCCGTCATCACCCAAACCATTTCCATTTCCCGACACAAGCCCCTCAGCATCGACCAAGGAATCGGTTTTGGGCAGAGAGATGTCATTCACAGCATCCACAACAAGTGGATTAGCTACAGCCTTGGGCGAAGACGGATTGGAGGTTGGACTGTGCCTTACCGGAGGATTTTCAGGCGGCTTCTTCTTCGTTTTATCCTCTCCAATGTACTGGAATTCTGGCGGGAGGTTTTCTATCGCTGGTAGTAAGAGCATCGCCAAACTGATACCCACTAACACAATTGTTAGAATGGAGATGACGATACTGGAAACGGTCGAGTTCCGTTTTTGACGTTCGAGGCGAGAAAGCGCCTCCGGGGATAATACAGCGTGTAGGCTCATAGGGATCGTGGTGTTGGTTGTTTGGATCGAGATTCGGGAATCAATGTCCCGCACCTCGCAACCTCACACCGGCGAACCCGTGCAATTCAGACTAACAACACACAGCTGTCCTCCGGAAAGGCCGACGGCAATCAGGTTGTTTGACCACCACCAGAAAATTCCAGCAGCAGGCGTCGAGGTGCGAAACCATTGAAACGATCCGCCGGTTTCGCACGGCATCACGCTTCGTGTGAATGTAACGCACCACCCGCCGCTGGTATTAGATTTTTTTCTTACCAAAGAGGAGATGTAACTGTTATAAATAACGCAGATATCTAGTGAATTCTGCCAGATACTTCTCCGAGTTGGTTTTACCAGCCGAATTGAAACCCGGCGGTCATGAACCACTCAGTGCCAAGCTGTGGACCGTCGAGTTTCTGATAGACAGGAGCACCTACCTCGATGGCGAAACGCGCACCACTCTCGCTGTGCCAAAGGTTCAGACCGAGAGCAAGGTCAAGACGCGAGCCGCCCTGGGCATCTGGGTCAACCACGGCTGCCATTGGCCCTCCCATGATAGTAATCGGCATTTTTGAATCACTGCCATCAACATTACTCCAGCTAGTAGCGATGAGTCTGAGTGACACCGCTGACCACGCGTTGAGCCTGCGGCTGATCCAACCCGTCGCGGATATGCGGTCGCCAAGGGTGTAGCCGTTGTCGTTTTCTCCCAGACGAATCACCGCGGAGAGCTGACTTCCGTAAGACCAGTCTTCCGTGTGCCCCAGCCAAGTGATCGAGGGCTTGAGGTCCCAAGTGCCCGATCCGAGCTGCATCGGGAACCCCATATGCATGCCGTTCTGCATTTTCTCATCGATGCTACCCGTAGGAATCGACAACCCAAGCCCAACGTGCGCACTACTGTTAGACTCCCTGAATAAGCTACAGTAGGCAGACAGGGTGGTATCGCCGTAGCCTGAGGAACGCATCATGCTTTTTGCACCCATCATATTCACCATCGGCATACTGGAGTCCAGGTAGTTCCCCATCAGCATCAGTGTAAATTTATCGGTCGGTGCATACATCACGCCTAACATATGCATCTGCATGTCCATGTCCGTAGCGTTCATCATGTATCCCGCGCGCGCAGCAGCATCAGTGATCTGGGAATCACCGTCATAGTTGCGCTGCATACTCATAAACATGTAGCGGTAGGATGTCATCAGCCCACCTTGATGATGCATATGATCACCCATCACACCGATAGGTGCGCGGCTAAAATAATCGTGCTCAGTGAGAGCAGATTGACAGCCGGTTGCACAAACACAGTTATTAATTTTACGTGCGGCGCAAGCTGCAGCAGATGATGTTTTTTCACTCGCCTTAATGACGGGTGTATGAGCCGCGACTAATACGGCGGCAAAAATAGAGAATCGGTTCATTTTGATATAAGTTTTTTATAGATTTAAAAATAGAGAAATATAGACACCCACGATAGGGCGCGTCAGAAAAAATAATCAGTGCGTAATGCACTAAATAGAAGTCGGAACATATAGGCCGTCCCAGAGCAGAATTAGTTAACTACCCGATATTCTGCGGAGGCGGCAAAACAAGTGAATGTTCCCCAGACACTAAACACCAATCAAACTCAGATGCTCTGCGGCAATATGTCATCGCTGGTGGCCACAAAAAGACACTACCTGAATCCGCAACAGGTATCCACTTGGTCGTTGGGTTGGATTCCGGCACAGGGGCCTCTTCCTGCTCCTCTTGGCGTTCCTGCTGCACAGCACAGCACATGGGGCATGGTTCAGCACCATTAAATGTGCTTTCAATAGCCTCTACCATACCACGCTCGGGTGCACGATCCTGAAGCATCGTGCTCCACGCCCAGCCCTGGGTAAACACCAGATGAGCATCTGTGACAGCAATGACTGTAACCAAACATAGGAATTTCCCGAACCAGTTAAACATTTACGACGCCGTTTAATATGGTCGCACTTAACAGTCAAGCTATCATGAATTTTGAGTAATATACGCGGATGAAAAGGTTGACGAAGCCGCGCACTTCGCTATGAGTTCCGCCATGCAGAAACCCAACGAGGAAAACGCACAGAACACCGACGAGCCAATCGCCGAGGAGAATGAAGCCACCTCCGCAGAAGACACCCCTCAGGAAGAGGTTACTGAGGACAGTGATGCTCAGGAAGAATCCGAAGAGGAAGTCGATCCTTGGGAAGCGCTGGAGATGGAGGTCGCCAAGTGGAAAGATCAAGCGATTCGCTCAGCCGCTGAACTCGACAACTACCGCAAGCGCATGGCTCGGGAAAAACTTGATGCTGTGCGCTACGGCAACCAGAGCTTGCTCGAGGAACTCCTCCCCGTGCTCGATAATTTTGACATGGGCATGCAGGCCGCAGCCCAAGAAGAAGGTTCGATGCTCTACATGGGCATGAACATGGTGCAAAAACAGCTCGGCGAGTTCCTCAGCTCACAAAATGTCGAGGAAATAACAGCGACCGCAGGTGGGGAGTTCGATCCGAACCTGCATGAGGCACTAAGCCAAGAGCCGAGTGACAAAATCGAGGCAGGCAATATTGTACGTGTAATGCGTAAGGGATATCGTATTGGCGAGCGACTACTGAGACCCGCTAATGTCGTTGTAGCAGCGAGCGCGGAAGAATCCGAATCATCTGAAAGCGAGTAAGCCATGTCATCGAAACGCGACTATTACGAGATCCTTGGAGTATCCAAAGACGCCACCGCAGCGGAGCTGAAAAAAGCCTACCGCAAACTGGCGATTAAATTCCACCCCGACAAAAACCCAGACGACCAAGAAGCTGAAGACAATTTTAAAGAACTTGGTGAAGCTTACGAGGCTCTAAGCGATGAGGACAAACGCGCAGCTTACGATCGCTACGGACACGCCGCCTTTGAAAACGGTGGAGGTGGCAGTCGTGGAGGCGGCGGCTTCGGTGGATTCCACGATGCCTCGGACATTTTCTCACAGGTATTTGGCGGGGCCTTTGGCGGCGGCGGATTCGAGGACATCTTTGGTGGTGGCGGTCGCAGACGCCGCGATCCATCTGGTAAAAAACCAGGAAGTGACCTTCGCTATGATTTAGAAATTACGTTGGAAGAGGCCGCAGAAGGTGTGCAAAAAGAACTTGAGATCGAAAAACTTGAGGCCTGCTCATCATGCAATAGCACCGGCTCAAAAAGCGGTAGCGGCCGAAAAATCTGCTCAACATGTGGCGGTCAAGGGACTGTAACACGACAAGCAGGTATCTTCATTCAGCAAACTGAGTGCCCCGAATGCGACGGTGCTGGGCAAATCATTTCAGACCCATGTCCTGACTGCCGAGGCGAGGGGCGCCGCAATGAGGACACCCGAATCAAAATCAACATCCCTGCAGGCGTCGATGATGGCACGCGATTGCGTTCAACAGGGAATGGTGATGCCGGACTACGCGGCGGTCAGCCCGGCGACCTCTACGTCTTTCTGCATATCAAACCACACGATATCTTTCAGCGCGAGGACGACGACCTATTCTGCGAAGTACCAATGCCATTCTCTACTGCAGCGCTCGGCGGTGAATTAAAAGTCCCCACTCTTGAGGGGCAGTCATCAATCAAAATCCCAGCTGGCACTCAAGGCGGCACGACATTCCGCTTGCGCAACCGCGGCATCAAGGATCTACGCTCAGGCGGCAAAGGAGACCTTCATGTCGAGGTGCAAGTCGAAGTCCCCACCAAACTCAAAAGTGAGCAGAAGGAAAAACTCGTCGAGTTTTCTGATTCCATCGGTGAGGAAAACAACCCGATGCAGGAGTCGTTTTTTGAGAAAGCTAAACGCTTTTTTGGCTCGTAAACTATTTGACTAACAACCACTTCCATGAACCGCTACTTTCTTGAACCCGGTGCATGGACCGAGCGCACCCTCCTCCTGTCTGGTGAGGAGGCGCATCACGCAATACGTGTGATGCGAGTTAAAGAGGGCAAACACATTGAGGTGTTCGATGGGGAAGGAAAATCAGCCGTCTGCACTGTCACCCAAGCTTCGCGCAGCGCGATCGAGTGTCGTATTGAAACCGCCATCACTCAAGATCATCCAAATCATCCAGTGACTCTGTGTCAGTCAATCCCCAAAGGCGGTAATATGGAGCTGATCGTGCAAAAAGCCGTAGAACTCGGCGTCAGTACCATTCAGCCACTGATCACAGCCCACACCGTGGTAAGACCTGATGCCGCAGCCAAGAAGCAAGCCAAGTGGCAACGCATCGCACTTGAAGCCTGCAAGCAGTGCGGCCAAAACCACCTTCCCCAGATCGAGGAACCTCTTGCATTTTCCGATTGGATTAATACAGGAAAATCGACGGACTGCAGAATCATCGCCGCACTCGATCCAGCGGCAGTGCATTTTAAGAAATTGTTAGAAAAACATCCTGTCACTGGCGGCGTGGAGTTACTCATTGGCCCCGAGGGCGATTTCTCAGCTGATGAATACCAACTGGCATTTGCAGCTGGATTTAAACCAGTGAGCCTTGGTGAAATCGTTTTACGCGTTGAAACCGCCAGCCTCTATGCTCTTAGCGTGCTAAAGCATAATTTATCACTAGCGTGAACTCAGTTTAATTTGAGTATTTGACATATTGGCGCAATGGGGTATTTTATTACTCCCTCCCTTCACAGCTAATATTTATTATCTGATGGGACCCTTACATTTCAAACCACTCACTGTAGCTGGATACATCGCTAAAAACATCTATGGTATTGCGCTCGTTGCTCTTTACTCAAGCGTAGCTGCATCTGCAAGTTCACCAACGGCTCCCATCCTAGGCAGCCATACCGACAGCGCTGACAACGGCGCCGCTCAAGTCGTTGATAATACTAATTCAGGATATCAACTCATTCAGTCGAGCACAGTCAATCACGGCGCCAATGCGTTTCAGCTAGCACACTACAACTTTGACGATTTGGATGATAACTTTGTCTTATTTCCAAGATTTTCAATCACCTCTGATACCAAATTATATTTCCAGAGTAGACTACGATACGCGACAATCACCCAACGCGGGAAAGTAGAGGTGTCCACAGACAATGGAGAAAATTGGTCAGAAGTTTACAACATAACGGGTGCGAACGCAGATACAGAGGTAGCATTTAGCCTGAAGACGATAGATCTCTCTACCTATGCAGGACAGAACATCTGTATCCGCTTCACATACACACACACGAGTGGCAGTATTTATGCGCTAGAAGGACAAACCGCCTCCGTTATTGGCTGGTTTATCGACAACATCCAGATCGGATCGTCATTCCAGAAGGACTTCTATGATTTTGGCACACCAGGAAATGACGAGCAGTTGTACATTGAAAAAATCAATCGCGCACGTGCATCAGCCGAGGCCGAAGCCACTCGTCTTGCTAATCCTACCAATAGCGATGTATTGGACGCCTACACATTCTGGAACATCGATACCAACGATATCAGCACTCAGTATACATGGGCAATAGAGAACAACCACATGGACGCCATCGCACAGCCACTTGCACCGAATAAGATTCTTCAGCAAGCAGCCGAGCTTCACTCCTTAGACATGAAAACTAATTTGTTTCAAGGACACGATAGTTCATCAGACCCACCACCCCCCTTCTCATCTGGAGATACTTTGGGAGTCCGAGTCACTAAGCTTGGATACGACTACTTCGGGCTGTCAGAAAACGTCTATGCCTACGCAAAATCTGTCCAACACGGGCATGTGGGTTTCGCAACCGACTGGGGAAATACCAGCAACACCGAATCACCAGCTTACAACCCCGAATTTGTTGGGCAAAACATGCAAAACCCTCCTGGTCACCGTTTAACAATCCATAATGACTCCTTTAAGGAAATCGGCGTGGGGATTCACACCGGAGCCATTAATGAGTTTGGCCCTCAGTTTGTCACCCAAGACTTAGGAAATCCTGCCAATGCTGCCGCCTTCGTGACTGGAGTTGTATATGACGACTCAAACATAAATTCAGAATATGACGCCGGTGAAGGGCTTTCTGGTTTCCAAGTCGATGTAGATACATCCAGCAACTACACCAGATCATCAAGCTCAGGGGGCTATGCGCTGCCAGTATCCATTGATGGCTCAGCAGTCATCACCTTTTCAATTGGGGGTTCGGTAGCACACACAGAAACGGTCACGATTAGTGGACTGAAAAATATTAAGGTCGATTACCGCCCAACAGGTTATGCCCTCTGGGTCAAGAATAACCACCCCACAATCACTGGCGGCATGACCGGTGATGACGATGAAGATGGTCGAATTAACCTGGTCGAATACGCCTTCCATGCTAACGCTGAGGATCCATCCGATGCAGAAATGGCAATTGGAGTAGTAACGACTAACTCATCCATGGATCATACCCTCACCAGCGTCCTCCCATCAGTTCGCGAGGACATAACTTACACAGCACAATGGTCCACAGACTTTTCTACATGGCACGATATTACACCTACTTTTGCCAATGGACAAATCAGCGCCACCATCACCCGGTCTGATGCTGCCAACCAATTGTCTGTTAGCGAATCCAGCATAACCACCATGTTCATGCGCTGGGAAATTAGCCTCTAGATAGCTGAAGATCAGATTTCACCTTCCGACTATCGACTTACGATACACACTGACCGCCCTAACAATAGCAGCAGCTAGAGTTTTTTGGTACGATATAGAATGCACCTTGCGCGCTTCTATTCTGTTTGAAATAAATCCTCCTTCTAATAAGATAGCAGGAATCCGGATTCCAGTCAGCACATTGAAGCGTGCACGCTTAATACCTCTATCTTCAATCTGGTAGTTAGCACCCCACTTCGGGTTATTTAGATACAACAAGGCACGACTGTGTGCTGCAGTAGCAAGCGCAATACTTGCAGAATCAGTTCTATTTCCAGGCACCACACGAAAATCCCGCTGCTGCACCCCTCTGCCCATGTGCGGCACCCCCACAGGAGAAATAGTAAAAGTCTCTATCCCGTTAGCCTTACCATTTCCTCCAGAGTTAAAATGGATACTGATGAAAACCGCGTCAGGGTATTTGTTCGCTATGCGCACACGGTTCGCCAAACTAACAAATACATCACTGTCACGCGTCATAACCACACGATAGCCAAGTTTCTGCAAATCATCTCTCACCATTTGGGCAATCTTGAGCGCATAATATTTCTCATGCACCTTATAGAAACCCAAACTCCCAGAATCTTTTCCTCCATGCCCTGGGTCAATCACTACTGTCGTAAACGGTTTAGCATTTTTTATATGCGATGGCCGCAACACAGGATCAACTAGCTTAACAAGATCTATCCTTGAAATTAGGTATTTACCCCCATTATTAATGACAGGATGGCTTAGTTTAAAAAGCACGCCGTTCATTATACAAGAATAAGATCCCGATCGAAACTTCATCTCAATCTCCGGAGTTTTTTTTCCCTGCCGTGTGCTTGGGGCACGGTAGAGCACGATGTCTGCACCATAGCTAATCTTGTCGAAAAAGTAAAAGCTCTTCAAACTTCTCAACGTCACATGGTCTTGCCCCTTATACTTGGCGGTCTCCCACTGAAACGCCTCAACATCCGAACTGATTCCGATAAACAGAAGCAGGACATTAAAGAGCGAAAACAAGAATTTATTGGTAGCAGTATCTAGCGCAGGTCGATTCACAATTGGGTTAACGTAGGTCTAGGCAGAATAATTAGTATACGCTAAATGACAACCGTATTTCTTACCTAGACGTTTTCTCAACTCCAGCCACCCAACACATGAAAAATGCGTCAACCTGCGAAAAGAAAATCCCCACACTCCATCACCTCCCGCATACCAACAAAGTAATTAGCCAGCGGCTCACATCGCAGCACGCCCTCGACATTCGACCCGACCGCTGTTAATCCAGCGCCATGGAAACAATTGAACTCGCTGGAAATCACGTCGCTCAATGGGGTGAAGGCCCAATCTGGTGGCAAGGGCGGCTATTCTACGTGGATATTGAGCGCCATCTGGTGCTGCAATACGATCCCATCACCAACGAGGATAAAAACTGGAACCTGAGCAGCAGCGTCGGTCGTGTGGGCACCGTGGTGCCTCGCTCACGAGGTGGACTGGTTGTCGCCGGCGACACCGGCTTGCATTTCCACGATACCACCACCGGAACAACCACACCGATCACCAACCCTGAGACCGACAAGCCCGACAACCGCTTCAACGACGGCAAATGTTCACCGGACGGTCGTTTTTTCGCCGGAACCATCAGCCTAGTCAAAAACACCGGTGACGCCACTCTTTACCGCCTCGATCCCGACCTCTCGCTGCACACCGCCCACAGCGGCGTGACAAACTCCAATGGTATCGCATGGAGTGCAGATAACTCCACCTGCTACTACATCGACACCCCACGGCAGGAGGTCATTGCGTTTGATTACTCACCTAAGACAGGATCGCTAGGAAACGAACGTGTCGCCTTTTCCACCTCCCACATCAGTGCGTCACCCGATGGCATGACCATCGACAGCAACGGCAACCTATGGATTGCGTTCTGCCACGGCGCCTGTGTGATCTGCTACGATCCCACGACAGGTAAAAAGCTGCACCGGGTCGAGCTCCCCTGCCTGGAAACAACCGCCTGCGCCTTCGGCGGAGAAAACCTCGACGAGCTCTACGTCACCACCGGCATCCACAAGGAACAGGTCGAAGAAGACGCCGGCAGGCTGCTCCGTGTAAAAGGCCTAGGCGCTCAAGGCATACCATCAAATTCCTTTGGTGGGTAAAAATGTCATCCGTTCCGCTCGCCAAAATGCCCTGACTATATTATGTAACCTCCCTCATGACCCAAGAATCCGTCAAAGAAGTCCGAGTATTTGCCCCCGCCACCGTTGCCAATGTGGCATGTGGTTTTGACGTGCTCGGTTTCGCCATAGAAGCACCGGGCGATGAAGTTGTTGCTCGGCACTCCGACAAACCAGGACTACGCATTACAAAGATTACCGGAGACAATGGTAAGCTTCCCAAAGACGTGGAGAAGAACACCGCAGGTGTTGCCGCCCTTGATTTACTTCGCCACCTGGGTATGAGCGACCGCGGCATCGAACTAGAAATTCACAAAAAAATGCCATTTGGTAGCGGCCTCGGGTCATCAGCCGCATCCGCAGTAGCCGGTGTTTATGCTGTCAATAAACTCATTGGGGAGCCGCTCGCCAAAAAACAACTTCTGCCATTTGCGATGCAGGGCGAGGCCAGTGCAGACGGCGCATGGCACGCCGATAACGTCGGACCCAGCCTGCTCGGCGGTGTCGTTTTCATCCGCTCAAATCAAGAGCTAGATATCGCACAGCTCCCAGTTCCCAAAAACCTCTGGGCTGCAGTCGTGCACCCTGAAATGGAAATCCTCACTAAAGTGGCGCGCGAAATTCTGCCCACGGAAATCCCCATGGTTAATGCCACACAGCAAATCGGCAACTTGGGCGGACTGATCTGCGGATTGATCCAAGAGGACTACGCCATGATCGGTCGATCCATTCACGATGTGATTGCCGAACCACGTCGCCATAAACTCATTCCTGAATTCTACAACGCCAAGCGTGCAGCGATGGCACAAGGCGCACTCGGGTTCTCCATCTCCGGCGCAGGACCCAGCGTATTTGCACTTTGTGAAGGTGAGGAAATTGCCCAACGCACGGGCAAAGCAATCTCAGAAGTATTTGATCACATTGAGCTTGAAAGCCAATGTTACGTTTCGCGCATCAATCTGGAAGGCGTCCATGTGATCGCACAATAAACATTTGGCAAATATCACTTTTGGCAACTTGCTAACAAGTTATCCACAATACTTCGGTTGCAAAGCCAAGTTGCTACTACCCGCCAACTCCCGCTCCCACTCCATAGGAATGAATCAATCCTCTGATTTGCAGTATTGCCGGCAGCAGACTGATGGCTAACCGCTATCTATAAATCACTTAAAATCATATAGATAGATCGATTTCCGGCGTGAAACAGTATCATATCCCACCCTAGTTAGATAAGGTGTTAATGATATTCTTAAGAACATAAACATGTTTTTGAACTCCTCAACTATCAACGAGTTAAGAGGTTTTTCTGTTACTAAATACAGTGTATTTACCTGATTGTTAGGAGATATTCTGATGTTATTCACATTGCTCATTTTGCTGGTTATTAGTCAATAAACATTAACTATTAACTGGTCAAAACGGTTTTTATATATAGGATACGCGTTTAACAACCCTTCCACTCCCATGCCAAAAACAACAGAACATCGGCAACAACTCAACGTGCGCGCCACTCAAATGGAGATGAACCCGCGAGGATCCGTGGGAGAATCCAGTCCACTTACAGAGGATTTTAATGGCAAACTCCAAGACGCCCAGAACCAGCTAGAGCAACTTCAACAGCAGCAACAAGAAGTTGAGCGTCAAAAACTCGAACTTCAAGAACTCAACGAGGCCAAGGAGGACTTCCTACATGGCCAAGTAGATTTACACGAGAAAGTCAGCACAGCAGTCACCGCAATGGATCGCGAGATTTTCGCCACCAAGCAGGAGCTTGATGAACTGGAACAGGCACGTATCTGTTTTGCCGATCACTTGGACAAAATCAATGCTCTCAATCCCGATGGCTGGAACAATGAAAGCTTACGACAAGATCTTGCACGCGCGATTTCAGTACTCGATCTGGCGGAAGATGAATATGAGCAGGCTGTCGCACATTTTTCTGGGGGTCGCAGCGCCTCTGTATTTGGTGCTAGGAGTAAGACCAAAAGGACAAAAAATTCATCCGCAAGAGACAATGAGTTTGGTGCTATGCTTCGCAATGGACTCGCCTTTAACCTACCCATCATCGTATTAGGAACCATCGCACTAGCCCTCTATTTTCTGAAGTAAGAGTATCGCTACGCGCACCCGAGCTATGGCAAAACTAGGCAAAGCGCCAGACGCCTCCAAAGGCCCAGATCTTGACTTGTTGAGTGCTCGTGAGCGCGAACTAAGTGAACGTATCGAACAGCTACAAGACTTTGTCGACCACGGCCCAGAGCGCGAAATCCAAGCGGAGGAGGAAAGAATGCGCACACTCCCACCACCAACGGAAGTTCAGCAGCGACAACGCGAGAAACAATTTATGGAAAAGCTCAGCCGTGGTGAGCTTAAAAACGAACGGCGCAATCAAGCCAAGAGCGGCTTACTCATACTGCTTCTGATTTTTGCCATGTTGGCGATTGGTTATTGGATCTACCAAACATTACAGTAAGGAGTCATTTTGTCGCTTGCTTCAATTCTTGCGCTAAAGTTTCTGAAGTCCGTGAAAATTAATTTGATGAATTTTTGCATACTCATTGAGTTAGCCCGTCAAGGTGCTGTGTAACAAAGTGTGTGTGTGAATTTCCTCACGTTCCGAAAAAACATGAGGGAAACATATTTTGTGGTATTAGAACCTGCTAACGTAATCCATCTTATCTAAAAGGTTCGGTTGCGTTAGCAGGTATTCTGCTCTAGGGTATAAAAATTTATATGCACCGACAACACTCAAAGCGCACTGTTAAGTCACTCCACCTAGGCGCATTACATTTTCTGATTAATTCGTGTCTCGTTGCCATATCTACGGGGTGTGTCATATCAGGGTTTGTCCTCAACAATGATGATTTACTCATGTTTGCCGCTGCTTCTGGCATAACCACTATCGTATCTATCGTGGTTTTTTTTATCGCTCACATAGGTTGGCAATGCCCATTGTGTATGGGTAAAATATGGGCTGGATCCAGATGCCGCAGACACCGCAACGCCAAGAAAGCATTAGGAATTAGTTATAGGCTCCATATCGCAAAGGCCGTTTTATTTTCCAAATCCTACAGATGCCCTTACTGCGGAGAACCCTTTAGCACCCGCAGGACACGCAGGTAAATTCCCCCGTGTCATGAGTTTATGCATCCGTGCTTGAAACTTAGCCAACACCAATGCAGTTTCACCCGCATGAACAAGGAGCAGATAGATGTCCGCTACGTGGCAAACTTAGCCCGTATGGACCTCAGCGAAGAAGAATGCACTATCTTTCAGGGACAGCTTAATGCCATTCTAGGATACATCGAGAAACTCCAAGATGTCGATATCGAAGGGATTGATCCGACCGCACACAACTCCCCAGTATTCGCAGGCTTAAGAGAGGATACTTCTCGTCCAGCCCTCAACCAAGACGACCTACTTCGAAACGCACCAGAGAGCGCGCTGGGACAAATTCGTGTGCCCAAAGTTGTGGATGCCTGACCTTTCCATATTCATCCACCATGTCTCTTAACACACAAACTATTTCCTCGCTCCGAGAGCAGCTAATCGCTGGCGATATTTCACCCGCAGATATTCTCGACTCCCTGGCCGAGAACATCAGCAACAGTGACGTAGGGGCATATCTAGGCCATGACTTGGATTTCGCAAAACATGAAGCCACGTCAGTGGATCTCACCAAACCTCTCGGCGGTATTCCAATTGGGATCAAGGACAACATCAACGTGAACGGACAACCATGTTCGTGTGCCTCGAGTTTTTTAGAAAATGCTTACAGTGCCCCATATGATGCCACCGTTATCCGCAAGTTGCGGGAGGCTGGCGCCATACCATTTGGTCGAATGAATATGGATGAATTCGCCATGGGATCCACTACAGAAAATTCAGCACTTGGTAAAACCGTCAACCCGCACGATGCATGTCGCGCCCCCGGCGGCTCATCAGGTGGTTCCGCCGCAGCTGTGGCATCAAACACCGCAATCGCAACACTCGGCTCAGATACCGGAGGGTCAATCCGCCAACCGGCAAGTCACTGTGGCGTGGTCGGCCTGAAACCATCATACGGTAGGATTTCACGTTACGGACTAGTAGCATTCGCATCTTCACTCGACCAGATTGGCCCACTAACCCGCAGTGTGGAGGACGCCGCACTTGTGCTCAATGTTATAGCCGGACATGACCCCGCTGACTCGACATCGCTCAAGCAAGATGTTCCTGATTTCACTGAGGGGCTCAGCGATGGTATACAAGGCATGAAACTTGGCCTACCCAAAGAATATTTCGGTGATGGTATTCACCCCGCAGTTCGCGAAAAAATAGATCATACCGTGAAAGGCCTCAATGCAGCAGGGGCCGAGATTGTAGAAATCTCATTACCACATACGGAATACGCCGTTGCTACCTACTACATTTTGGCTACAGCTGAAGCTTCGTCAAACCTCTCACGATTTGATGGGATTCGCTACGGTAACCGCGTAGATAAACCCGATGATGTTCTTGATCTCTATCGGCGCAGCCGCGCACAAGGATTTGGACCTGAGGTCAAACGTCGCATCATCCTGGGCACCTACGTGTTATCTTCCGGTTATTACGACGCATACTACAACCGCGCTCAGAAAGTTCGCACACTCATCCGACACGATTTTCTTGATGCATACAAAAAAGTAGATGCGATAATCTCGCCCGTATCACCCAACGCAGCACCGCTATTGGGCGCCGATAAAGATAACCCACTGCAACAATACCTTGCGGACATTTATACCATTTCTGCAAACATTGCAGGCATCTGCGGCATTAGTGTTCCGTGCGGGGCAATCACCTCAGAAACTGGTAGTAATCTCCCAGTCGGGCTCCAGATCCTAGGACCATCAATGGGAGAACAATCTCTACTGCGTATTGCCCGTGCTGCAGAACTAATACAGCAAAGCTAGCCGACGTTTCACACAACGGTTAGAAGCAAATCGCTACCGTATCGCTGTATCGCTGCTGCGAAGCTCACACTAGACACTCCCCTCTCGCCTGGTGGCTCTCAGCGCCACAATCACAATGGAAGGTCATAGCTGCGCCCATCAGCACCCTCAAACCACTTCACATAGGCAAGATTGACAGTTGCAAATCCTCCCGGAGTGGGGAAATTACCCGTAAAATACCAATCTCCTATGGGCCCCTTGATACAGGCACGCAAATTGTCAATCGTCTGATAGATGACTTCAACATCACCATGCCAGCCGGTTTCCTCAGGATAGACCATACGACTAATCTCAGCTGAAATTTCTTCGTCTGCAAAGTCAGCGTAAATGCGTTTCACCTGGTTTACACGTTCCTCAGCAGGCTTGGTAAGCTCCACTTTACAGGCTTGGTAAACCTCTTCTAACAAACGGGCGTTATTCGCTCGTTTAATGAGGTTAACCGCTGCCTGAAAAGCAATAAATTTACCCAGTTCTGACATATCGATCCCATAGCAATCTGGATAACGAATCTGCGGAGCCGTCGAACATACGACAATCTTCCGTGGTCGTGTACGAGCGAGGATTTTTAGTATCGACTCCTTGAGCGTCGTGCCCCTAACAATTGAGTCGTCCAGCACAACAAGTGCATCATTTTCCTTCACCAATCCATAGGTGATATCATAAACGTGGGAAACAAGCTGCGCTCTACCCTTTTCCTGGGAAATGAACGTGCGCATCTTGATGTCCTTATGCACGGCCTTCTCGCCACGCGGCCAGTTACGCATGACCAGATTATCAAGCAACTCATCTGAAAGGTCTCCTTTCTTACAAGCATCCATGATCTCTGCCCGCACCTGCTGACGTCGTAACATACGCAGCCCATCGAGAAATCCGTAGTAAGCAGTTTCCGCCGTATTGGGTATAAAAGCAAAAACAGCATTTTCGAAATTCCCATCAATCGATTCACAAACCTGATCCACAAGAGAAGCCCCCATCGCTTTACGTTCACGGTAAATCGAAGGATCATTGCCTCGAGAAAAATAGATTCGCTCAAAAGAGCAAGGCGTCTTGGGTCTCTCATCATGAAATCTAACAGTTTTCTGGCTGCCGTCACGGCGAACAATAGACACATGACCTGGCTCGAGCTCCTCAACAGCCTCTTTGTCCGCCTCAAACACCGTCATGAGAGGCACACGTTCGGAAGCAAAGGCAATCACTTCATCATCCTGATAGACATGGCACGGCCGAATACCCCGCGGGTCTCGCATCACGAACATATCACCGTTTCCGACCACACCAGCAATGGCATATCCTCCATCCCATGATTCACCAGATTTTCGGACCACCTCAGGAAGATCCATCTGCTGCGAAATCAAAGATGGTATTTCCAGACCATCAATCCCCTGCTCTTTAAGTTTGTGATAAAGATCGGTATGATGCTCATCGAGATGAAATCCAACCTCTTCTAAAACGGTCTGGGTGTCAGTACCAAAAACAGGGTGCTGTCCACGATCCATCATTTTTTTGTTCAACGCGCCTGTGTTAGTCATGTTGAAATTTCCCATCACCATGAGCGTACGTGTAGGCCAATTCGAGCGCCGCAAATAGGGATGGCATGAGCCAGAGTCAAATTCACCAGATGTGCCATAGCGCAGGTGACCCATAAGCACCTCACCCCCGAAGTCGAATTTTCTTTTTACCGCATCAGGATCTTCGGGATCCAGAATTCCTTTACGCACCATCCGATTGAAGCTCTTAAGTTCCTTGCGGAAGACATACCCCATTGAATCTTTTTTGGCATCTCTGCGCCGGAAGATGTATGGTTGTCCAAGCGGCATTTCAAGCTTCACACAACCGATTCCGATTCCGTCTTGTCCACGGTTATGCTGCTTTTCCATAAGCAGGAACAACTTGTTCAGGCCCCACAATGCAGTACCATACTTGTCCTTATAGTATGAGAGTGGCTTACGCAGCCGCACGACCGCTATGCCGCATTCGTGTTTGATAGGATCGCTCATTGTGGTGACTAAGTTGGTATTTGAAATTTAATACTTAGAACTTAATCCTCCATACTCACTCGCACGCTTTCACCGTCGGTGATGGATCCTATTTTCACTCCACCCGGCCCCGCTGCCAATATTTTGTCGGCTTCGTCGGGAGAAACAATCACCACCCAGCCGAATCCCATATTGAAAGTGTGAAATTTGTCTTCCGCATCCACATATTCAAAAATTTTCTGCATCGCCACGTTGTTCCAATTAGGAATTAATACATCCGCACCATGATTAGGAAGCAGCCGCTCCAGATTTTCAGGAAGCCCACCACCCGTAATGTGTGCCATCGCCTTCGGTTTCACTCCAGTGGCTTTAATATCATTAACCACATCATGATAAAGCCTTGTGGGTGCTAGCAGGCTGACAATTTCTTCCTTGGAAAAGGCATCACCATGTTCAGCAAGAACACGGCGGATCAGGCTCCAACCGTTCGCGTGTGGGCCGTCCGACCGATAACCGATGAGCACATCGCCCGTCGCAATTGTCGTCGGGTCAATCAGATCCGGTTTCTCACAGCAACCAATGCAGAACCCTGAGAGCTCAATCACATCCTCTGGCACGATACCCGGCATCTCTGCAGTCTCACCACCAGCTAAGATACAGCCACAGTCTTCAAGGTAATCACACATGCCAGCAATTAGCCGCGTGATCAATGGCTTATCCAATGCAGCGATGCCAATGTAATCAAGAAACATCAGCGGATCACCTCCCGTGGTCAGAATGTCGTTCACGCTCATGGCGATCAGATCCTTACCCGCGGCCTCTAACTGATCGTGTTCTAATAAAATTTCAAGCTTGGTCCCCACACCATCACATCCGGTAACGATGACGGGTTCTTTCCAATCGCTTAGATCATAAGCCGCGGCAAAAAGCCCAAACGCGCCATAGAGCTTACGATGATTTTGCGTTCTGCGCACGTGGGTCCCAATGTCCCCGACAAGGGCGGCGGCTTCCCTAGTATCAACGCCCGATTCCTTATAGGTGAGTTTTCCCGACATAGCTCGTGAGGCAGGTGTTTTAACACCCCATCCACACGTGGCAATGGTTTTTTACTCGATAGGCCATAATGATGAATTTATTTCACAACATCTAGTGTTGGTGACGGTTAATTATTGAGCTATTGTACTTGTAAATAAACAACAGCTGAATTACAGCTGAACAACACCGATTTGCATGGAAAAGGACACCTCACCAACTCACTTCGTTGCGCCCACTGTGGAGGCATTGGCCCCACACTTCCCTGCCTATGAAGTTGAACATTTCATTGCCCAAGGAGGTATGGGTGCTGTCTACCAAGCGAAACAGATATCGCTCGACCGGCAAGTAGCGATCAAGATTCTTCCACGCGAGTTTGGTCAGGACGAAACATTCCGCGCATCGTTTGAGGCTGAAGCCAAGGCGATGGCAAAGCTGAACGACCCCAACCTAATCAGCGTCTATGACTTTGGTGAGGTAGACGGAATGCTTTTCCTCATTATGGAGTATGTGAACGGAAAGTCGCTTTACCACTCCTCGCACGGACAAGCCATCGATCCATCACAGGCTGCGGAAATCGTTGGCGCTATTTGCAAGGGGCTCGATCACGCCCACTCCGCTGGCATCCTTCACCGAGACGTCAAACCAGCCAACATTTTGCTTACACCTGAAGCAGTGCCTAAAATTGGCGATTTTGGGCTCGCGAAGCCAATGGATGAGGCAGCAAGCCCAGACGAGGTAGTATACGGCACCCCCGGATACACTGCCCCAGAGATCATCAACAGGCATTTGGTAGATCGCCGCGCTGATATCTTTTCGGTCGGAGTTATTCTGCATGAGCTTCTCACGGGCTCACTGCCAGATGAAGCAAGAACGCCGCCATCCACATTAGCCGGCACACCGATTGGCTTTGACTCAGTAATTAATCGTAGCACCAATCCTAATCCAGAGATGCGATATGGCACCGCTGTGGAATTAGCCAATGCTATCGAATCCGCAGTCAAAACAAATCCTGCAGCCGCCCTTAATCTGTCTACGGCACCCGCTATTCATCGCTCACCAATCGTTACCCACACCGTAAAAAAATCCAAAACAGGCCCCATTTTCGCTGCGGCCCTTGCTTTGGTAGTTTTCGTAGTCGCCGCTGTAGCCTTTTCATTCAAAGACAAATCCTCGGCTAACGAGCCTGTAAACAAACCTACGGTTACATCCGACAAGACACCGAGGCCTGACACCGCGCGCCCTGTCGCTCCGATTCCAGCAAAACCCAAAGAAATAGAGAAACCAATCGTCACCAAAAAGCCCAAGGAGAGCGTCTGGCAGGCCCTCGCACGGCTACGAGCTAAACTCGCGTCAGGAAACAGGGACGAGTTCCCCACTCAAGCTGTCGAACACGAGGGAGATCACCTCATGCTAGTTGAACAAAAAATGACTTGGTCAGAGGCACAAAAGTTCGCTGCCGAATATGGTGCACATCTGGCTGTCCTGCCAACTCGAGAGACACGTAAAAAACTCGCACAAACACTCGGGATCACAGCACCCGCATGGCTGGCCGCCGGCATGGCAGCACGTGACCAATGGCAGTGGATGGACACCTCCATATGGGAAACACCAAGTATTCCCAAGCCAGCCACTACCAGCGATCGTGCCATACTAATAAACTCAGGCGGTAACCTCGTGGCACGCGCGCCCAACACCAAACACGCCTTTATCCTGCATTGGCGAAAAGACGCATCAAACCCATGCACTCTGGACGAACAGCTTAAACGCACATCCCAAAGCATTAAATCTTCCGGCATCGACAAAGCCACCTACCCAGTCGGCACGCGCACATTCAGAAAATCTCATTTCCTTCTCATCAAAAAATCTCTCAGCTGGGATGACGCGCGTCAGTTTGCCAAATCACAAAGCGCTCACCTAGCTGTGCCCTCCACACCCGATGAACAGCAATGGCTCACGCAAAAATACACAGGAAAAGATATCACTGCATGGCTCGGCGGCTACCTGATAAATGAAAATTCCCCATGGCGTTGGATCACCAATGAAGCTTTCTCACCACATGGATGGAAACCCAGCGAACCAAGTTCAGATATCTCACGAAACCGTATTCTCATGAGCGCCAAAAATTCCAGGGCGAATGCCACCTGGACCAGTAGCGTGGGGGAAGAGGGTGACGCCACCCATGTTTTGTTAGAATGGAGTATACCCACGAAAACGATAACCAACAGGACCAACTTCGACCTAGATAAATGGCTCACAGCAGTAAATCGCAAAATTGCTGATCGCATTAGCCCTCTGATCAAAACATACAAAAAAGAACGAGAAAAAGAGATTGATAAATATGTGCGCGATATGAAGCGAGCAGCTAAAAAAGTCGAAATTCCAGAGCTTGGCCGTCGTGGCAGGGGTAGATTTTCAGAATATATCGAAAACCTAGTGGATGATTCCATGGACGAGGTCAAAAATGCTGGTGAAATAACTGCAAATATCCCTGATAGAGCACCTAAAGAATTCCACAAACTTAACAGACAAGCCAGAAAGTCTATTGCAGCCATAGACAATGATCATCAGGAAGAAATGAAAAAACAGCTAGATTTCTATACGAATGGTTTACTCAAAAAAGCCCTGAATCTTGAAAATGATGGTTACACTAGGCAGTCATCATCACTCAGAGAGTTAGTTGACAATATAGGCGATGATACAGCCTCATTTAAGGCCAAAATTGGACTTTGACTATTGCTTTAACTATTGAATACCATTGCGTGGATGAATAGAGTAATCAGTTGTATTGCCGCTGCTCTCTCCCTCGCCTTCATTAGTGGCATAGAAGCAGCAAAAAATCCTAACATCGTATTTATCCTGAGTGATGACCAGGCATGGACAGACTACGGCTTCATGGGGCACAGAAGCATCCATACACCCCACCTCGACAAATTAGCTGCTCGTAGTCTTGTGTTCACACGAGGCTACGTCGCATCTCCCCTCTGTCGGCCATCGCTAGCGACAATGGTAACCGGATTGTATCCCTTCCAGCATGGAATCACGGGCAACGACGTTGATGGCCCCAACAAACGTGCCGAACTAGACCTCCCGCTGCGCAAGTCGTTTCACAAACACCCATCATTCATTAAGCTACTGACCTCGAACGGATACCTCGCACACCAATCGGGCAAGTGGTGGGAAGGATCGTGGAAAGATGGTGGATTCACCCACGGAATGACGCATGGCGACCCAAAACGAGGAGGCAGGCATGGCGATGTGGGGTTAAGAATTGGACGCACGTCAATGAAACCAATCACAAATTTCATCGATGAGGCTACCAAACAGAGAAAACCATTTCTTCTGTGGTATGCACCATTCCTTCCCCACACACCCCACAATCCTCCAGAACGTTTACTAAAGAAATACACCCAACTCGGGCGCGCCACGGACGTCGCTAAATACTATGCAATGTGTGAATGGTTCGACGAAACATGCGGAGAATTGCTCGGATATATCGATAAGAAAAAACTCATGGATAATACCGTGGTCATTTACATCTGCGATAACGGCTGGGTAGCAAAAAGTCAGAACGCGGACGACCCTAACCAAAAACTTTGGAAAGGATATGCGCTACGCTCAAAAGGATCGCCCTACGAAAACGGCATCCGCACGCCTATCATGGTTTCATGGCCAGGGCGAGTGGCTCCGTCTCGCTCGCCGCATTTAGCTCACGCAATCGACCTTTTCCCTACCATCGCAGCCGCAGCTGAATTGAAAGCCCCAGACAGACTAACAGGAATTAACCTGCTCGATAAAAACTCCCTAGAGTCTCGCAAAGCCGTTTATGGAGTTACGAACTCAATCTACAACATGACTCCAAACAAACCCGACAGCACCTTGCAATACCTATGGTGTGTCGAGAGTGATTGGAAGCTCCTCCTGCGCTTCAAGGGTGAAGACACGACAAAATATAAAAATACCCACATCTGGGATAAGGCCCCCATCCGACTCTATAATCTGAAAAATGATCCTCACGAACACATCAATGTAGCTGATAAACACCCAGAAATAGTGAGTCGACTCAGAAAAATGATAACCGCGTGGCATCAAGTCAAACAGAGATGATTACCCGTGCCACATTATAAGCTTTCAAAATAGCGAACCTACACTTGCTTGATGAGTGGGCATCGCGATGATGCCGCAGTGCAAGAGTCCAACAAAGGAACATTAGCGGCGATCTGCGCCTTCTCGTTGTGGGGAGCACTCCCCGTTTTTTGGAAGTTGCTCGAGGACATCCCGGTAATGGAAACAACTGCCCACCGGGTGGTTTGGACGCTCGCCCTTCTCTTAACGTTTCTCTCATGCAATGGCAGAACCAACAAGATAACCGGCGCTCTCCAATCTCCACGCACAGTGCTCACTCACGCACTCGCGGCGCTGTGCCTGACAAGCAACTGGTTGATCTATGTATGGGCAACATTTAACGACCGAATCCTCGAAGGCGCCCTCGGTTATTACATCAACCCATTTATCTATATCCTGTTAGGATGTATGTTCTTAGGTGAAAAACACAGCCGCATGCAAATGGTTGCCATTGCGGTGGCAGCTGCCGGTGTCGCCTTACAATTTCCTGCGGTGAAAGGCGTTCCATGGGCGGCGCTTGGATTGGCGATATCATTCGCCGGATACGGTATGATTCGAAAGAAATCGCCGTTAGGATCATTCGATGGACTGACGCTGGAAATGGGCATCATTTTCCCATTCGCACTAATCTATCTATGTTTGATAAATCCGCATGATAGTGCCTTCGGTAGTAACTCAAATGCAACGTGGCTACTCGTCGCAACCGCAGCAGCCACAGCAACACCCCTACTCTTCTTTGCACGCGGGGCAAAATCCATCAGCCTATCACTCCTCGGAATCCTTCAATTTATTGGCCCCACCGGTCAATTATTAATCGGTTGGCTTGTTTACAACGAACCAATGCCGCTGTTGCGACTGCTGTCATTCACTCTAATCTGGGTTGCCGTAATCATCTACATCATAACCATTAAACATCATGCCCTTAAAAAATAGCCTTTCTACAACAAAACTTTATCATAATCTCCAGTAACCATAATCACTCAAACTGCATGTCTAATATACTTTATCCTAACTTCACTCGCTCGGTAACTCTGTGCGTTTTATTTTTAACTATGTCTTCAATCAGCCACGCCAATCCCGTTCCAGAAAGTCCGTCGTGGCTCACATACCCGGGCGGAGAGGGTCTAGGAAAAGGAAAACATATCGTGCTTATCGCTGCTGAACAGGAATACCGCAGTGAACAAGCCATGCCCATGATGGCAAAAATACTTAGCAAGCACCATGGTTTCGACTGCACAGTCCTCTTCGCCGTTAATGAAGAAGGCAAGGTCGACCCAACCATGCCCGTCTATCCAAAAAAAGGTGAGGAAAATAAATTCAAAACGCACAACATTCCCGGCACCGAGCATCTCGCCAAGGCAGACCTCGTCATCTTCCTGCACCGACTCCTCACCCTGCCAGACGATCAACTCAAAAATATCGTCAGCTACCTCGACTCCGGTAAACCCATCATCGCCCTGCGAACCGCCAACCACGGGTTCCGCGGACGCATCCCCTACCACATGAACGGGAAACATGTCCGTTTCGGTCAAGACCTCCTCGGTGGCACCTTCATGAAACACCACGGCGGATGGCACCGCGAAGCCACACGCGGCGTCATTGAACCCAAAAACAAAGACCACGTCATCCTCAAAGGCGTCAAAGACATCTTCGGCCCGTCCGACGTCTACCGCACCTACAAAGAAGGCGAAAGCCTGCCCGCCGATTGCACCAATCTCGTCTGGGGGCAGCCTCTGGTAAACCTTGAAAAGAACGCTAAACCCAATACCAAAAAAGAACCACTTCCCGTAGCATGGGTCAAAAACTGGAAAACAACCACCGGTAAAAATGCACGTGTGTTCAACACCACCATGGGTAGTGCAAGGGACCTACAAAGTGCCGGCCTACGCCGACTCATTGTAAACGCTTCACTCTGGTGCATGGGGCTGGAAACATCCATCATGCCGAACTTAAACGTGAAGATCGTCGGCGATTACCAACCAAGAAAAAGTGGCTTCAACTACGAAAAACTCGGAGTCATCCCACAGTTACCATCTCACTTTCGGTAGCCGAAACAGGTGATCGCCATCAGGCAAACACACCCTTCACCGCCTTACCCTTACCGTCCTTGGTAGCGTAAAATGGCCGACCCTCGATTTCATAAGCCGTTTTGGGATTGATCCCCATCGCGGTAAACATCGTCGCATGCATATCTTCAATGCTTACAGGGTCCTTGATTGCCATGCATGGACGCTCGTCGGCTGTGGCGCCATACAGCGCTCCTTTTTTCATCCCTCCACCAAAGGTTAGCACCGATGACCCACCGGTGAAGTGGCGGTGCAGTCCGTAGTGCTTCATTTCTTTGAGCACACTGGTTTTAGCACGCGATTGATCCTTAGCCTTACTACCTGGCACACCCTCCATGATCATGTCACGGCTAAACTCACTCGCGACGACCACTAGCGTGCGGTCAAGCATACCACGTTCTTCTAGGTCTTTCACAAGCTGAGCAATCGGCGCGTCGATCTCCTTGTGGAGGCGTTGAACAGTCGTGTGACCATTCTCATGCGTATCCCAATGATAAAATGGCACGTATTCAGTAGCTACTTCCACAAACCGAGCACCCGACTCTACTAGCCTGCGTGCCAACAAACAACCACGCCCAAACCGACCTGTATTGTATCTATCATAACTCTCTTTTTTTTCTAGAGACAGATCGAAAGCGGCGCGATCCTTAGAACCCAACAAACGATGAGCTTTATCCATTGATCGTAACAACGATTCCTGATGGTAGTCGCTTAACCCCTCACCCTTTGGCGAGTTTTTCATGGCTTCCTGCAGCGCTTTGTAGCGTCTCGCAAAACGGTTAGCACTCATCCCCTCTGGCGGTTTGACTGCCTGTGATGCTTTTTCCGGATAAGGCAGATTCATCGGACCATACTCACTACCAAAAAATCCACCTGTGGTGAATGCTTTCAATTCCTCGCTTTCGCCATGCCCCTCGAGGCTTTGCCCGATAGTTATAAATGGTGGCATCACATCGCTTCGCCCACCCAAGACCTTAGCCATCCATGCACCGATGTGTGGTGCTGCCACCGTCACAGGAGGTACATATCCCGTGTGCCAATGATACTGATGACGCGAGTGCAGGATATGCCCCAAGTCCGCTTGGTAATGCGACCGAATCAATGTTGCGCGATCCATAACAGATGCAATATTCTCTAACCCCTTAGCAATCTTTATGTTGTCTACGGCCGTATCAATTGCCGGAAAAGTGCTGATTACTTTATCAACCGGCGTGCCCACTTTGAAAGGCTCGTAGTGCTTCGGATCAAACGTCTCCGGCGCTGCCATACCACCACCCATCCAGAGCAGGATACAGGCATCAGCTTTAGCCTCCGGATGCCCCATCTTCTCGCTTGCAACCACCCGAGGAGCACCACCTAACATGGTGGCCGCACCAGCCGCAGTTAGTTTTTCTAAAAATCTACGCCGGGTCACCCCTGGCCGAGATTCATCATACCAATTATTGTTCATATCAGTTTACGTAATTAAATTCAGGTAGCATAAAGACCATCCATAAAAAATCCTCAGTTCCATCAGCCGATAGCTTGTCTCCCATCAGGGATCGCGCAACACTCCATTCCTGTTGGCTCGGCTCTCTTGTTAGCGCAACCGCATAAACACGGCGAATTAATTCATCAGGCTTTCCGTACTTCTTCATCATGGCTACAGCACCCTCTCTGAGAATGTTGGCTAAAGCATCACCATTTGCTAAATTCATAGCCTCCAGCGTGGTGAACAATTCAGGCCGATTGGTCACCACTTGTTCCCGGTGAGGACGCCCCAATGCTGCCTGCAGTAGATCCCTCGGGGTGAAAACCGATCGAATCGGCCTGTTATCCCACTTTTTCAGTCCGTGAGCCTCCATCACCACACGCAACTGCCCTCCCCTAGCGCCTTTTTTAAACGCATTACCATCAGGCTTGGGCCACACACCCGTCGTAGATCGAATCATATCAATAAACTGCTCCGCCGACAGCCTGCGGCTCACTGGACCACGGAATTTTTTACCCGCCTCCTTCTGTTTCACCAGCTCCGACTGCATACGATAAACATCAGAATTTAAAATCACACGCATCACCGACTTGATGTCGTATTTCTCTCTCACCAATGTGTTCGCCAGAAAGTCCAATAATTCTTCGTTCCATGGTTCTAAATCCATGGTCTCGACTGGGTGCACGATGCCGCGCCCCATGAGCTGTTTCCATAGCCGATTGACAATGGTGCGCTGCATCCGGCCGTTCTCAGGGTGTGTCATCAGCTCAGCAAGACGCGCCAAGCGTTTGTCCCTGGGTAGACTTGGATCAATATCCCCTAGCTCCGGATAAATCCAAGCAGCTTTGGCCACCTTGCCCGTAGGCTTGTCACAACGAAACATTTCGAGGGGCTTTTCTGAAGTAATAGCAGCTAGACTGTAGGCATCTTTGAGCGTCCATTCGTTAACGAAGCTATCGTGGCACGATGCGCACTTCATGTTAATACCCATAAACACCTGCGAGATATTTTGTGAAAACTGAATTGCTTGAGTCTGGCTGGCATTGACATTCCCCCGCCACTTAATGCCACGCATGAATCCACCCGATCCTTCGACAGGAGAGATCAGCTCGCTTACAAAAGCATCATACGGCTTATTTTCTAACAATGATTTGTAGAGCCATCCTGTGATCTGCTTGCGGCCACCATCAATAAATCCGGTACCTGCAAATTCATTTCGGAGTAAATCATTCCAAAACACCATCCAGTGCTCAGCATACGCCTGATTGTCGCTCAAAACGCGCTCAACTTCCTCAAGCCGATCCAAATCCCCTGTTGCCAGGCGTTTTCTCGCTTCATCATTTGGTGGCAGACCAGTTACATCCAAGTAAAGCCGACGCAAGAAAACCGCATCATCTGCAGCCGATACCGCCTTCGTCTTTTCTTCACCCATGGTTTTTCTAACCAGATAATCGACCGCGGCAGCGCCAGTCACGCCCTTAGGAAGTTTCACTTTACGTGGTTTTAACGGCGGTTGGTAACGCTCCTTAGCAAAAGTTATACCATCAGCCCACGGCACACCTGCTGCAATCCAACGACGAAATACATCGATCTCTTTTTCTGATAACGGATGCTTTTGTTTCTTCGGTGGCGGCATCCTCTCATCCTCATCATCAGTCAGCATTAACTCAATTAACAAGGATTCTTCCGGCTTACCCAGCACTAGAACATCCCCCTCCAAAACAAGAGCACGCGTGTTCATGGAGAAGCCGCCCTTCGATTTGTCACCACCATGACATTCGATACATTTATCTTTAAGCAATGGAACGACTTCATGTGCAAAATCCACATTGGCACAGAGTGTCGGCGTAATCAAAACCGCCGCCAGTAGATAGAATGAAAGCACGAATTTAACCATGTGTGATTAACGTCAACCGTAACAACAATTTTTCAATTCTTTTCTAATTAAAAAATAGTCCTCATGCAGAGCTAAAAAAACTCATACCCTATGACTATTGTTCTCCTAAAATATCATGTCAGGAGCTCATCGAAGGGCGTAAAAGTGATTATAGCCTGAGTTTTCGCAGCGCAATCTTCTCCACTCTGATCTGCCCTAGCGTCTCGTGTGTGTTATTAATCACGCAATTTAAAGCTGACAGAACTATTAACTTATTTACGTTTTGTTCTCACACAACACGTCCACTGCCCAACAAGCCTTTATCACTGCCACTGAATCATCTTCATCATGATCAAACACATAAGCCTGCTTACCCTTTTCATATGCACAACTGCGCACCTCACAAGCGCCCCCCGTGGCACCATACAGAAACCCAATTTCATCAAGGGTGATAAAATACCTCAAGGCGCAAGCCACGACTGGACACTCGGCGCAACAGGTGCCCGCGGATGGATATATAGCAACCGCTTGGAAACCTCACAGGCACGCCAAATCTACATCACCAAAGTCGATAAAGGCTCCCCCGCCAACCAATCACTCAGAGTTGGCGATGTCATTCTTGGAACCTTCGGAAAACTATTTGCATATGACCCCCGCACTGAGTTCGGCAAGGCACTGACAACCGCTGAATCCGATGCTGGAAGAGGAAAGCTCTCCCTGATTCGCTGGCGCGCCGGAAAACAGGAAAACATTACCGTCAAACTACCCGTAATGGGAACCTACAGCGCCACCGCCCCCTACAACTGCGCAAAATCTAAACGTATTCTTGAACTCGGATGCAAAGCCCTCGCTAAAAAGATCTCTCAACCCGGATATCAGGAAAACCCCATTACACGCTCACTCAACGCGCTCGCCCTTCTAGCCAGCGGTGAACGCAAATATCTATCAATTGTCAAAAAAGAAGCCAAGTGGGCATCCGAATACTCCGCAGACGGCATGGCTTCCTGGTATTATGGCTATGTCATCATGCTTCTCTCCGAATACTACATCGCGACCGGTGACAAGTCAGTGATGAGTGGATTGAAACGCCTCGTCCTTGAGGCATCCATCGGCCAAAGCGCCGTCGGCTCATGGGGACACAAATTTGCTAATGAAAAAGGCCGACTGCTCGGATACGGTATGATGAACGCCCCTGGCGTCACCCTCACAACCTCTCTCGTTCTCGCCCGCATGGCAGGCGTCAAAGCCCCCGAGCTCGACCTCGCAATCAAGCGCAGCACTAATCTCCTTCGGTTTTACGCAGGTAAAGGATCAATTCCCTACGGCGACCACATACCGTGGATAGAAACCCATGATGACAACGGTAAAAATGGCATGGCCGCTGTGCTTTTTGACCTACTAGGAGATAGCAAGTCCGCCGAGTATTTCTCACGAATGAGCCTAGCATGCCACGGCCCCGAACGTGACACCGGCCACACTGGAAACTTCTGGAACATCACTTGGGCAATACCTGGTGTGGTGCGGTCAGGCCCACACGCCACAGGTGCATGGATGAAGGAGTTCGGCTCCTGGTATTTTGATCTGGCACGGCAATGGGACGGCACCTTCCCCCACCAAGGACCACCCGCCATGAGAGGTGATTCAGCAAGAAACTGGGATTGCACCGGCGCTGATCTACTCGCCTACGCCATGCCATTGAAAAAAATCATGCTCACTGGTAAAAACCCCACGCAAATCCCTCAACTCAACGCCAAAGAGGCACAGTCGATCATCATCGACGGCAGAGGCTGGAGTAATAACAACCGCAACGCCGCCTACGACCAGTTGTCTGTTGATCACCTTTTTCAGCAACTAACAAGCTGGTCACCCGTCGTACGCGAGCGCGCCGCCATGGCACTGGCTCGCCGCAAGGGGATCAACTCCCCAGTCCCCGCACTCGTCAAGATGCTCGACCTCCCCAACATCCAGGCACGCTACGGAGCCTGCCGCGCTTTGGCTCAACTCAGAGGCAAGGCAGCCCCAGCCGTCGCAACACTACAAAAAAACCTCAAGCATGATGACCTCTGGATGCGAGTCCACGCGGCTCAAACGATCGCTGCCATAGGCCAACCCGCCATGTCCACTCTACCGGCACTCCTCACCATGGTAGCCAAAGGCGCCACCAAGGAAGACCCCAGAGCTATGGAACAACGATACCTTAGCTTCGCCTTATTCAATGCCCGCGGCGGCATGCTCAGCCGCTCACTCAATGGCGTCGACAGAGAACTTCTCTATAAAGCCGTCAAAGCAGGCCTAAAAAATGAAGATGGTCGCGCCCGAGGAAGCTACAGCTCCATCTATACAAAACTCAGCCTAGAGGAACTCAAACCGATCCTCCCTGATATTTACCGCGCCATTATCGAGCCCTCACCTAGCGGCATCATGTTTGCCGACCAAATTCAGACAGCAGGCCTTGAACTTTTTGCCAAACACCGTATCAGTGAAGGTATAGAACTCACCGCGGCATACGCCAAAAACATGAAGCCTCATGCCAGTGAACATCGTATCAAAACCGTCATGACTCTGATGAAAAGTTACGGTGCACATTCGCAACGCGCTATTCCCATGCTTGAGAACGCCATCGATTATTTCGATAACAGAGAACCAGATTTCCCCAAAAGACTTAGCAAACAAAAAGCCCAGACCGTTCGCGATACCATCAAGGAAATCAAGACCTCCACCAAACGCCCAAAATTAATCAGCATCAAATCATTCCTCTAGCATGCTCCACTCTCGTCATACCGCTTTCATTTCATCGCTTCTGCTTTCTCTTAACCTGGCAAATGCCTCGGAATCTGATATCCGCTACGGCCGCGATGTCCGCCCTATCCTCTCCGATAAGTGCTTTTTCTGTCACGGTCCAGACCCAGAAACTCGTGAGGAAGGCCTGCGGCTAGACATCAGGGAAAACGCCATCAAAGGTAAGGCATTCGTTCCAGGACACCCGGAAAAAAGCGCACTTATTGAACTAATCAATACAGACGATAAGGACAGAATAATGCCTCCCCCGGAAAGCCACAAAAAGCTAACCAAAAAAGAAAAACAAATCCTCCACGACTGGATCAAGGCAGGTGGCGACTACGAACCCCATTGGGCTTATCAACAGCCCAAACAAAACGCAGACGATACCATCGATTCCCTCGTAGAAAAGGCACTCAAAAAGAAAGGCCTCACACTCTCCAAACCAACAGCCGCTCACACCCTACTTCGCCGACTCCACTTCGACATCACCGGGCTTCCTCCTACTTCGGCAGAAGTCACCGCATTTACAGATGCCCATAAAATTGACCCCATGGCAGCCGTTGCGAAGGCAACTGACAAGTTACTCTCATCACCCAACTACGGCGAGCGTATGGCCATGAAGTGGCTCGATGCCGTCCGCTACGCAGATACCGTAGGCTATCACGGCGACCAAAATACCGAGGTCTCTCTCTTCCGCGATTACGTCATCAATTCCTTCAACAACGACCTACCCTACAATCAATTCATCATCGAACAGATTGCCGGCGACCTCATCCCCAATGCCTCCATCTCCCAGCGAATAGCCTCATCTTATAACCGTCTTGGCCAAATGTCCCAAGAAGGAGGGATTCAGGACAAGGAATACGTCGCAAAAACCCAAGCAGAACGTGTCCGCACCACATCCGCCGCATTCCTCGGATCCACCATGGCATGCGCCGAGTGCCATGACCACAAATTCGACCCCATAACAGCCAAAGACTTCTACTCTTTCGCCGCCTACTTTTCAGATATCCTCGAAAAAGGAGCATGGACAGGTGACGGCAAATACCAAGAGGACATTCAAAAATATCTTAAACCAAATATTGTCGCCTCAATCAATTCCAGAGAGAGATATGGCCCCTACCTCAGAATCCCAAATGAGGACGTCCTCGCAAAATCCAAACGCATTGACGCCGAAATCAATTCCCTTAAGACCACCCTCAAAGCATCTCCCACGGTAGAAAAAAACTTTGCCGCATGGCTTGCCGAGCTTCGCAAGAGATTCAAATCCAAATCAAAACCTCGACTCCCCAGAAACATCAGCAATCTCGTCACCACAGCCGATAGCGATAAAAACCCCACTAATAAAACCATCCTTTTCGACTACTTCCTGATCAAATCCTCTGCAAAAACACCGCAGCAAAAGAAAATCCAAGAACTCACAGCACAAAAACCCAAACCAACCGAAGAATATCGCCATATTGTCACCACCGTATCCGCCAAACGCCGCACCGTGCGCCTACTCCCGCGCGGCGACTGGACTGATCAATCAGGCGCGGTCGTGCAACCAGCGCCACCCGCATTTCTCAACAACGGAGAAGAAATTGGCACCACCCGACTCGATCTTGCCAAATGGATTGCATCAGAAAAAAATCCACTCACCGCACGCGTTTTCGTCAACCGGATCTGGGCTCAATTATTTGGTAGCGGATTATCCAATAGCTTGGGTGACTTCGGCTTCCAAGGTGAGTATCCAAGCAACCCAGAATTGCTCGACTGGCTAGCTATTGAGTTCGTTAAAAACAACTGGAGCGTGAAACAGCTCATCCGCACTGTCGTGCTGTCGAAGACTTATCAGCAAACGAGCACCCCAGGTGGTGAATTCATCGCTCATGACCCAGATAACCGACTGCTTGCCCGCCAAACCCAACTCCGCCTACCAGCGGAACTCATCCGTGACAACGCTCTCTCCATTTCAGGATTACTGACAGAGGACATCGGTGGTCCAAGCGTTCGTCCCTACCAGCCGACAGGCTACTACCGCCACTTAAATTTCCCTAGACGCAAATACCAAGCCGATTCGGGAAAAAACCAATACCGTCGCGGCATCTACACCCACTGGCAACGCACTTTCCTCCATCCAATGCTCAAAAACTTTGGTGCACCAAATCGCGAAGAATGCGCCACAGAAAGAGCTGAAGCAAACACCCCGCTGCAAGCACTCACCCTGCTCAACGACCCAACTTTTACCGAAGCCGCTCGCTCGCTCGCCACCAAACTTCTCATGGTGAATAAAGACAATCTCGTACAACGCGCCATGATGTCTTGTTTGAGCCGCCCCGCCACCGAGCAAGAACTCAAACTACTCGATAAACTCTATCAGGATGAATTATTAAGGTTTAAGGCAGATCCGGATGTCGCGCAAAAATTCCTCTCGGTTGGCCTAGCCCCGTACCCCACAGACATCCCCGCTCACGAACTCGCCGCAGCCGCCTCAGTCGCACGCACGATCCTCAACCTGCACGAAACCATCACCCGCTACTAAAAGCCATGTCTCCCATTACACGCCGCACCTTTCTCAGCCACGGCCTCGCCGGCATTGGCTCGGCCGCACTGTCACGCCTCGTAGCTGCGGACAGCCCGCTCGCTGTTCCGCATTACCAGCCGAAAATCAAACGTGTCATCCACCTCTGCATGGCAGGTGGCCCGTCACATCTAGAATGCTTCGATTACAAACCCGAACTGGAAAAACTCCACGGCAAGGCGATGCCCGAATCATTTACCAAAGGCCAACAACTCGCCCAGCTCCAAGGCAAAGCTCTCAAATGTATGGGGCCACAGTGGAAATTTAATAAACATGGTGAGAGCCAGATGGAAATCTCCGAGATATTTCCACACATCGCTAAACATGCCGATGATATCGCTGTGATCCGCTCGATGCATACCGAGCAAATCAACCACGATCCCGCTCACACGTTCATGAACACCGGCTCAATTATCCCAGGCCGGCCATCAATGGGCTCATGGGTGCTCTACGGCCTAGGAAGCGAAAGCCAAAATCTCCCAGGCTACGTCGTCCTTACCAGCTCAGGCGGTGGACAAGGTCAGCCAATCTCATCCCGCCAATGGAGCAATGGCTTCCTCCCAGGGCATCTACAAGGCGTCGAATTCCAATCTGCTGGATCCCCCGTTCATTATGTAGAAAACCCACCCGGAATGACCGATGCATCCCAACGCGATGTCATCAACACCATCAACCGGATGAACTCGATCACTTCCACACGCACCCAGCACCCGGACATCGCCACCCGTATCGAACAATACGAACTCGCATTCCGTATGCAAACCGCCGTGCCGGAACTCATGGACACCAAAGGCGAGTCCCAAAAAAATCTCGACCTCTACGGCTGCCAACCAGGCGACGGAACATTCGCATCAAACTGCCTGCTTGCACGCCGACTCGCCGAACGCGGCACCCGCTTCATCCAGCTCTACCACCGCGGCTGGGACCACCACGGAGCCGTCAAAAATGGCACCGAAAAAACTGCCAAACTTGTTGATCAAGGCACCTCAGCCCTAATCACCGATCTTAAACAACGCGGCATGCTCGATGAAACACTTGTCATCTGGGGTGGCGAATTCGGCAGAACTCCCATGGCTCAAGGCAGTGGCGACCGCGCAGGCCGAGACCACCACATCAAGGCATTCTCCGTCTTCCTCGCCGGCGGCGGCATCAAAGGAGGAACCACCTACGGCGAAACCGATGAACTTGGCTATGGCGTCGCCAAAGACCCCGTCTCCGTCCACGAGCTCCATGCCACCATGCTCCACCTGCTCGGGCTGCAGCACGATGCTCTTACCTATAAAGCCCAGGGCCTCGACTTTAAACTCACTGGTGTGGAACCCTGCGGTATCATCAAAGATATCCTCGCCTAACAATGACACCCACCATGAAACACATTCTAACTCTTTGCATCGCTCTTGCACTCGTCTCTCCCACCCAAGCAGAGACCATCAAAAGCGAAAACCACAACGACACCACCATATCGCGCATCGCCTTCGGTGCATGTAACAACCCGAGAAGAAATACCAATGGAATGTATCAAGCAATCCTTGGCGAAAAACCAAACGTCTTTGTTTTTCTGGGCGACAACATCTACGGCGACACCGAGGACATGAATGTCCTGCAAAAAAAATACAACGAACTTGGCGCCATCAAAGGTTACCAACAGCTCTGTAAACAAAGCAAAGTCATCGCCACCTGGGACGACCACGACTACGGCATCAACGACGGCGGTAATACCTACTCAATGCGCAAAGAATCCGAAAAAATCTTCCTCGACTTCTTCGGCGAACCTGAGAACACCGCCCGCCGTAAACGCCCCGGCGTCCACACATCCTATACTTTCGGCCCCAAAGGAAAGACCTGTCAGATCATCGTGTTAGATACACGCTACTTCCGCGATTTAGTCCCAAGAGCAAAATACAAAAAAGGCGAACGCCCCAAAAATATCGTTGGCTGGTACCGCCCGGTCACAGACACCAGCATGACCCTCCTCGGCGACGCCCAGTGGAAATGGCTCGAACAACAACTTCAAGTCCCCGCCGATTTCCGCATCATCGCCAGCAGCATCCAGATGCTTTCCTATGAAAAAGGCATGGAAAACTGGGGCAACGTCCCCCACGAGTTTGACCGACTGATGGGCTTGCTTAAAAAACACAAAGCACACCGTACCATTGGTATCTCGGGCGACGTCCATTTTTCCGAAATATCAAAGAAAACCGTCGACGGCTATCCGTTCTATGACTTTACCAGCAGCGGTATGACCCACGCCAGCACTGGCTGGTCAAAGGCAACCAACTCATTCCGCCTCGGTAAAGCATACGCCCAACTCAATGCCGGCATCATCGATCTCGATTGGGCAAACAAAAGCGCCACACTGCGCACCATCGATAAGGCCGGAAAAACCGTGCTCAAACACAAGATCCCATTCGCCGAACTTCAGTTCAAATAAGATCTCCTGTCCTATCCCACATCCATCACTTTCACTTCCTGCCAGTAGTCGAGAAACGACTCCACAAAGACGTCGTGCTCAGGGTGATCCTGGTAGATATTGTGCTGCTCCAGACTATCGAATTTCAGCGAAATCGCATAATCAAAGCTCTTGTCGGTGACCGGACGCTCCGGTGTCTCCGATGGCGCACCCCACATCCCTGATGCAATGGTCTCAATCTTCATTAGTGCATCCAATCCCTGCTCAAATACTGCACGATCCACTTCGTTGTTCTTCTCTTCCTTCAGCCAAAAATACACGTGATGTTCCATATCCAGATTTGCTCATCTATCGCCCACCCTGCCAAGCACGAAGATGAAATCCCAAAAAAAATCTTTGTGTTTCTCATCATCATCATCAACATCCGATCATGCGCATATTAATCGTCTACCTCATCTTCGCATCCGTCTTGACAACCGCAGCGGACGACCATCAGGGATTGCAAGCTTCTATAAAACCAAACATCGTCTTCATCATGGCCGATGACCTCGCCTGGGCCGACACCGGGTTCAACAACACCAAGTTCTACGAAACCCCGAACATCGACAAGCTCTGTAAGTCGGGCATGAAATACAACCGCGCCTACTCAGGCGGTCCTAATTGTCTGCCCACCCGTGCCTGCCTGATCTCCGGCATGTACACTCCCCGCACCAAGATCTGGACTCCAGGAGGAAAAGCAAAAGGCCAAAAAACTTGGATGAAACTCGATGTCACTACCAACAATAAGGACGGACTCGTTTCGAAAACCAATCTCGAGCCATCCGTCACCTCGATCGCCGAGGTTCTCAAATCCGCCGGTTATACCACCGCCCGTTTTGGCAAATGGCATGTTGGTCCTGATACCCAAGGCTTCGATATCAGCGACCCAAACGGTAAAGGCGGAAAGATCGGTAAAAAATACTACGGTAACATCGATGTCCATGAATGGCTCACCGACGCCAGCTGCAAATTCATCAAGGCCAACAAGGACAAACCTTTCTTCTTGTACCTCTGCCACTGGGACGTCCACATCCCCATCCGGGCGCGCAAGGATGTCACCGCCAAGTATCAGAAGAAACTCGACTCCAAAAAATGGGACCGCCAGTGGAGCCCCGTCTACTCCGCCATGATCGATGCCCTCGATACCAGCGTCGGCAAAGTCACCGCCACCCTGAAAGAACTCGGCATCGAGAAAAACACCCTCGTCATTTTTACATCAGATAACGGCGGCCACTCGATCACTTCTAACAAACCACTCAAAGGCCAGAAAGGTGCGTTCTACGAAGGCGGCGTGCGCGTCCCTACCTGCATGTCATGGCCAGGTGTCATTGCCGCAGGCAGCGAAAACAACACCCCAATCACCAGCGTCGATTTCATGCCGACATTTGCTGAGCTCGCCAGTGCCAAGCTACCCACTCAACAACCCGTCGATGGCATATCCATCGTACCTCTCCTCAAGGGCAAACCTGTTCCAGAGCGTTCCATCTTCTGGCACTACCCGCTCTACCTCGCCGCCTACAACATTGATGGCCAGGTTCACAACGTAGCAAGCACTAACAAACCCTACTGGCGCGCCGTCCCATCTAGCATGATCTGCCGGGGGGCATGGAAACTCATGCACCTCTTCGAGGACAACTCCATCCGACTCTACAACGTCGAGATGGACATCGGCGAGAGCAAAGACCTTTCGAAAGAGCATCCGAAAAAAGCCGCTGCTCTGTTTGCCGAACTCAAACAATGGCAAGCCGATACCAAGGCTCTCATTCCAATTAAACAAAACACCAGTTTTGATCCTAAATCACCAGGCAATGACCGCAAGGGCAAGGGTAAGAGATAAATATCTGAATTTATAGTTCATTAAGACGCTACCCGCTTATTTGCCCACCAAGGGAGAAATAAACCCACCATGCAATTCTTCATCTGTGCAACCATTCTCTGTTCACTATTCTGGATTCAACGCTCTTCTTTCCTCTCCACAACGACCTAATCACCCCGAAACCCAAGCTTCAACACCTCACACTACTTCAGCGACCGAATGTAGGTCAGGATATCGATGACGGTGTTGTCGGGCATGCTAGAGATCAGCCCGGTGGGCATAAAGGAGGACGAGCCGACGTGGTGCTGATCCTTGACGGTGCGCTTAGCAATGAAGGTGATGGCACCACCCTGCTGGGCGATACTTACTCCGCGTTTGTCTTGTTTGCTTTTGAGGCCCTCGGTGATGATGCCTGAGGACTCGATGACACGATAGAGAATATACGCATTTTCCGCAGCAGCATCCGGATTGATGATCGCAGTGAGTAGGTGGTTGGTGTCGCGTTTGGCCGAGCCGTCGAGTGCGGGGCCAATGCCATTGCCCTCCTCGCCAACGACGTGACAGGTCAGACACATACCGGAGAAGAGTATTTTTCCAGTGGTCGGGTTACCGGATTTTGTTGCGAACTGTTGTTCAAGCTTGGCAATACGAGCGACGTCTTTGTCGAGCTGCTTTTTGTGTGCTGCAGTCACTTGCTGGTGAATGTGCTTGGCTGCAGGGTCGTTTTTATACAGGTGGTTGATACGTTCAGCGACGGCTAGTGGTATGTCTGCCGTCGTAAGCTTTTTTGAGGCGACGAGTATGAGCAGAACGTGGTTGCCTTGGGTGGTGTTGCCGAGTGCGTTGATGATCGCTGATTGATCCGCGGGATGATCTGCGAGGAATTTCTGCACAGTTAAAACTGATTGGTCGCCTTGTGCCTGGACGAGGGCCGAGAGGGCGTCGATTCTCACATTTTTTGAGTTTGAGGCGTCATTCACTAGGGCGAGGAACTGCATAGCGAATCCTTTGGGCAGGTGGCTGAGCGACGCAATAATTTCGCGTTTCAGTGTTTCGTCTTTTGCGGCGGAAATGAGCTTGGCAAACTCCGGGCAGAGGTGGGTGATGCGATAGGTGCGGGCAAGCTGGAGACCGAGGATGATGTCCTCTTTCTTTCCTGAACGAACGAGAGTCATGGCCGTCTCAGCCAGCGGGTAGCCAACGGCTGGCGCGTAGGCATCGGCGGCGTGTTTGAGTGCGATCTGCGCGATGTGCTTGGCATTTTTCGGGTTGGCGAAATACGGTTGCACGAGTTTCTGCACGCTCTGATCGCCTGAGCGTCCTGAGACGATGACCAGGGTGTCTTTATCCAGTGGTTTTTTACTGAGGGTTTTCCACTGCTGGGCGAATGAGCCAGCAGCCTGTTTGCCGAGTGCTTGCTGTGCCCAGACGCGTTTTTCTTCTGGGTGCTTGGCTGCTTCCGCGGTGGCGAGGTAGGCCTTGAGTTCTGATGGGTATCGCTCCAGTGCTCGGCGTGCGAGGTAACGCTCAAAGTTTTGCTCGTAGCCACCACCCATGTTGTTATTAGGCGCTGCTGGGTGGCAAAAACTGACGAGGATATCGATGGTTTTGTTATTGGCTTTGCCGCGGAATTCGAGCGTGCGGATGATCTGCGAGCGCACCATGACGTTTTTATCAGTGATGAGCGGGGAGAGCAGTGCGGCAGTCTCGTCGGGCGATAGTTTAAATGTTCCAAGCGCACGCACCGCCTCACGGCGGATATCGCCGTCTTTGTCGGTGAGCAGTGTGGTGATGGTTTTTTGATCGTAGGCATCGAGCCCTTCCAGCGCCCACAGCGTGTGAATGCGGGCGGTTTTTTCGACGGAGGTATTGGTGACCAGCTTAGTCAGCGTAGGGACGAGCTCCTTGGCCTGGCGGTCGGCAATCTGAAAGGCAGCGGCGCGTTTCTGCCAGTGCGATGGTGATTGCAGGTGTGTGACGAGATCTTTGTTAGAAGCTTTGTAAAGGTTCGGAATGCTACGTGGCTTTTGAGACTTGTGGCGGATACGCCAGATGCGACCGTGGGTCTTGTCGCGGTCGGGGTGGGTGGTAGCCACCTCGTTGTGGGAAACGATCTTGTTGTACCAGTCGGCGATGTAGAGGCATCCGTCGGGGCCAAACTCGATGTTGACGGGGCGGAACCAGTCGTCTTTCGATTTCAGCAAGTCAGGAAGGTGTTCGGCAGTGATGGTGCCATCGAGATTCCTGACGATTTTTACGCAGTTAATGGTAGAGGTGATCGGGTTAGCGAGGAAAGCGACGTCACGGAATTCCTCCGGATAGGAGCCTGATGTGTCGTCGGCAAATGCGAGGCCGGAGATACCGGTGCCACCGACGCGGAACTTATGCCGATTAGGCATGAACTGCTGGTAGGGGCGGAGCTTCTCGTTGCCGATGCCCTGGAAGGCGGTCAGTGGTTCAGCTGGGGTGACGGACTGTCCGAGGTCATTGGCCTCGGTCAGGTACCATTGGCCATTGCTCCGCAGCTGGTAGCCCCAGATGTTATTGAGGCCTGCATTGACGAGCTGGATGTGGTTGCCATCGATGGAGAAGCGTGCGGTTTTACTGTAATCGATGCGTGTGCTTTCACCGGACTTGACTGCTTTGATCTCGCCCTTGTTCAGTGCACCTTGAGAGAAATGAATCCAGCCGCCAGGTGCACGGACGAGGCTGTGCCCCATCGTATGGGTATCGGTGAAACCAAATCCTGTTAGAACAGGCATACGCTTGTCGGATTTCCCATCTTTGTTAGAATCATCGAGAAAAAACAACTCGGATCCCTGCATGACATAAGCACCATTTTTATAGGGGAGAATCGATTGGGGAATAGTCAGTCCGGTCGCGAATTTATCGACGGAGAGTTTCTTGCTACCGTGGAGGTTTGAGAGGATCAGGATCTCGTCGTCGCCCTTGGTTTTCCCTTGGTAGAGGTCTTTGATACGCTTGAACTCTGGGTTCTTGTCCTGCTCGGCAGGGTTGTTCATCAGCTTGATCAGCGCGCCCCACTTGATGTCCTTGACCGGATCGAGCGGATACATGCGTGCGGTCTGGGTCCAGAGTCGGCCTGCGTCATCGAAGGTAAGATCGATGGGATTAACGATGCCGTCTTTTTCCGATGCCACGAGTTCTACCACAAATCCTTCCGGCACGGTGAAGCCAGCGAGTTGTTGCTCCGGTGTGTTGGCCTCAATACGACCTGACTGGGTTTTTTTAGCAAAGCTAACAGAAGTGGCGGCTAGGCTGACTATAAGGAGAGTGATGGATAGTTTCATCTAGTATTATTTTTGTTTCACGGAAAGCACGGAAAAAAATTTTGGTATCTGTTGAATTATCACAGTCAGAGCAAGATCCGTAACGTCTGTAGAATCCGTGGTGATATCAAAGCTCGGTGACGGTGATGTTTTTGAATTCCACCTTGGCGTTACCGCCGGAGTGGACTTGCACTGCTATAATACCCTTGGTGGCGATTTTTGCATCCTTTTCTACGAAGTCGGCGGTGAGCACACCGTTGATGTAGAGCTGGTGGTGGTTGCCTTTGCAGCGGATAATATAAGAATTCCAGCCGTCCTCTTTGAGGATGTGCTTGAGGGTGGACATGTCACCTTTGACGAGCAGTTTATTGCGGCGATGCTCATCGTAGATGCCGCCCCACCATCCTTTGCCGATGTCGGCCTGGTAGCCGATGATTTTGGTGCCCTTGGTGTAGGAACGGTACTGGATACCGGAGTTAATCATGCCCGTTTTGTGGTCGCCGCTGATGCGGAACAAGCAGCGGAATTCAAAGTCGCCGTATTCTTTTTCGGTGCCGAGGTAGGTGTTGGTGCGGACTTTATTTTTTCCATCGCCTGCAGTGATGACGCCATCGACGACCGACCACATCTTGGCGTTGGCTGGGTTGACGGCCTTCCAGCCGGTGAGGGTTTTGCCATCAAAAATGGAAACAGCCTTGGCCGGCTCCTGGGCGGTCAGAGGGAGAGTTAGCAGTGTAAGCAGGGGGAGTGGTAAAATAAGTTTCATAGCGGTAGAGGATTCTGGGTTAGCTGTTTACGTCAAAATCAAAAACGACAACGCGTTCGAGGCAGGGCACGACGACTTCCTTAACCTCCTCATGAATCGGGTGTGGTAGGTAGGCATCGCGTGACTCAGGGGAGTCGAAGGTCATGATGAATCCATGGGTGAATTCCTCATTGAGCCCCTCATCGGATTTGTATGGGCCGTGCTCCATGGATAGTAGTCCGGGAATCTTGCCAACCATATCCTGCATGGTTGTGAAACAATGATCGATTTGCTCTGGGCTGATTTCTGGTTTGAATTGGAATACTCCGAAGTGTCTGGTCATGGTTCGCATAAGTTAAACCTCATTACGCTGAGAGGAAAGAGGCTATTTCCACATTATGATGCGCATTTTCCACATAGTGAAACAACTACTTTGGGATGAACGCGAAGACGCCTTTTTTGTTTCCCACAACGATGTCCACTTTGCCATCGCCATTGAGATCGCCAATGCCTAAGCGATAGATCTCCATCGAGACGCCTGAACCAATCTTGAGCACTTGTCATAGCTTTTTGGGTGGTAATGAATTCGAAAACGTCTTTCCAAGTGCGGACGGCACACTCACAGCACCCTATGAAGCGAACTCATTTGACAACTGGGTAAGTGCTAGTTTGACAGTGTCACTGGCGAATCCTAGCCCCTGGGTTAAGTCGGCGATTTCTGGTGCTATGTTGACAGCAGTTCCCGAACCCTCATCGGCTGCTCTTCATGGTCTTGGTTCACTCGCGCTGATATTAAGTCGCAGGAAGTAGTCTGCGACTATATGAAATTTTTTAATGAACGAGGTTGGTCGTGTGATCAGTTTCGTTTTTTACCTTTCAGGTTTTCTTCGCCACGAAATCGAATACGAGTACCTTGTCGAGACTTGGGAGTAGCAACTCGACGAATTTCTTGTGTGCCGGATGAGGGATATAGACGTCAAGTCCGGCCTGATCCTTGAAGGTGACGATGAAGCAGTGAGTGAACCCCTGGTTTTTATTCTCTTTGCCGACATTGGTCCCCCACTCATAGCCGGTAATGGTGTTGATTTTTTTCGGTAGTGCTGAAAAAGCTGTTTCGATAGCGGTAACCTGCTCCTTGGTGGCGCCGTCTTTAAACTTAAACATCACCACGTGACGGAACGGTGCGGCCTCGGCGGCTTTTTCCTGATGGTGGTCGGCGCACAGGACCGCGCTGAGAAGGAATGTGATAGCGAGAGTGGCGATGGTTTTCATGAGAGCTTGAGTATTGGAAAATAAATACCGACCGACGAGCCTTAATCTCTCAAGAAAATGTGTGCGCATATCACGCAGGCTCATCGCATAGGATCTCATCATCAGACTTTACGTCAAAATCCCAAAATATAGACAAATTATTGACATCGAGGATTCTTAGGTCACCGTTGTTTCATTCGTCAAGTTATTGTACAAAACAACCAAACCATGATAAGATTCCTCCTCCCCACCCTATTCACCGTATTTTCCCTCTCTGCTCAAGCTGAAGTCAACGCCACAGAGCCCAAATACGTGGCAGAGTCCCCCCTACCCAAGGGTTGGCCGACACCTGGGCCGTATAACAAGGTCACCGTCAAAGAATTCCCCGCCTACCGAGCTGCTTATACCAGCGGTAAGGCCAAGTCGTTTGCTTTTTGGCGACTCTTTCGCCACATAAAAAGCAAGGATATCCCCATGACCTCGCCCGTAGAGATGGGTATGGAACAAAGAGGTGATAAGATGACCATGAATTCCATGGGATTCCTCTACCAACACAGAGGAGTTGGCAAAGCAGGCAAGGACTCAAGTAAAATTGATGTGCGTGATATACCTGCCATAAAAACCCTCAGCTACACGTGGCAAGGCAAAAACACCAGCAGCATGATGAAAACAGCACAAAAGGCCATCGCAACCGAACTGACAAAACGTGGTATCAAGAGCAATGACTACCGCGTGCTCGGCTACAACGGTCCAGGAGTCCCTAACAGCAAAAAAACATGGGAGTTGGTAGCTGTGTTACCCAAATAAATCGTCATGGAAGTTTCACTTATCTATCCGCACCAGCTCTACAAGAACCACCCGGCGGTGAATGATCAACGTCGGGTCTTCTTTATCGAGGAGCCCTTACTCTATGGGCGTGATCATAAATGGCCACTCAAGCACCATGCTCGTAGGCTAGCGTTGCTGAAACAGGCGGGAGATCGTTATGTCGGTCAACTATCCGATGCAGGTTACGACGTGGAAGTCATCGGCCTAGAGGATAAATTGAACGGTGAAAATAAGATCACCACCTCCGACATGCTTGATCTTTTACCTAGCGAAGTAAAAACCATACATATCGCGCGAGCTGTAGACTATCTGTTAGAACGAAGGGTTGAGTCATGGGTAAGAAAAGGTGATGTGCAGATCGAATGGCACGATACACCCAATTTTCTGACACCCAATGACTGGTGGCGTGATCACTTTGCCGGAAAAAAGAAGCCGTTCATGGCACACTTTTATCAAGCTCAACGCAAGCGGATGGGGATCTTGGTTGATGCAAATAATAAACCAAAAGGTGGCCAGTGGAGCTACGATGAAGACAACCGTAAAAAACTTCCAAAGAATTATAGTGAACCGAAATTACCGGAGACCGAACCTTTTTCGGAACAAACTAAATCATGGGTCAGCATGTGTTTCCCAGATGCGTGGGGTGATGTAGGCGATGGGTTACCACATACACACCAGCAGGCTGAGGCATGGCTCGAGTCTTTTCTGAAGGATCGTTTTAAACTCTTTGGCGATTACGAAGATGCCATTTCCATGAACCACGGCACTCAACAGCACAGCCTACTGACGCCAATGATGAATATTGGCCTGCTAAATCCCCAACTGGTTGTCGATCGTGCACTCGAATTTGGCGAAGCCAATGACGTGCCATTGAATTCATTAGAAGGTTTTGTGAGACAGGTCATTGGCTGGCGTGAATTCATGCGATGCATGTATGAACTTCACGGCCGTGATATGCGACTGGAGAATTTCTGGGGATTCGAGCACGATGTGCCTGAGAGCTTTTACACAGGACGTACGGGGCTACCGCCAGTAGATGATGCCATCCATCGCCTTCTCAAAACCGGATACTGTCACCATATCGAGCGCCTAATGGTTCTAGGTGTGATGTTCCAGCTTTGTCACGTAAAACCGACCGCAGTTTATCGCTGGTTTATGGAGATGTTCATCGATGCATATGACTGGGTGATGGTGCCTAACGTTTATGGCATGAGCCAGTTCGCCGACGGCGGCAAATTTGTCACCAAACCATACGTGTGTGGTTCAAACTATGTTCGCAAAATGTCCGACTACCCCAAAGGTGAGTGGTGTGACATCTGGGACGGCCTGTTCTGGGACTTCATTGCATCAAATCGGGAGTTTTACCAAAACCAGCCACGCCTTGGTATGATGACACGTCAGCTTGACAAGATGGACCCAGAAAAACTTAAAAATCATCGTAAAACTGCCAGCGCATTCCGCGATAAAATTCATGCTGGATGGCAGTGTGACGTGGATGATCTGATGCTCAAATCCTAAGAAATACAAAAAATTATGAACACATTATTCCAAGTAGGTATCACCTTAGCTCTTTGCAGCCACCTCACCAATGCGGACATGACACATGAAACACAAACCATTATCGATTTCTCTCAAAAAATGAACGCCCTAAGTGTGGGTGTTACCAATGACGGTGTCATGGGTGGCCTATCCCAGGGAAAGATTCAAATGACAAAAGACAAGACCCTCTGTTTTAATGGAAATTTGTCTCTAGAAAACAACGGGGGATTTTCATCTTTAAGAATACGTGGGAAAAAGTGGAATCTCAAAGATTGGAAAGGCATATGTATTGATGTGAAAGGTGATGGCCGAAGATATGGGTTTCGAATCACCACTGACCAGCGCTACCGCCGGTCAAATGTATCATTCACTGCAGATTTTCAGACACAAAAGGATACATGGACAACCCTACACATACCATTTTCTGCGATGAAAGCCAGCTGGCGAGGTAGGCAACTCGATAGAGAGTTCAACCCCGCAGAAATTTCTGGCTTAGGGATGATTCTCGCCGATAAAGTGGCAGGTAAATTCAATTTGGAAATAAGGTCGATTTCCACGTGGCGCTGATCTACACCGCCGCACGCGGCGCAGTTCGTTCAAGTTCATTCATGGTCACACACTACCGAATGACCACACCGTTGACTAAGCAACTTTGGTTTGAGAATAGTTCGGCAACTTTGCATTGATTGTGGCTCCAAGACTACCAACTAAATGATAGAGACCAAAGTATGTTCTGTTCAAATACAGGGCGTGAGCGTTACCTCGCGAGGTGCTTAATTTACTCAGCTCCTTATCCAACCGAGATCGTTCCCCAAAGTCTGCCAACTCTCTAAAATAATCTTTGTTACCAAAGTTGAATGTTCCGCTCACAAAAGGCCTAGAAAGAAGCTCAATAGATTCTTTGAATACGGAAACCAACTTTTTCCGCTCCGCTAAATTGTCAGATTCTAACAAAAGACCTGTCTTGAAAAGCACATCTCGAAAGCGTGTATCATCAGCGATCACTTCTGGATCCATCAAAGAGAAATAATCACTATAAAACTTTTGATCCAGGGCTTTCGTACAGCCGAAGTCGAGCACCCATAAGTTTTTTTCATGCACTTTAAAATTTCCTGGGTGTGGATCCGCATGAAAAATTCGCAATTCATGAATTTGGTGATGGTAAAAATCCCAAAGCGCTTGGGCGATGCGCTGTTTTTCTGCCTGCGATGCACCCGAATCGGCATAAGTGTCTAAATGCATTCCCTCGACCCACTGCATCGTAAGAATACGCCGGCTACTTAACTTAGGAAAGTAAGCGGGAAAACGCGTCATCGGCAGATGGCGGGACTTGTTTGCCAAATCAACTGATCTCTCTAACTCGAGGTGGTAGTTGGTTTCCTCAAGCAGCCTCTCTTCTACTTCACTAATGTAGGGATCAAGTGATTTTGCATCGAGCTGGAATAGTCTCAACGCGATCGGTTTCACAATGGCAAGATCAGATTTCAAGCTGTTAGCAACACCCGGGTATTGAATTTTAACAGCATATTTATTATCCCCAATTTTAGCTTGATGCACCTGCCCGATTGAAGCTCCCGATACTGCCTTATTTGTGAATGACTCAAAAATTTCGGTTGGTTTCTTACCAAGTTCCTTATTGAAGGTATTCACGACAAGTGGATAGGTAAGAGGTGGCGCGCTATATTGTGCTTGGGAAAATTGATCAGCATATTGATCTGGCACAAGATTACGATCCATACTGAGCATTTGCGCAAGCTTCAGCGGCCCACCTTTGAGCTCACTAAACGTATCATAAGTCTGCTTGGCAGTAACCTCGTGGAATGCTGCTTTATCATCCTTACCAGTGATCGTTTTCTTGGCCTTATATTTCAGGTAGTTAACACCTACTTTAACACCAGTACGCGCAAGCTTGCTTGCGCGGCTGATCTTATTCTTGGGTATTTTGGTCTGCTCTTTCATAAGCTCCTAATTTTCTGCAACCGTCAATCTACGCAAAAGAAAACGTCCAAGGTCGATAGCCGAGTCAAGTGTGCCAGCACGAGCAACATCAGCCCCCAAACGCACACTCTTTTCTATTAATGCGTCCGTATCCTGAAATTCTTCTGACTGATCTTTACGATGGTATTCAATAATTGAGCGAAACTGCTCAAACATGAGTTGCGGATATTTATCGGTGAGATTTTTTCGATCAGCAACACTCCCCTCCTCGAGGCCTTGATCGACTATTTCTTTTGCATAATGCAGAAAGCGCTTTCTCATCGGCTTGATTACCTTGCTGCAGCCGGGACTTGGAAAAAATTCGACCATACGCGAACGATGTTTTTGAGCGTGCTGAAAAAATGTATAAAAGAATGCCAGCAGTTTTTGATCACTCGAATAATCGGCATAATCGTCGTCATCACCTAAAACTACAATAGACTCTTCAACAAGCCGTTCCCAATACCTGGCTTCCAAGGCCTCAAAGCTTGCAACATGCTTGTAAAATTCAGTTTCCTCAATCTCAAGTTCTTGAACAAAGGCATACACATTCACAGGACGCTTCCCATGAGTCAGAATGATATGCCAATAATGATTCTCCAGATCATCCTTAGAGAAGGGTTTTTTCTTGGATGCTTTAACCATGTCATGTTCAGATAAGTCTGGAATTGTAATTCGTCAAATAGAGCTTACTAGAATCATAAATTTGATATAATTGGCTTGTCATAGCTGTTCACTAGCTTATGTTGTTCGAGTGAATACTCTCGACAAACTCAAGGTCCTAGCAGACGCTGCAAAGTATGACGCATCCTGCGCAAGCTCCGCTGGGGCAAAAAAAGACTCATCGGCTGGAAAAGGTGTAGGTTCAACAGGAGGCGCAGGTATTTGTCATTCATATGCACCAGACGGTCGCTGCATCTCCCTTCTTAAGGTGTTGTTAACCAATGTCTGCATCTATGACTGCCATTATTGTATCAACCGGAGATCTAGCAATGTTAGGCGCGCGCGATTTACGCCAGAGGAGGTGGTCGATCTCACGCTCTCGTTTTACAAGCGTAATTACATTGAAGGGCTCTTCCTCAGCTCGGGTATCGTCAGAAGTGCAGATTACACAATGGAATTAGTTGTTAGGGTCGCAAAACTGCTGCGTGAGACTCACCATTTCAAGGGCTACATACACCTCAAAACAATTCCTGAGGCATCACCTGAGCTGATTGCAGAAGCAGGTAAATATGCCGATCGCCTGAGCATCAACGTCGAACTCCCTAAACAAGAGAGTTTAAAAAAACTCGCTCCTGAGAAAAGTGTTCAGCGCACCCGTGAGGCAATGAACACAATCCATGCGCGCATAGATGAAACACAAAGTATTCGCAAGGAACTGAGAATTAAAAAATCACGTATCAAAAAACCATCTTACGCAACTGGTCAAAGCACACAAATGATCGTTGGCGCAGACCAGTCTAATGACTCAGACTTTCTCTCCAGAGCAGGTGACCTATACGGAAACTTTAAGTTGAAGCGTGTCTACTATTCAGCCTTCAGTCCTATTCCAGAACCATCGGTAGTATTACCTATAAAATCACCACCACTAGTGAGAGAGCACCGGCTATACCAAGCTGACTGGCTGCTTCGATTCTATGGATTTTCTGTTGACGAAATTACCACAAAAAATGACCCCAACTTAGATTTAGACATCGATCCAAAGCTCTCATGGGCACTACGAAATCGACAGTCGTTCCCGATCGATGTCAACCGCTCCCCCCTTGAGCTCCTCTACCGTATCCCCGGCTTGGGAGTCAGAAATGCTAAAAGAATTGTTAGGCTACGGCGGCATCATGCAATCAAGTTACAAGACTTGATTAAACTGAGAGTGAATTTGAAGAAAACAATGCCATTTATGATCTGCTCAGATCACAATCCAGCCAAGCTTGAGCTTTCAAGCGAGGATTTACGTGCAAAATTCGCACCTCCACCAGAACAGCTAGAGCTCGATTTTACCGCCACTCCCATCGTCGGAAAGGCAGCTACAACACAAGCAAAAGTGGAGGCACACCATGGTGAGTTTTAGCGATGAGGACTATTACAATAGAACCTAATTTCGATGAGTGGCGCAATAACGCACGTCACCTGATAAATGCGAAAATACATCCTGATGATGTATTATGGTCATCCTTAGGCGGTCAGACTGAAGGTATGCTCAAATTCGACGACCCATTACCGACAGATTCAGATTCACCAATACTCAATGTGCCAAGGGAATTTGTCCGTCTTGCAGAAACGGTATCGTGTCATCGATCAGGAAAACAGTGGGCCCAGCTCTATCAAATCCTCTGGGCAATGACTCACGGCAAGGATCGTAATATTATGAAAAATCAAACGCATCCTGCAGTGCGCGCTCTTGAACAAATGCGCAAGACAGTCAGCCGCGATATCCATAAAATGCGAGCATTCGTCAGATTCAAAAAAATCAAAGACGGAGAAAATGGGCTTGAAAGTTATGTTGCCTGGTTTGAACCTGATCATTTAATCGTCAAAGTTAACACGTCATTTTTCAGAAAGAGGTTCGCGGGTATGAACTGGTCAATTTTGACTCCCGACGACTGCGTACACTGGAATGGACAGAATATACAATTCTCTGATGGAGTGGATCAAACAAAAGCTCCTAACGATGATGAACTGGAGGACCTTTGGCGTGCATACTACCGCAGTATATTCAATCCAGCCCGACTTAAGATAAAAATGATGCAAACAGAAATGCCTAAGAAATATTGGAAGAACTTACCCGAGGCAGAAATCATTGAAGAACTGATTCATGGCAGCTCTGAAATGGTCATGAAGATGATGGCCGAAAAAGAGCGCCCTTTAAAATTAATAACTAATAACGATTATCTGAATAAAATTCATGAGCTGAATCGTGACTGATTATCAACTTTAATCTAATCAATTTAAATACATCATCATATTGCTACATCTGCTCTGAATCAGCACTAAATTCGTAGTAATAACAAAGCGTTGGTCATGCCATTGAGATAGACAGCCTATCTCTTTTGGCATGAGTCATTTAATGAAAAAATTCAAGACCCAGTGTGTAAGCGCTTGCAGCCTAACTCAATATGTATCTATGGTTGTATATCACTCTTTCACTTTGATCTAATATGCCCGCCTACTCACACCTTCCCGAATCCCATCCATTGATGGCAAAGCTCTGTCAAACGCTCAAAAGTCAGCCTAAGCGGATTGTCTTCCCAGATGGTGAGGATATTCGTGTGCTGCGTGTGGCCGCTCGTATGGTCGCCATGGAGATCGGGGTGCCTATTTTATTGGGAAATAAAAAAAGGATCGAGACAATGGCGAACGAAAAAAATATTAACATGTCATTTGTCAGCGTCATAAATCCTAGGGATTCTCGCGAAATTGATCTTTTTGAGAACAGGCTTAAAAAAATGTCGCGCTATCGTAATAAGAATATCGATAACCCGCGCGAACTAATCACGAGACCACATAATTTCGCCGCAATGATGATTCAGTATGGACACGCCGATGGCATTGTGGCCGGTAATTTATCATCCCCCACTGTGGTATTTCGTGCTGCCATCTCGATGATAAAGCCGCGTCCTAGTGTAGAAAAAGTCTTTGGAGCCTCCGTTCTTGTGGCACCTCATCTACCGCACTTCGGGCAGGACGGCTTTCTAATAATGGCAGATTGTGGCGTGATTCCAGAACCGAATGTTAAAGAGCTCGCCACAATCGCAGTAGAAACTGGAAAACTCGCGCAGCACTTTCTTGGACGACCTGCTCGCGTAGCAATGCTAAGCCACTCAACCAAAGGCAGTGCAGGCACCAAGCAGGCAAAGCAAATAGCAGCCGCCAGTGAGCTGGCACACCAGCGTGCACATACTGAAAACATCGAGATGCAAATCGATGGTGAAATTCAAGCTGATGTAGCACTCGATGCTAACGCAGCCGAGGTGAAGCTGCCTGATCAAGCCGTGCTTCATCCTGCCGACGTATTGGTCTTTCCTAATCTTGATGCTGGACACATCGCTCTCAAACTTTTGCAACACGTAGGAGGTGCCCAGAGCTATGGCCAGCTTATCATGGGGCTAGCGCGCCCCTCTGCTCAGGTGCCGCTCACCGTGACCGAAGAAAGGCTGTTAGGAACAGCCATCTTAGTGGGCGCAGAGGCGATCAAATTCAACAACCTACATCTGGAGAATTAACACGATTGGCAGCGCAAGCCATCAGGGGGTCTTTTTCCCAAGCATCTTGCCCAGTGCCTGAACTTCCGTGACGGGTGCCTGACATGTTTTCCCAGCACAGTAGTAGGCGGTGGTTTTTGCATCCTTAGGCTTCAGGGTAAGGGTAAAAGCATCCACCTTGCCCTCATTACCCGTCAACAGCAAGTGCGGGCGATACGTCTGGAATCGCGCCTTGATGAAATCGGATGACGTTTCCTTCCCTGCGATCACGAGCTTGGGCTGCTCGCCCAGTTCCATTTCTGCCACCGACATCATTTCTGTGAACGAGAAGGGAGATGCCTTGATTGACGCAGAGGCACCGTGAAGTGTCTTCTCACCGATTTTCCGGAAATCTTCTCTACCAGTGATCACCGCGAGTCTGAGGAATTGATACGCTGCCTGGGATGACGCGGTCGGTGTAGCACCATCAAAATCATCCTTTAGGCGCAGCACAAGGTCAGGCCGGTCCGTGCCTACGTAAAATCCACCATTCTTAGCATCGTAAAAAAGCTTTCTCGCACCCTCAGCAAGCAAAATTGCAAAGTCAAGGTAACCAGCATCAAGTGTGGTCTGGTAGAGGGTAAGCGACGCTGCGATCATCTGCAGGTAACTCGCCGCCTGCTGACTTTGATCACGCTCACCATCTCGCCACCTATGATAGAGTAGCCTCCCGTCCCAAAGCTTTGCCTTAACAAGGCCATGCGCCTTGATTGCCGCGGTGTGATATTTTTTCTCCTCCAACACAATACCCGCACGTGCGAGTGCCGCAATCATCATACCATTCCAGTCGGCAAGCACCTTGTCATCCGTAGCGGCTGGAATCCTATCAAACCTCGCATTACACATCTTGGCGTTGGCTGAGTCTAACGATTTTTGTTCCTGTGCCGTCGTTTTCCATTCGGGCTCAGCAATATGAAGCACGTTCAGATTCAACAGCGGCTCTGGATCGCTGTGATCCAAGAAGTTTCCCTTTTCAGTGATGCCATACCAACGAGTAGCCACTTTAAGCTCATCCTCACTCAGCAGTGCCTTAAGCTCGGCGAGAGTCCAGCAATGGTACTTACCTTCCTTGCCCTCGCTCTGCGCATCCTGCGCGCTGTAGAACCCGCCATCTTTGTGCTGCATCTCACGTAATACGTAGTCAGAAATATCCATGGCAACTGCCCGATAACTCAAGTCTCCAGTGATCAACCAAAGATCGAGATAAAAATCTAGCAACTGAGCTTGATCGTAGAGCATCTTTTCAAAGTGCGGCACGAGCCAGCGATCATCTACAGTATAGCGGTGAAACCCTCCAGCGAGATGGTCGTTAATACCGCCCTGCATCATCTTATCCGCTGTAAGCCTAGCGTGCTTAAACGCCTCTTTATTTCCAGTCCGATACCAATGACGAAGTAGAAAACGCAGATGACAAACCTGAGGAAACTTAGTCCCCATACCCCAACCTCCATGCTTACCATCAGCCCCTTGCAACAAAAATTTCATCGCTTCAGCCAAATCATTTCCTGTGATTTCACCGGCCGCGACGCTTGACTTAATGAGCGACTCACTCATTCCTCGATGAATATCATTCGCACTTTTTAGAACCTCATCACCCTGCTCATTCCAAGCCTGTGCAAGAGTTGCCAGCACACGCTTAAATCCTGGCCTTCCCTGCCTATCATTTGGCGGAAAATAAGTGCCCCCCGCGAATGGTTTCAAATCCGGTGTCAGAAACATATTTAGCGGCCAACCTCCCCCACCCTGATACATCGCCTGATAGGCGGCCATGTAGATCTTATCTACATCTGGGCGCTCCTCACGGTCTAGTTTGATAGCAACAAAATGCTTATTAAGAAATTCGGCAATCTCCTTGTTTTGAAAACTTTCCCGCTCCATCACGTGACACCAATGACAAGTCGAGTAACCAATACTCAATAAAATAGGTTTGTTTTCTTTTTTCGCCTTTTGGAATGCCTGTTTCCCCCATGGATACCAATCGACCGGATTACGCGCATGTAGGATTAAATAAGGCGACTTCTCACCGATCAAGTGGTTAAGCTCTGCCGCTTTCTCATTAGCCTCCTCCGCATGAAGTTGATTGATAGCTACTATAGAAATAAGTGTGGCGATCACGAATGCATTGATGCACATAACAACCACGTTAAACAGGATACATAGATGCACAAGAAAAAGACATAATTAACCCAATGTGACAGCTTGTTGTGGTCAATGATCTCGCTTAAATAAAGCGACATGATAGATACCAATGAGATTTTTTGCTTTATGGAGGCTGCCTGGGGAGGCATCGTCTGTATATGAAACAATTTGTGATCCTGTTCGCCCTTATAACTCCAACTCTAGTTTTTGCGGGCGGAAAAAAGACTCCCCCAGCCTCATTATCCTTCCACATCGAAGGCTCAGCTCAGGAAGGTCCTAAATTTGTCCGAAAGGTTAAAACATTGGCTGGTGAAAAACACTTCCGAAAGTCACCAGAAATAAGCACCAGAGATATTATTGCGTTTAGTCCTTTTCCCGCAGAGGACAAAAATACCTATGGGCTAATTTTGCAGCTTAACAAGATAGCAAAGCGTCGGCTATTTACATCGACATCCACCAATCGCGGGAAGTTACTACTCACCTTGATGAATGGTCAGGCTATGGGTGTCGTGCGCGTCGATAAACCCGTGAATGACGGAATGCTTGTTATCTGGAGTGGCGTAACCCTGAAAGAAGTCAGACAATACGATCTGCTTTTACCTAGAATCGGTGAAGACAAGAAAAAGTGGAAAACTCGAGTCAAGGAGGCTAAGAAAAATTTAAAGAATTAATCATACATAATTTTCAACTTGTACCCCAATACAGTGCAAGCATTGACATGTATTCTTTTGATGTCCGCAGCGGTATTTACTGCGAATCAAACCGCTGCCCAAAAACCTGCTGCCGCTAATCAGCATAGCATAATCCTACCTACAGGTAACAAGCACATCTTTCGTGGCGATAGCGAAAATTTCTATATGTTCGTTTATAGGCAATTTGAAGGTGTATCTTCCAAACCATGGACCGCCGGTAAATACGGATTCGTAAGAAACATAAAACGCACCGAAGACGGCTTAATCGGCACCCGTTTTCACGAAGGTATTGATATCAAACCACTCAATCGTGACCGATCTAACAGACCACTAGATAAGATTATGGCCATTGCGGCAGGTACTGTTGCCTATACGAATACTAGCCCAACACGCAGTAATTATGGCAAATATATTGTCATCGAGCATCATTGGAGCTGCGGCCCGATTTATAGCCTCTACGCACACCTCTCTAAACTGTCTGTTCAACAGGGCCAACAAGTTAATCAAGGGCAAACGATCGGCCAAATGGGTTACACTGGATCTGGCCTCAATCGAGAACGATCACATCTGCATTTAGAGCTCAACTTAATGGTAAATAAGCAATTCAACGAATGGCACAAGAAGCATCGGTTGGGAAAAAACTACCACGGGATGCATAACGGAATGAATATGGTTGGGCTAGATATCGCCGCCTTTTATATTGCTCAAAGACGTGACAACTCACTGACAATACCCCGTTTTGTAAAATCACAACAGGTATATTACAAAGTAACAATACCTCGAACAGGCATCGAAAAGACCATGGACATTCTGGCTCGTTACCCATGGCTTAATCATGATGCGGAATCATCAAAGTCGCCATCTTGGGAAATTTCACTCACAGCCTCCGGCTTTCCCGTCTCCATATTACCCAGCCAACGAATTGTAGATTCTCCTAGAATATCATCCGTTAAAAAATGCCAATCCAAGCACAGCTATCACACTAAAGGTTTACTGCTAGGCACTGGCTACAGAGCATCCCTGAGCGACAGAGGCAAACGATTTATCGAGCTGCTTACTGGCAGCTTTTAATCAAGTAAAGGGTCAGAAAGACTGCTCGAGCTAATCATCTCCATCACGGCTTTTCGCGCAGAGCCTGCATCGTGTAGTTCCAGCGTTTTCTGAAGTTGCGATTCTCATTGGCAAGTTTGCCGGCAGCTAACTTTGCCTTGTCCTTCATACCTGTTAACCAGGCGAAACAAATTGCCTGCTCAGTACGACGCTGACCAACAGGAGTCGATAGCGTCTGACTAAATGCTCTCTGATGAATAGACAATACACTACTGGGCGAAATTCTCGCCCATGGGACAAAGGTTTCGCCTGCAGCACCCTGAAGTGTTAGCCCTCCAGACTTGGAATTGGCGATACGCTGGTATTTTTCCCCATCGTTACCCACCAAATCAATCTTCACACCTACATTAGGAATAACTTCCTCAAGAGTCTTCAAAAACGTGTCAGCTGAATCAGATAAATAAATCAAAGAATCACGTTCATCTTTGTCATGTTTTTTATTGATAACCATATCACGCAAAAGTTCAGACGCCTCCGTATACTTTGCCTGAGTAACCAGTGCCCTGAACTTCAGCTTGGCATCATCGTAATCAGGAGCCTTCCTCTCAACGATGCTCTCTTGGGACGCAATATGCTTTAAATGCTTAATATGACGGTGTAATCTAAGTTGCCATGTTCGCACGTGCGAGCGAGATCGACCGAGAGTTTGAATAGAATTCAATAAATTATTAAGTTCACTTATTCTAAGACGTGAGCTTTCAATATCCTCAGGCAACTGGATAGCTCTATGGGGTATGAGCCGCTCATAATCAACGAGGTAACGCCCGGCAATTTGGCGGTAAACAAGCAGTGGGCTCCCCCGTGGTAATCGGTATTTTTTTACCATCCGAAATACTGGAACGGCTTGATCCATAACGCCCATTTCCCAGTTTTTTAATGCCACTGCCATTAGGTAAACTACACCCATGCTACCCTTGGTTCCGCCCACCTCACTGATCACACCCTGAGACAACAACTTCCCACTAAGCTTAAAGACATCTTCACTAGCCGGGACACCCTTATTATTCATATGCTGAATTACCTCTTTTGTAATGTTCGTTGCGTCGGCGGGTTTACCCTCTAGCCACGCCGCAATCACCGCCTCGATTCCAGCCCATGAGGCATTAGGCTCACGAACTACAGGATCATTCATCATCTTCAAAAAAATCTTTCGCGCGTTATCATACTCATGGCGCCCGAGACAGTCATGCGATCTACTAATCATCATTGCTATCTTCTGTGCGTCCTCTGGATCATATGCCCCCACAGGATCTTTCTCATCTAATACAGCATCACTCACGTAACCAGTAGACATAGCACCATCGCCTATATTATTGATATAAATCACAATAGCAACAGCGGCAAAAAGAAGTCCAACAGCACCAAAAAAAACCAGCTTTAGCACACCGGATCTCTCTTTAACACGTCGCTGTGCACGATCACGACTGTGAATAGGCTCAGAAACACCCTGCCGCTGAGTTGCCTCCCGAGCCAACTGCAGTGCCTCATCCATTTTCTTGTATGTCTCAAATCGATCATTCGGTTCCAAGGCCATTGCCTTGTCGACTAAATAACAAGTCTCTGCTTTCAACCAAGGAGCAACCTCTGCAAGGGGAAGCACACTATCCTTGGCACTTCTAACAGCCTTGGTCGTTTTCACCTCACTGGAGATGGGTGGACGACCAGATAGTGTATGATACAAAGTAGCCCCAAGAGCATAAATATCACTTCGAAAATCTTCCTCGCGCCCGTCGAGAGCCTCTGGCGGAACGTAATAAGGCGTCGCCCAAATTTCATCAGCCTTGACCGTGCCGCCCTGGGTAACCAACGCGAGACCGAAGTCGACAATTTTAACATTACCAGAGACATCAAAAAGAATATTGCCGGGTTTGACATCCCGGTGAATCAACCCTGCAATTTTTGCCGCTCTCAGGCCATCGATAATCTCAGCTGCCATAGGTAAAACATCATTTTCGCTGAGCGCATCCTTACGTGCTATCTTTTGCTCCAAGCTCTCACCTGTAACCATTTCCATAGCAATGTAATAATGCCCCCATGCATTGCCCACGGTAAATACACGCACGATATGTGGATGACTAATTGCGGCAGTGATAAGCGCCTCTTGTTCAAACCGCTCCACCCTAACAGGGTCACCCGAGTAGTCTTCATTCAATAACTTAATCGCAACATCTCGTTTTAGCGTGACGTCGCGCGCGCTAAAAACTTTACTCATACCACCTACCGCGTGCCGGCCGGTCAACACATAATGACCTAGCTCGCACTTAACACGCGTATGTTCACCACAATCTGGACAGGCTACATTTGTATATGGACTAATCGGTGTGATGTCCATCTGGCAGCCACATGAGTTACAATGAGCCACGTGTAGATCAGATGCGCTGTTCATTATTGATGTGTATCTTAATTTTCTATAAAAAAATGGGAATCCTAAACAGTTAATGTCTTGATATAAATTATTTATAGCCCTTTTAGTGGTTATAGCTTGCTCATTAAATACGCCTCCGCTTTATTAAACTAATCAACTAATGCAAGATATAATTGACCAGTTAGCAGCCGAAGCATTTGCTAGTGGAGCCACAGACCTTTTCCTCTGTGAGGGTGAGATTCCACGTGTCCGCATCAATGGCGATATTCAAGCCCTAGGCAATCATACATTAGAAAGAGAATCGCTAGCAAATTTTTGGCAAACTTGTAACACAGATCCAATCAACGATCTGGAAAAAGATACCAGCTACGTTATCCCCGGAGGACACCGACTACGCGTAAACCTCTACAAATCGCTCGGTAACCTATGCTCCGTGCTTCGCCCAATCAATGACGAGGTTCCATGCATGAAATCACTTGGATTGCCCACCGATCTGATACAGAACTGGATGCGCCAAAACTCGGGTATCATCATTGTTTCCGGACCAACTGGATCTGGAAAATCTACTACAATTGCCTCAGCCCTACAGTGGGTGAATGAGTCACTAGCACGCCACATTGTAACGATTGAAGACCCCATCGAATATCTCTTTTCCAATCAGCTGAGCTACTTTTCCCAACGTGAGCTCAACTCTGATACCACATCATTTGCATCCGCACTTCGTGCCTCGCTAAGACAAAGCCCAGATATTATTTTGCTGGGTGAAATCCGAGACATAGATACAGCAAAAACTGCACTGCAAGCTGCAGAAACTGGACACCTTGTGGTAACTACCCTCCACAGTTCAGGCGTCACAGATACACTGGATCGAATCATTCATCTCTTCGGTGAAAATAGCCGCGCAGCCTTGTTAAAACTTCTCTCTCAGCATCTCGTAGGCATCATCAGCCAACAATTGGTGCCATGTAAACAAGGCGGACAAATGATCGCACTTGAACATCTGCAAAACGAAGCCGCCACCCGAACGTGGATTCGTGACAATGACCTGACCAAAATTTCTGATCATATCAACCGCGAGGATAACTCAGCCAACTGCTCATTTGTCCGTTATCTGGTCGCGGCCGTTGAGCAAGGATACCTTGATCAAGATATAGGGAGACAAACAGCACCGAATGCTCAGGATTTCGACCGGCTTTTACGAGGAATCAAATAAACAAAATTATGGATGAACTGAAAAGTGTCACTGAATACCTGCGTGCTACTGTGGAAATGGGAGGTTCCGACCTGCACCTCTCCAGCGGTGCTCCTCCGGCAGCGCGAATCGATGGCATTATTAAACCACTTGAAGACTTTTGTCTTAGCGATGAAGCCACCAAACAACTCATCCATGATACACTCACCGAATCCCAGCGTGCCGAACTAGAGGACGAATGGGAACTTGATTTTGCTATAGAAATCAATGGCGTGGGAAGATTCAGGGGGAATGCCCACTTCATACACGGCCACATTGAGGCATCATTTCGCCACATCCCTTCGGATATACCAGATATCACATCTCTTGGGCACTACCCTGTGATTGAACAGATATGCCAGAAACGCCATGGACTTATTTTACTTACAGGGGTCACAGGCTCAGGCAAATCCACTACCCTTGCCTCTCTGGTCAAACGTATCTCAGAGACCCGATCAGGAGTCATCATCACTGTGGAAGATCCTATCGAGTTCGTCTATCCACATCTCTCATGCCTCGTTAAACAACGCGAAATCGGCACTGATACCAAATCATTTCCCCGTGCTCTTCGGCAAGCACTAAGACAAGACCCAGATGTCATCGTAGTGTCTGAACTACGTGACCTAGAAACGATCCGGATCGCTCTAACAGCGGCTGAGACAGGACACCTCGTGATCGCAACACTGCATACCGTTGACGCTCCTCAAAGTATTGATCGGCTCGTGGATGTATTCCCTCCTGATCAACAGCAACAGATTATCGCCCAGCTGGCCAATGTCTTGCAGTCCGTTGTATCCCAGCGGCTTCTGGCGCGCCCTGATGGACCGGGTCGTGTAATGGCTTCCGAGGTCATGCTTATGAACCACGGTATTCGTAATTGTATTCGCGAAAGAAAAATTGAACAGTTAGTCGGCCTGATGGAAATTGGACAAGGTGAGGGAATGCATACAATTGACGAATCACTTACCCATCTTTTACAAACGAAACAGATTACTCTGCAAGAGGTACTTCATAACTGCCGCGATAATAAACGATTTGAATCACCCACCTAGAATCCAAAACCATGGCCAATACTCAACTACCCATCAGTGAATACATTAAACAAGGTATTTTTATTCTAATCATTATTTCTGTTGCTCTGTTCGGTATCAAGGGCTGCCGCAAGTATCAAAAAAAACGTGCCGTCATTATTCAGCTGACCTCGCAAACAAGTGAATCATCATCTTACGAGCAGTTCTACACCACAGATGCACAGACTACTCTGCTGAAGACGATGTATCAGATGCATCTGGCCACCGAGCTCGGAATGACACCAGAGGAGACACTGAAAGAAGTCATGGAGGAATCCGAAGCTCTCCTAGCCACAGATAACGATAAAGAACTCCCTGTTCGCAAGGCAATCATCAGAGATACGCTTCTGAGTAACTTCGACAACTGCAAGAAGCTCGGGATATTTTCCGATCAAAGCAATCTATTCACACTGGAAAAAGGCGAAATACCCATGATCAAAATCGGCCCCTCTGCTAATGAAGATATCGTTATTTCGACAATCATTCCCGCGTCCGTGCTGGATGGAGTCGACAAGCTGATCCCAAATCTAGTTATCAGCCCACCAACAGAAAACGCCAACAAAGTAGCGAATATGATCCTCAACGAGTTTGAAATCGCTCGCGCAAAACAATTCGCCAAGGCACTCGAAGATGCAGACTTAATCGAACAAGAAGCCTACAAAAAAATCTTCGACTACTACGAAAGTAAAACCAAGACATCGATTGACCCGTAATATCTACAGCAAATAGCGTCGTTTACTTGGCCATAGACTTCAGCCAGGTCTTGAAGAATCGATCCTGCTCATCTTGCGGATTGACCTCTTGCCCGCCGAACATCCGGACATCCGCTGATGCTGGTCGCTTCATCAGAGTCACTTTGACGTCCATTTCCTTTACACCCCGCAATATATGCAGGGTAACCGTTTCATCGGGTTGCTTCGACCTAATGTAATTGCCAAAACGGGTGACGGCACCAAAATCTGTTTGTTGAAAACCAAACCGAGCATTTGCTGGTGGTATTTTTGTCTTACCGAACTCAAGCGTATCCACACCCAAAATCGTGTCGTTTATTTTCAGTCCCGCCTTTTCCCCAGGGGTGTCGACCAATACAAAGGTGATTTGAATCCCCGCCAACTTTTCTTTTTTCTCTTGGCCTTTGTCCGCCGGATCATCAACGGCGATCTCTTGCATCCGGATACCAATGAAGCCCTTACCCTTGCCGAACTTTCTCTGGATCGCCGTTTCCTTCATTAGCTCGTAACAGCGCGACCTCACCTCAGGCTGTCTGCTCGCATTCCATAGCTTGTGAAGCTCCTCGGGCGATGACTCGAGGTTTTTTTTCGCCCACACCTCTAGTTCTGCGTATGCCTTACTACGGACATCAAACTCATCCGAGTTCATCTTGTCCAGCAGTGCATCCAACGGCTCGGCAATAAGCGGAGAACATAGCGCCCCAACAAATACCAACAACGCCCAACGGCGGACATGCCAATTTCCAGTCATCATATGGTGCATATTACTCTTCTTTTCGGGTGATGCAATGCATCTTCATTGGAAAAGCGCATCCATTTCAGCTACTTGTCTACAAACTCAAGGGAAAGGTCGAGTGCCACCGCCGAGTGAGTCAACGCCCCCACGGAAATATAATCGACACCCGTTTTGGCAATATCTGCGATGGTATCCAGGTTCACACCACCACTCGCCTCCAGCGCAGGACCAGCCTCACCGCGCATCTTAACCGCATCGGACATCGTATCATTATCCATATTATCTAACAATATATAGTCTACGCCCTCCAAGGTGAGAAATTTCCCGAGCTGATCCAATGTCTCAGTTTCCAGTTCCACCTCCACGCCGTAGCGGTCATGCTTCAACTGATGAATCGCCAACTGAAGCTCATCCAATCCATCCTGTGCCGCGAGGTGGTTGTCTTTGACCATCGCGCGATCATACAGCCCCATACGATGGTTCGATCCACCACCTGCTAGCACGGCAGCCTTTTCCAGCGCTCTCCACCCCGGAGTCGTCTTACGGGTGTCCAGAACCTTGGCTTTGGTTCCTTCGACTAGTGCAACATATCGCGATGTGTTGGTTGCTATACCCGAGAGCCTTTGGAGAAAATTCAAAGCAGTTCGCTCGCCCGTCAGTATCGAGCGAGATGCGCCAACAATCTCCAGCACCTTGTCACCATAGCTTACTAGGTCACCGTCACATTTTAACACTTTAAGATCCATCTTGGCATCTACTCGGCGAAATACTTCCACCGCAACATCCATTCCTGCCAACACTCCATCTGCCTTAGCATGAATGTATGCAGATGACTGTTGACCCTTTGGCACAAAATAAAGCGAGGTTATATCGCCATCACCAATATCCTCTCGAAGCGCGAGATCGATCAACTCTGCGGTCATATCATCTTCCATAAGCTAATGATTTATCAGCAGGCTCGAATTGACAACACCCAAGCTCATTGAAATTTCCATTGTTAATCATCGAATTTCTGGCAGAACCCGTCCGCGAAATGCTTGCCATCCAAAACCTGCACATTGAATTTGGTGCGAGAGTCATCTTTAAGGACCTCTCGTTCACTGTGCATGCAAAGGAACGAATCGCATTCGCCGGGCACAACGGGGCTGGAAAATCCACCCTGATGAAGTGTATCGGTGGTATTCTTGAGCCAAACAGCGGCAAAATAGTCAAACCAAAACACTGCGATGTCGGGTATCTGCCACAGGAAGGAATCCATATCCAAGGGATCACACTCTGGGACGAGGTAGAATCAGCTTTCGCCGAAACACGCGATCTGCAAAGAGAAATCGATGCCCTCTCGGGAAAACTCCACAGCCTCGACCCACGCTCCGCCCCCTACTCAGATCTACTTCACGAAATCGGTGACCTCGAACTAAAACTCGACGCCGCTGATCCAGGAACCATCAAACCGAAAATGGAATCGGTGCTCATTGGGCTAGGATTCAAACGCACCGACTTCACACGCGACTGCGCTGAGTTTTCCGGCGGTTGGCAAATGCGCATTGCTCTGGCCAAGCTTCTGCTGATTCAGCCGCAGGTTCTTTTGTTGGATGAACCGACCAACCACCTCGACATCGATTCACAGAAGTGGATGGAAAGTTATTTGGTCAATTACCCTGGTGCTATCCTGATCATTTCCCACGATCTGGCACTGCTCGACATGCTGACTACTCGCACCATCGCGTTCCACCACGGTCGCGCCGAGGAATACGCCGGCAACTATTCATTTTACTCCAAGGAGTCGGTCCTCAGAAAAGAAATCCTCGTCAAACAATATAAAGCCCAGCAGCGAGAGATTAAGCAGATCCAAGACTTCATCGATCGGTTCCGCGCCAAAGCCACCAAGGCAAAACAAGTTCAAAGCCGCATCAAGCAGCTGGAAAAAATCGAAGTCATTCAGATCGAGCAGGACGACGCCGTGATGAGCTTCCGGTTCCCCGACCCCCCCGCCTCCGGACATAGCGTGGCAACACTGGAGAATGCCAGCAAAGCGTACGGCAATATCAATATTTTTAACGAATTCGACTTTGAAATCACCCGCGGCGAGCGCATGGCTATTGTGGGGCCTAACGGTGCGGGAAAATCAACTTTCTGCCGACTCATCACCGGCCAAGAAGAACCTGACAGCGGCACGCACAAATTTGGCCACAAAGCGGCGGCATCGTTTTTCTCCCAGAACCACGCCGATGAACTCGACCCAAACACCACGGTGCTCGAATGTGCCGAGGGTGCAGCATCACGCGAGAACGCACCGCTTGCAAGAAATCTGTTAGGATGTTTCCTCTTCCGAGGTGATGACGTGTTTAAAAAAGTCGGTGTGCTCTCCGGTGGTGAGCGATCACGCGTAGCCCTCGTTTGTATGCTTCTACGCCCCGCAAACTTCCTAATCCTCGACGAACCTACCAACCACCTAGACATACAGTCGCAGGAGGTTTTACAAAATGCACTGCGCGAATACCCAGGCAGCTACCTGATCGTTTCCCACAACCGCTCGTTCCTCGACCCAATCGTCGATAAAACCCTCGAATTTCGCCAAGGCCACCCACCACGGATGTTTGCTGGAAACATTTCCTACTACCTCGACAAAATTGAGGAGGAAAAAGGCAAAGACGCATCTACTAATCGTGTTCAAAAAACCACGACTTCATCGTCTTCTACGAACCGCAAGGAACAACGCAAGCGCGAAGCCGCTGAACGCAAAAAACGCAATGACATATTGAAGCCATTGCAAACTGAACTCGAGCAGTTGGAAAAAACCATCGCCGAATACGAAGCCGCCCAAGCAACGCTCACCGAACATATGTCAGCCCAAGATGTAGCATCAGATGGCGACAAGATGCTCCAAGCGACCAACGCATACCAAGCACTCACCGAGAAGCTCGAAAATGCGATTTCACGCTGGGGCGAAGTCAGTGATGCGCTCGAACAATTGGAAACTCCGTAAAGTAAACGCAATTTGCGTTGTAATAATCGCCGCCCATCTGCTGTATTGTAGCAAATCAGAACGTTTGTACGAATCATGTTCCGCACTTTACTCCTAACCTCATTCGTTTTTTCTAGCTACCTCCACAGCGCTGAGCACACCACTCGCGCCGATTGGATTAAACACAGAAACGAGCAAGCAAAACACACCAAGTGGTACCACAAAATGGATACTGGCCCCGTCTGGGCATACACGTTTGGCGACTACTACCAGGGGGAAAAACGCACCGGCGCCCTCAAGGGGCTGCGCCTGGAACTGTCGAAAAACGATGACATCTTCTCCCTATTCGATACCGAAACTCTACGCTTCAGCACCGTCTACCATGGTGGTCTGCACTGGGGCGCCACCCCATGGACTGGTGCGCATGGCAAGCTAATCTCCATGGCAAACGAAACAGGTAATATTTTCCAGAATGCCTCCAAAGCCGGTTGGGCCGATAAAAATGGCTCGTTTGCTGATGATCGCGAGTTTCCTGGTCACGGCAACCTCGCCGAAGATCACGCCAGATGGAACGGACACTACCGCCACGGCGAACAAATGATTCTCGACTACTCCGTCCTCGGCTCCCGCGTCCTCGAAATGCCCACCGCCAAAGTCGTCAACGGACACCCCGCCGCCTTCAGACAGTTCGACCTAGCACCCTGCGATCACGATAGAATCCTGCTCGTTGCCAGCCACGAAGGCTCGATTATCAAGATCGATAAAAAAGGTCTCAACGCGATGGTTTTGCCAACGACCGAGACGAACAGCAAAAAAAAGCCTAACAAGAAGGAAAAAAAATTGACCGTCATCATGGATCGCACCGATGAGGACTGGGACAAGCTCCGCATGGGCGCCCCTTCTTCAAAAGATCTGATTGACCGGAAATCAAACAAAAAAACATTTTTCCGCGTGATTCCAGAATTCACTCAAACACACGCAGCCGGTGGTGACGAGGAAGGCGTTGCTGTCCGCTTGAACGACGGTGCAGCTGCACGCGGAGGAAAAGACAGACAACGTAGTTTCCTATTCGCCAATAACAAAAAACCCGGGAGATTGGAGCTGAATCTCAGAACACAGAAATCCATCAATAGCATCCATCTGTATTCCGCGCACAGGGCAGCTCAGGTTCTACAAGATGTCGAGATTTACGGAACCACCAACGAACATGCTAACCCTACAATCCCCGCTGAAAAAATCACTCAAGGTGGATGGAAAAAAATAACCGCTTATAATACACGTCATCTCCAACCTGGCGGCAAACACGGCGTCGCCATTGTTACTAAAAATGACAAAGCCATCGGAGAATTCCACAAGCTTTTATTTATCTGCAAGCCCTGCCGACCCAAGGACGAACTTCACACCCTCTTTTCTGAGATCGACGTTTACGGCGATAAAGCACCCGCGATCAAACCCGTCCCACGTCAGGACACACAACTCGCTGTAGCGGTACGTGGCTCCGGCATCAGCCTCAAGGATGCAGGAAATGGCTCCCTTACACTACACATCCCTGCCAGTAAAAGGCTCACCCAGTTTTCAATTGGTTATATAACAACCAAGCCAGAACTGTTAGGCAAAGCGCGCCTATCACTACAGAAAACCACGCCCGCTCCACGCGAACTCGCCTCCCTAACCAAAGGCGGACCCACCGTTTACCCACAAACCGTCACCGTCAACTCCGAACTTGCCATCGGTGATGACACCTGGCTCGTCGACCAAATTGGCCTACCCGTCGAGAACCCATGGCACTCTAACATCCGCGCCGGCGGCTTCGATTTGTTCTCCGATGGTGACTCCGCAGCCATCAGCACATGGAACGGTGACGTCTGGATCGTTAGGGGACTGAAAGGCGACTGGAAACAAGTTCAATGGCGACGTTTTGCTACCGGGCTGTTCGAAACTCTGGGACTGAAAATCGTCGATGACGTCATCTACGTTCACGGCCGCGACCAGCTCACCCGTCTGCACGACCAGAATAACGACGGCGAGGCCGATTGGTATGAGTGCTTTAACAACGACGTCCTTATCACCAAGAACTTCCATGAGTTCGCCTTCTCCTTGCAAACCGATAAGGAAGGCAACTTTTATATCACTAAGGGTGCGCCGGTGCTAGGCGGCGGTCGTGGATTCGATAAAATCCTCCCCCACAACGGCACCGTCATGCGTATTTCCAAGGATGGTAAAAACCTCGAGGTCCTCGCCACCGGCATACGCGCACCGGGCGGGCTCGGCGTTGGGCCTAACGGAGAGATCACTACCGGTGAAAACGAAGGCACATGGCAGCCGTGCTGTAAGCTCAACTACTTCACCGGCAAGAATAAATTCCTGGGTGTAGAAGATGCCGCACACCACCTGAAGGGCCAAAAATTGCACGAACCGCTCTGCTATTTTCCCATGCGTATCGATAACTCAGGCGGCGGTCAGGTTTGGGCACCCAAGAACTCAAAATGGGGTCTCAAGTCCAATGAACTAGTTCACCTCTCCTACGGTAAAAGCTCGCTTTACCGAGTCCTCAAAGAGGAGGTCGGCGGCATGATGCAGGGCGGCGTCGTTCGTATCCCAGTGAAACTCAAGTCCTCCGCCATGCGCGCCCGCTTCCACCAAGACGGATCGATGTATGTGCTCGGATACCGCGGCTGGCAAACCAACGCCGCCACCCCTCAGGCATTCCACCGCATCCGCTACAACAACAAACCCGTCACCATCCCAGACCAACTGAAAGCCACCGACAAAGGCCTCTACATCCGCTTCGAAAAAGAACTCGATGCCTCGACCGTGGCAGACAAATATAACTTCAAGGTAGAGCGCTGGAAATACATGCGCACCAAACAATACGGCTCCGGCGAGTTCTCGATCGATAACCCGGATCTCAAAGCCGAAAAACTAGCTCATGAGCGTGAGTCAAAAAAACACCGCAAGCATGACCAAGTAGAAATCGCACGCAGCACCCTACTGCCCGATAAAAAAACTGTCTTTCTGCATATCCCAAGCATGAAGCCCGCCCAGCAAATGAGCATCGTCTATAAACTTAAGTTCGCTAATCAATCATCCGCCGAAGGCGAGATCGTCAACACCGTGCACAAAATGAACCCGCATCAGGATTCAAGCCTGTTGGGACAGACGCAGAATGAAACTGTCACAAACGATCAACTCCAGCCCGGCCTAGTTCAGAAAATCAGCGTAGATGGAAAATCCGACCACCGCGTGAACCGACTGCCCGCCCTGCAAGTGGATGTCAATGAAGCCGCCTCCGACATGCTCGAACCCGGCAAGTTCACTTCCGAGTGGTCCGGCGTTCTTAAGATCGAACAACGCATGTCACCCCAGTTCGCCTTGCACACACGCGGAGCCGCCACCCTCACCATCAACGGCAAAGAAATCCTCAAGGTCAGCGACGAGAAAGACGCCCACAGCAAGGCACTCTCTGACGCCGTCCAACTCGACCCCGGCAAGCATCCCTTTTCCCTCAAATACAACAGTAGCTCCGCAGCCGGACATGTCCGCGTGCTCTGGAAAACCGGGTCAGCCCCACTACACAACATCCCCGCTACTTACTTTGCACACAAACCTCACCACGAGCTCACACAAGCCCTAGCCCTAAGACAGGGACGCGACCTCCTGCTTGAGCAAAAATGCACCGCATGCCACAGCCAATCTAACAAAAAAAACCTCCCCGACATACTCGAGAAGGGCCCAGACATGAAAGGCATTGGCTCACGTGTCAGCTCCGACTGGATCGCACAGTGGCTAGCCAAACCACACACCCTGAACCCAGGCACCACCATGCCTGCTTTTGTTGATGCAAATACTGAAAAAGGCCGCCAGGACGCCGCCGACATGGCTGCCTACCTTGCAACAATCACTGAAGATACAGCTGCACAACCTGAGCCACAATCCGACACCCAAACAATCAAACTCGGCGGTGGAAAATTCCATATGCTAGGGTGCGTCGCATGCCACAACCTACCGGGAACCACGCTCAAGAAGGACAACAACCGCACACCCCTGCACAATATCAGTAGCAAGTTCACCGGTGATTCGCTCGTGAAATATCTCAGTAAACCGGACAAGCACTACAGCGCCAGCAAGATGCCCGATTTCCAGCTGAGCCAGCCCGAAGCAACCCAGCTCGCTGCATTCCTGATGAGCACTTCCAAGGGCAAAGGCACCCCTGCCACGAAATTGCCTCAAGGTAACGTCGCACGGGGCAAACAACTCGTCGTATCCCACAACTGCGCCGCCTGCCACAATGACCTCGAGCCCAATCCCAACAAACTCGCTGATTTCAACACCATCCTCAGCACCAACTGGCAGCAAAAAGGATGCGCCTCCGAAAAACCATCCGCCAAATCACCACGCTTCAATTTGACCACCCAGCAGCGCAAGCTACTCGAACAATTCCGCGCTGAGAAAGGTAAAAATGCACCGCAGGCACTGGCACACACGTCGAGTCACGATTACACCGACCGACAGTTCAAGTCCCTCAACTGCATCGCATGCCACAGCCGCGATGAGGAACCGTCACTGCTCGCAAGCATCCACGCGCAAAGCCAGCATCTTATGAAAGGTGTGCCAGTCGATGATCGCAATAAAGTCGACCAGTCACGCCCGCAGCTCACTTACATCGGTGAAATGCTGCACACCGACTACATCCAGCGCACACTCGATGGCAAAGTTAGTAAACGTGCCCGCCCATGGCTCTCCATGCGTATGCCCGCATTCCAGTCCCGTGCCAAACTCATGGCCACCGGACTCAGCAAACAACACGGCATGGCACCAAGCACACCGAAGGCTGGGGATATCGACCCCACCAAAACCAAGGTCGGCAAAAAACTCGTCGGCTCCAACGGTGGCTTCGCCTGCAACATCTGCCACGCCGATGGCGACACCAAGGCCACCGCCGCCTTCGAGGTGGAGGGTATCAATTTCGACCAAGTCGCACAACGCCTACGCCCAGGCTTCTACCACCGCTGGATGGAAAACCCACAAAGCATCAATCCGACCACCAAGATGCCACGCTACACCCAGGACAACAAATCCCCCCTACCCGACTACAACAACGACGCCCAAAAACAATTCGACGCCATCCTCGAATACTTCCGTAGTCTGGAAAAATAATAGTGCAGCCACAGGGAGCGACACTCTTGTCGCCCTGTGGCCCATGCACCCCAACAAGCTCCCAACCCCACTCCCCATCTCCCGGGGAACGGGTAGTGGGGGGGGTAAAGCAAAATTTCGTCCTCATCCTAGTATTGTTTGACGACTTGTTTGATCCAGCCACGAACGTGTTGGAGATAGCTTTCATCTCCGGTGGAGAGAAAAAAGGTGATCCTGCCATAGGATGGCCTCGCCCTTGGCTATAATTTTTGCTAGCTGGATACGGAGATCGATATTCTTGAGAAATTGGCCATTGATACTCTCGATCTTTTGGCCATTTAATTTTGCCAGTTGCCTCGGCGGTAGAGCCCAACTCAACCTTACTCAGAAGCATCTTGGTTAGTTTGATCTTCATGTTTCTGGTTTTTCTCATAAGAAGAAACTCACCATCTTCCTATTAGAGGCTGATCATTTTAATTAAGTCGTCGGATTACTTAGGGAGTTTTCCCTGTTTGGTTTATTCAAAGAAAATCATCGGGTTGGCTCCCTTAATTTATCTAAGACTGGCCGTGATCGTAACAACGATGGTTGTGTGAAACACCACCTAACCAAAGAGGGAACACACCGCTCTAAAAATGAGTGATTTAAATTGAAAACACTCTCCATCGGTGTTCAGACTGTGCAACAAAACAACTCAATCTATGATCCATTATTCAAAACTCCCCACCCTCCTTTTCGTTGGGGTAACTCTTGTCACCCAAACCCTCCAAGCTGCCGACAAGCGACCAAACATTCTCTTTATTTTCAGCGATGACCATGCACCTCATGCAATCGGGGCTTATGATGGATGGCTTAAATCAGTAAATCCCACTCCAGAAATCGATAAACTCGCAGCCGAGGGGATGCTTTTCACAAACTCGTTCTGTACGAATTCTATTTGTGGCCCGAGCCGAGCCGTCATTCAAACCGGAAAACACAGCCACAAAAATGGCTTCATGAATAACGGAAATTCTTTTGACTGGAATCAGCAAACATTTCCAAAATTACTAAAAGCCGTTGGATACCAGACGGCTATTTTTGGCAAATCGCACCTTAAGGGAAAACCACAGGGATTTGATGAATGGAAGGTGCTTCCCGGCCAAGGGCTCTACTACAATCCCGATTTTTTCACTCCAAAGGGGAAGGTCACTATCGAAGGCCACTGCACCGATGTCGTCACGGACATGGCAATTGATTGGCTTAAAAACCGCAAAGAAAAAAAACCGTTTATGCTCATGGTTCAGCACAAAGCTCCTCACCGGAACTGGATGCCGGCTGCACGTCATCTGAAGCTTTATGCAGAGATAAAAATGCCTGAACCATCAACCCTATTCGATAAGTGGGAAGATAATTCACCTGCAGCCAGAAACCAGGAGCTGGAAGTAGATCGGCACATGCACATCAACTACGATCTATTTGTTGATCTCACTCCGGATTTCGCTGATGACAAATCAGCAGTGACTGACAAGTCGGCTTTCCGCAACATGCGCCGAATGACTGACGCACAGCTCAGGCCATGGTTTGCCCACTATCAGCCACTGGATAAAGCTCTGCACGATGCCAAGCTCAGCGGAAAAGATCTGGTTAGATGGAAATACCAGCGGTATGCAAAAAATTATCTTCGCTGCGTTAAAGGTGTCGATGAAAGCGTGGGGAAATTAAGAAAAACTCTTATGGAGCTTGGACTGAGCGATAACACGGTAGTAATTTATTCCTCTGATCAAGGATTTTATATCGGCGATCATGGTTGGTATGACAAACGCTGGATGTATGAGGAGTCTCTCAAAATGCCACTGGTAGTCAGCTGGCCTGGAGTGATCAAGCCGGGTAGCAAGAGTAACGCTATGGTTCAGAATCTCGACTACGCTCAGACCTTTCTCGATCTCGCAGGAGCCCCTCAACCCGACGATATGCAGGGAATATCACTCAAACCCTTGTTGGAAGGCAAGACTCCCGAATGGCGAAAGAGCATCTACTACCACTACTACGAACACCCCAGCGTTCACATGGTTCCTCGTCACTACGGAGTGAGAACCGAGCGATACAAATTGATTCACTTCTATCAATTTGATGATTGGGAATTCTATGATTTGATAACCGATCCCGATGAACTGAATAATCTCTACAACAAGCCCGAGCATCAAACGATCATTGTAGAGACGAAGAAAGAACTCGCCCGCCTGCGCAAGAGCTATCAGGACGACAGCAAGGTCTCCGTCAAAGACAAGGCCTGGCAGAACAAATTTTGGAAGGTAAAATAAGCTTTAGAACTTATCCGTCACCGCACCCGTTGAGGCGGATGTCACCGTGTGGGCATACTTGGCGAGCACACCACGCGTATAGCGGGGCTCATACGGTTGCCAGTCGGCCTTGCGGGCTTCGAGCTCCTCATCGGATAGATTCACACTGATGGTGTTTCCTGCGGCATCGATGGTGATTTCGTCGCCATCCTTGAGTAAGCCAATGGGCCCACCAACGTGCGCCTCGGGAGTAATGTGACCAACGACAAATCCGTGGCTACCACCAGAGAAACGACCATCGGTGATAAGCGCCACCTTGTCGCCAAGGCCACGGCCCATCACGGCACTGGTCGGCCCTAACATTTCACGCATCCCCGGGCCACCTTTCGGACCTTCACGGCGAATGACGATCACATCGCCATCAACGATCTTGCCTGCAAGAATCGCCTTCATGCCATCCTCTTCGCAATCAAACACCTTCGCGGAACCAGTGAAACTATTGCCCTCCTTGCCAGTGATCTTGGCAACCGCACCCTCAGGCGCGAGATTGCCGTAGAGAATACGCAGGTGGCTGTCTTTTTTGATCGGGTTATCGAGCGGACGAATGATATCCTGATCAGCAGGATACTCAATCGTTGAGTTAGCGAGGTTTTCGGCCATGGTTTTGCCCGTGACCGTCATGCAGTCACCGTGCAGCAGACCTTCAGCCAGAAGCATTTTCATCAGCGGAATCGTACCGCCAATTTTTACAAGCTCGGACATCACATACTTACCGCTCGGCTTAAGGTCGGCGAGCATCGGCACCTTTTTCCCAATCTCAGTGAAGTCATCGATATTAAGCTCAACTTCACAAGCATGCGCCATGGCAAGCAGGTGAAGTACGGCATTGGTAGAACCACCGAGGGCGATGACGACTGTGATCGCATTTTCAAATGCTTTACGAGTGAGGATGTCGCGCGGAAGAACCCCCTTATCCATCATGTTGAGCACCGCGGCTCCTGCATCAAAGCAATCGCGCATCTTGTCCTCGCCTACCGCGTCTTGCGCCGAGCTGTTAGGAAGCGACATCCCAAGGGCCTCAATCGCACTTGCCATCGTGTTCGCGGTATACATACCCCCACAGGAGCCCTCGCCAGGGATAGCATTCTCCGTGACTACTTGAAGCTCCTCATCAGAGTATTCACCGGCGGCGTGTTTGCCGACAGCTTCAAAAACAGAAACGATATCGAGATCTTTTTCCTCCCCTTTAATACTAGCGCAACCGGGCTGAATAGTTCCTCCATAAACAAAAATACCAGGGCGGTTCAAACGAGCCAAAGCAATGATGCAGCCGGGCATATTTTTATCACAGCCACCGATAGCGACCACACCGTCCATTCCCTCGCAACCGATCACAGTCTCGATAGAATCGGCAATCACCTCACGTGAAACGAGTGAGTATTTCATCCCCTCGGTCCCCATGGAGATACCATCGGAAATAGTGATGGTGTTAAAAATAACCGATTTCCCACCAGCGGCATCAACGCCCTTGGCGGACTCCTTGGCGAGTCGGTCGATGTGCACATTACACGGCGTCACCTGACTCCATGTCGATGCCACACCAATTTGCGGCTTATCAAAATCATCGTTACTAAAACCCACAGCATGCATCATCGCACGTGAAGGTGCGCGGTCGGGACCATCAAAAACTTGTGAGGAATACGGGCGGCGTTCGTCAGACATGGCAACGTGCTAATGCATCCCCGCAAAGATGTAAATAGGCAAGTGTAGTGCTGTGCCGCCTTCATCGTATTTTTCAGGACTCATCCAATGCGCATGACCCAGAAACGTGATAGTCCCGTCAACAGCAAGGCATGCTTAGTGCTCACGCTCGACAACAACGACCGCGTAAATACTTTGCGAAACAAACAAATTCCCAGCAGAGGTCAGCTGTATTTTAGATTGGCATTCCTCGACACCGAGTAAAGACTCTATCCATGGCCGAACCACCCACAAAACCCAAGGCAACAAAGCACCCACTACGTAATACACGGGCGCTTCAAAACGCACTTGTAAAGTGGTTTGAAAAAGAAGGGAAAAGCTACCCATGGCGCGACACCACCGACCCGTGGGCAATCCTAGTTTCGGAAATCATGCTACAGCAGACGCAAGTTGCCACTGTCTTGGGTAAAGGCCACTACACACGCTTCATGGCGCTATACCCAACACCTCGAGATATGGCGGAGGCCACCGAACAAGAGGTTCTCACTGCCTGGGAAGGACTAGGATACTACCGCAGGGCCCGAAACCTACATGCAGCTGCACGCACCATCACACGCGCCCACAGTGGCATTTTCCCTCGCAAATTCGAAAAAATTCGCGCACTCCCAGGCATCGGATCATACACAGCTGGGGCAGTAGCATCATTTGCATATAACGAGGCACAACCAATTGTTGATGCTAATGTCGCTCGTGTGTTTTCTCGCCTTTTCGACTTTCAGCAACGCATTGATACAAGTTCAGGAAATAATCAGCTGTGGCAATGGGCTGAAGACTTACTATTTAGGAAAAACCCGCGTCACTATAACTCGGCTTTAATGGAACTAGGGCAGAGTTACTGCTCAAATAAATCACCCAATTGCTCGCACTGCCCTGTAAAACATTTCTGCCAGTGCATGAATCCTACGACTCTACCGATTAAGAGATCCAGTGCCAAAATTACTCGCACTAACGAGTTTGCTTTTTTTTCGCAGGACTGCCATGGTCGCGTATTGTTAGAAAAACAAGCTGAAGGAAAACGACGACAAGGCATGTGGCACCTGCCGCGTCGCGAACATCAAGACACTCTTGATCTATCACTTGCACTAAAAACAAGCTACAGTATCACTCGCTACCATGTCACATTACGCGTTTACCATATCCATGAAAGCCTCGTGGAATTAGATAACAACTCACAATGGCACCACCTCAACGCGCTGGAAAATCTACCCATGCCCAGCCCAGATCGGCGAGCACTCATCTCACTACTAGAATAGGCTTTCCATCTTGCTTCGCCGACTGTTCTCGCTCACCATCGTGTCGTGCTTCATAAGGCTTTCATCCTCGGCGCCGGACTGGGAACCCGTCTACGCCCGCTGACCAACGTGCTACCCAAGCCGCTGGTCCCCGTTTTCCATGAGCCGATGGCGAACTACGCGCTGCGCCATTGTCAATCTGCGGGTATTTCAGAATTCGCGATCAACACCCACCACATCCCAGATGCGTGGCAAAAAACTTATCCAACTGGTGAGTTTGCAGGCTGTCCGCTGCGCTTTTTTCACGAGCCTATTCTTCTGGAAACAGGCGGCGGCATCCGTAACATTGCCTCATTTATCGGCACCGATCCCCTGCTCGTATACAATGGCGACATCTTCACCGATATCAATATTTCTAGGCTCATCGAGGCACATGAGCAATCTGGAAATATAGCCACGCTCGCACTCCGATCCCACGGCGCCAACTGCAACGTAAATATCTCAGGCAAATACGTATCCGACATGCGTAATATCCTCGGGGATACGCCCGGCACTCATCAGTTCACGGGCATATACTGCCTGGAGCCAGAAATCTTATCACTGATCCCAGATATTGATATTGTCTCGATCGTACCGGCATTCATCGAATTAATAAAACAAAACAAACTAGGTGCCGTGGTGCTCGATGATGGTGACTGGTTTGATATCGGCGACCCAAAAGCCTACAGAGATGTTCACCAGCATCTGCGAAAAAATCGTACGGATGCCATTCATCCAGATGCTATTATTGACCCCAGTGCCAAAATAGATTGTGGAACTTGCGTGATCAGTCCCGGCGCCAAAATTGGCAGAAATGTGCAGCTTCATGACACTATAGTCTGGCCAAATGCTACCGTCGACGCCAATAGCCAATACGATCACGCAATCATCACATAGTCTTTCTGTCTTGCATCTTATCCATTGCCTCTTACACCCACCCCATGCCAGCTGACACCCTACTGACTGCCGTCCGCACACACCTTGAGCTCGGACCCACACACACCTGTGTGATGGAGCCCATTACCAAAGGCGCCTCTGGTCGTACAATCATTCGATTAAAGCCAGATGGATTCCCTACATACATCGGTATCCATTATACTATGGAGAGGAAAGATAACGCTAACTACCTTCCTGTCTCAGATTTTCTTCGTGATGCTGGCTTCAACGTACCAGAGGTGCTCTATGATAATCCGGGCAGACGTGTAGCGCTGATTGAGGATCTGGGAGATAAGGATCTACTCAGCATGAAGGACGAACCTTGGGAAAAACGTGAGCCGATCTACCGGTCCGCCTTTGAGCAGCTCGATAAGCTTTTCTATACCCGTGCTCCAAAGGATCTACAATTCCAGCCCGAATTCGATGAGGCAATGTACCGCTGGGAACAGAACTACTTTTTTGATCAACTCGCAGATGAATACCTCGGGATGAATCCAGTCATCGTCGATGAACTTGCCGAGCATCCTGCTCTGTACCAAATGGCTAAAGACCTGGGTGCCTCGTCACGTAATTTAGTACACCGTGACTTTCAGAGCCAAAATATTATCGCTAACGATGGCAAGGCCTGGCTCATCGATTTTCAAGGTATGCGACGTGGTCGGCAGGAATATGACCTCGCATCCCTTATTTACGATCCTTACATGAACCACTCCGCCGAGGAACAGCAGAAGTTATTAGATCTCTGGGAAGACGTTTCCGAGGAGGAACCGATGGCTCCTATCATGCAAAAATGCGCCACGCAGCGGCTAATGCAGGCATTGGGGGCATATGCAAAAATTGGTCGCCAACCCCACCAAGAATGGTATTTACAGCATATCCCGACCGCCGCTAATATCCTGCGTGGCATTATAAAGGGTTCCGACCTCGAGGAGCCATTGCTCCCAGTGCTTGATGAAATCAAATAACCAAAGATCTCAATTATTCATCACCACCCTCGCATTATGTGTCGGCTTAGGGATGCTTTTGGGGGGACAAAAGATCGAGTGGGTAAAACTTTTTGACATAGCCATTGTCAGAGGTGTTGATGTCACACCAAACACGTTGCATGAATACGACCCAGCAACGCAAAACATCTCGACTCAATCACTTGTCACCAATTACGAGAGCTCCAAAACATTTCAAAAAGTCATTATCAATAATGACCCAGAACGTATCTTCGAAAACAACCCTCCGTCAGCTCTCGACTACGCTGTGCTCTTGGAAAGCTTATACAACCGTGGATACCGGCACGCCAATATTACAACACGGCTGCACTGGGATGATAATCCAGAGCTCCTCGCTGAAGGGCTAAAACTACGCCTCGCGTTATTTAATTCAGTGGTAATCCCACTCGCAGTCACCCGTGGCCCCAACACCAGCGCTTTACCGCCAATGCTAATGCGCACAATCATTCCAATCTCACAAATCCGCGGTGATACTCGATACGTTCCGCTAGTGAACCGCCTAGCTATAGCAAATCACATCATAGGCGACGCCGAAAATGTCTTAGCTGGCTTCTACAAAATAGAGAGTAATCCACCAAGTAAAGGCCAAACGGCGATGCTCGCACGCTGGAACGACAAAGGAATAATACCTTCATACGAATTGCTCACAATCATGCAGGCACATTCAGTCTTACCGAGTCAGGTTACAATACATTGCGGCAAAAACATCAGACTGGGTAAAAATGGTCCAGTGATCGAGATCGATAGATACGGTCAAACGACCACAGCAAACCCATCAAAAAAAAGCATTTCACTACCACCACTGCAGGCAGACAAGCTCATCACACAACAGAAATCATCAACCACCGATGATTCAATTGCCCTGATCCACGCCAAAGGAGAGCGCACAGAGCCAACAAACACTATCGATCTTGAACGTCTCAATGAGACACTCACAATGGCCTATGCATATCCGGTGCTGAATGAAGGCATAACCCACCAGTTGCTTCCACGTTGGGCGAAACTTGTCATTCTTGTTGATTTAGCAATCATCGTCTATGGGCTAAGCTCTCTGAGCCAAAGATATAGGCACCTTGGTTTTGCCCTCACCGCAGCTATCACCCTGCCCCTGCTCTACGCGTTGATGAACCTCACTCAGCACTGGATGGCATTATCCTCGCCTCTCGCCATGCTTCTAACTGGTTGGCTCATGACATTTACGAATCATTACAAAACACCGGCGATCCCAGAACAAACTATCGCTGCTAATCTCGGTGATTAATAACAAGGACGGGCAAACAACTTATCCTGTCTATCGGCCAAATTGCCGAACACGAGTAGGCCGGCGTGCCAACAGATAAATTAGAGCACCAATCCAGCCAAGGAGGGCGATCACGATAACCCAAGTCACTTTGTCATTTCCTTGATCTGATTCCTTGGTGATACAGTCAATTAGCATCCAAATCCAAAAACCTATCATTAGCAGGCTGAAAAGCCCAATGACCAACACAATAACCAGTTCTGGAGATACCATTTGACCAATTACACAGCACTATTGGCATGCGGAGTTCAATGCTTATAGAATATGAAAACTCTAATCCTGTTCGGAGTCTGATTCATGCTCAGATGCCTTTCCAGTTCCTTGCACCAATTCGTCCTCATCATTGAACTCCATATCTTCATCACCTTGGTCATCAGGGTCAATCAGGTTACCATGGCTGAGTAAGAAATGACGCTTCTGCTGCGGCTTCGGCAGAGGTGATAGCATCATTGTAGCAGCTCGCCCAGCAAGGCGAGGCCGCTGATCAACGTTTGCCATATCCTTAAGATCTTCACCTACCTTTTTCAGCGCCTCAATACCAATCTCTTTGTGCGCATTCTCACGCCCACGAAACTGAAGCCGCACGCGCACCTTATTCCCCTGTTCAAGAAATTGTTCAGAACGCGCCATCTTAATATCATAATCGTGCTTGTCAGTTCCAACACGCAGCTTAATTTCTTTAACACGGGTGACCGACTTCGCCTTCTTTTTCTTCAGCTTAGACTGCTCGTATTTATATTTTCCGTAGTCACAAACACGACAAACCGGAGGTTTAGCATTCGGCGCAACTTCCACGAGGTCAAGCCCGACAGATTTGGCTTTGTCAACAGCTTCTCTTGCGCTCATGACGCCGAGCTGTTGATCTTCATATACGACACGCACCTTGGGCGCACGAATATAGTCATTGACTCTGGTTAGGTCACGACGACCGCGGTAGGGTTTCTTTTTTGGTTTAGCTATGGTGTTCTCCTTTAGTTGTTTGTTGGAAAATATTATACTTGGCGAAAAATCAGAGCAAAAGAATAGAGCAAATCACTCCGATCTGCTAGGTAAGAAAATATGCCAAAATCAATACGCATAAAAAAATCAACAGCCACGAGCGGGATCAAAGCTCCCGGTTAGCGATTTCCTGTTGGATATTACGGACAAATTCATTGACTGGCATGGCACCCAAATCATCTCGATCTCGGTGTCTAACGGAGACCGTGCCACTTTCCGCTTCACGTGCTCCGATGATTATCATATAGGGCACACGGTCTAGCCTGGCAAGACGAATTTTCGCTCCCACTTTGTCAGCATTTCTATCAGCACTAACACGCACACCAGCATCAGCCAATGCCGCCACGGCATCATTTGCGGCATCATTGAACTTTTCAGAGATAGGCAATACCCTAACTTGCTCAGGCGCAAGCCAGGTTGGAAATTTCCCTTCGAAATGCTCAATGAGTAAACCAGTAAAGCGCTCAAGCGATCCAAACGGCGCACGGTGTATCATTACCGGCCGGTGAGGTTTGTTATCCGCCCCTATGTAAGACAGGTCAAATCGCTCAGGCAAATTGTAATCTACTTGCACGGTGCCGAGCTGCCAGTCACGGCCAATAACATCCTTAACCACGAAATCGATCTTCGGCCCATAAAAAGCCGCCTCCCCCTCCTCCTCGGTATAATCTACACCCAGTGTCTCCACCGCCTGGCGTAGGGCGTCTTCCGCTTTGTCCCAGTTCTCGGCATCACCAACGTATTTATCGCTATCGGGATCACGTAGTGATAACCGCACACTGTATTCGTCCATACCAAGCGTCTGAAGAACTTTTTTCACCAGCGCTAGGCAACTCTCAACCTCCTCTGCAACCTGATCCGGCGTGCAGAAAAGATGAGCATCATCTTGAGTAAATCCACGCACACGCGTCATGCCACCCAGCTCACCCGACTGCTCCCAGCGATAGACTGTTCCAAACTCCGCCAGCCTGATGGGAAGATCACGGTAGCTGTGATGATCACTAGCATAAATTTTGATATGATGCGGACAATTCATAGGCCGCAGCATGTAACCCTCGATCGTACCCGTGTTCAGACCATTCGTGAGTGCGGAGCACGTGGCATTTTCATCAGATAACTTGTCCAGGGCATCACGCTCCGGAATTGCAGCAAACTGACTCTCTTGGTAATATGGAAAATGACCCGACGTCCGATAGAGATCCAACTTACCTATATGCGGCGTAAATACCTGTGAGTAACCCTGCTTATCCAGCTCACCAGTGATAAAATCTTGGAGTGCACGGCGCAACAATCCACCTTTGGGCTTCCACAGGATCAACCCCTGACCCACCGCCTCATCAATATGAAAAATCCCCAGCTCCTTACCGAGCTTCCGGTGATCGCGCTTCTTTGCTTCTTCTAGTTTTTCAAGATGCTCAGTGAGCATGGTCTTATTCTTAAAACACGTCCCGTAAATACGCTGAAGCTGCGGACGAGTATTGTCACCCTTGTAAAACGCACTCGCCACACTCATTACCTTAAATGCCTTACAGTTCCCTGTCCGTCCCACGTGCGGACCAGCACAAAGATCCCAGAAGTCACCATTCTTAAAAATCGAGATTTCCTCATCCTCAGGAATATCATTAAGTAAATCCACCTTGAATTGACTCGCCGCGTCGCGCTCAGACAACGCACCAAGTCGCCCGACCTTCGCCAGCGTCATCGCCTCATCACGTGAAACCACCATCTTTTCAAAAGTCTGGTTCTCCTTCACAATCTTCTTCATCTCGGCCTCAATCTTCTCGAAATCATCCGGCGTAATCGAGTGCTTCAGATCGATGTCATAGTAAAACCCAGAATCAACCGGTGGCCCGCCCGCAAGCTGCGCATCCGGCCAAATTCTTAACACAGCCGTGGCGAGCACGTGCGCACACGAGTGCCTTAGTCGCTCTAGGTCGGACATCTGGTGACGCTCATCTAGCGTCTTACGTTCATGGTTCTCAGACATTGCGGCGCAAAAAAGCCACCATGGGCGAGGATTTGCAAGCATTTACGGGGAGGTATTTTGACAGTCTTAAGATGATTTAAAGAAAACTTATAACCACATAGACAGTAAGGCGATGCTCACAATCGCATTGTACGTTTACTGTGGATTAATTGATCCATGGCTATTTGAGCGATCAAACACCACATCTCTGCCATCAAAGCCTACCTATGGCACCCTTGGAAACTTAGAGAAGTCGGGCTCGCGTTTTTCGATGAAAGCATTTTTACCCTCTTTACCCTCCTCACTCATATAATATAGCATGGTGGCATTACCGGCGAGATCCAACAACCCCATTTGGCCATCACAATCAGCATTCAATGCAGACTTCAGGCAGCGCATCGCTATAGGTGAGTGCTGGAGCATTTCACGGCACCATTTGACGGTTTCGGTTTCCAAATCAGCGAGCGGCACCACGGTGTTCACCAACCCCATCTCTAACGCTTGCTCGGCGGTATACTGCCGACACAAATACCAAATCTCACGAGCTTTTTTCTGACCTACGATTCTCGCCAAATAACTCGACCCTAGTCCACCATCAAATGATCCCACCTTGGGTCCAGTTTGGCCAAAAATCGCGTTGTCGGCAGCGATACTTAAATCACAAACCACATGCAAAACGTGACCACCACCAATGGCGTATCCAGCGACCATGGCGACAACGGGTTTTGGTAGATTCCGGATCTTGCGCTGCACATCGAGGATGTTCAATCGTGGCACTCCATCACCACCGATATAGCCCGCATGTCCGCGCACTTTTTGATCCCCACCCGAGCAGAATGCCTTATCACCAGCCCCGGTAAGAATGATGACCCCAACTCCAGCGTCCTCGTGCGCGAGATCCAGGGATTTAAGTAGCTCCTGGGTGGTCTCCGGTCGGAATGCATTTCGCACTTCTGGCCGGTTGATGGTGATTTTGGCGATTTGTCCATCCTCTGATTTCTCATAAAGGATGTCTTCAAAGTCGTGTGCTGATGTCCACATAATTTCAAATATTAAGTTTTAAGTGCTGAGTTTCAAGTGCTTTGACAGGAATAGTTGGCAATGATCGGAAAACTCATCGAGCTTTTCCCAATGAACTCGATGACCGCAATCAGCGATAACCTCATGCTCGCCGTGCTGGAGTTGAGACACAGCAGAATGGGCAATGGCAGTAAACTTCTCATCACGCTCGCCTGTCAGCCACAGCACAGGGCATTCTATGTCCTGCAAACGAGAGGAAAGATTTTGCTGATCGCCGAGCGACCAATCAATAAATGACCTAGCAATGGATGCGCGGCGATCTCTAAGAGAGCTACGATCCGGCATCGTGACTCCGGATAACACACTTTGGGAATTCCATTGATCAAGAAAATCACCCCAATCACTTCTGAGCGTGAGAGCCGACCACTCAGCATCTTTCTTACGGCGCGCAGCCCGCTCAAGCTCAGATTTCAGACCCGTATGCGCAGAGACGATGATAGCCGCCTTCCAAAAATGAGGTCGCGCTAACAATGCATGCAGCGCAAGCCGCCCACCCATCGAATATCCCAACAAAACTGGCTCTGGATCAACACGACTGATTTCCTCTGCGAGTGTGTCTCCAAATTTCTCCAACGACATAGGACAGCAATCGAGGAAGCGCCATAAATCAATACGGCGAACCTCACCGTGTGATGTACTCACCTTTTGGGCAAAATCACGCCAGTCCGCCGAGCTTCCGACGGCTCCGTGAAGTGCCCAAATCATTTTTAATAAAATTAGATTAGAGTGACTTTAAACACTCGTGAATGGCGTCAAATTGCGGCAAATCTCCTGGACTGTCATTCACTTCCGCATATCGCACCGTGCCTGACTGATCTACCACGAAAGCTGATCGTTTTGGCACGCCTCCCATAATAAGATTTTTCTCAGGAAGAAAGGAATCATAGGCACAGCCGTAGGCTTTTGCCGCCTCGTGTTCGTAGTCACTGAGTAAGGTAATTCCAATACCTTCTTTGTCTGCCCATGCTTGCTGAGCAAAAGGATTATCTCCGGAGATACCCACCACTTTAGCATTCAGAGCCTCATACACGTCCAGCCCTTGAGTTACTGAACAGAACTCCTCAGTGCAAACGCCTGTGAATGCCATTGGCACAAACAAAAGAACCACATTAGATTTTTCCGTTAGGGATGAGAGGCTGACTGTCTGCGGCCCCTCGGACGTTAGTGTGACTAGGTTAAATTCGGGTGCTTGATCTCCTACTTGAATGTTCATAATGGGGGGAATATATGTGCACTTCTCAAGTTGGCAAGAAACAACCTCGTTACATGTCTACCCATCTCACCTATTTATATTTTCTTCTCCCATCGAGAGCGTACACGCTGAAGTTCTAGGAGAGATGGACGCAGCACTAGCAATCTGCTCGCTAATAACCACCCAGCCATGGCACCACCAAAGTGGCATGCATGGCTGATAACAAATAGCCCTGAACCACCGTTTTCTGAGATGATTTTTCCCATATGTGAGAAAACTGGAACATTAAGCGCAGGAGTCATCAGCAAAAGCAGTAGCATCGCCAAAAGTATTCCAATACCAAGGTTCTTTCGACTCACTCGAAAAGGCCACACCCTAGAAGCAGGTGAAAGTGTCGTCAGGGTCAGTAACAACGCTAGGCAACCACCAGAAATCCCGACCAATTGAGTGCCGGGGTAACCTCTACCCATCACTACATAATCTATTACAAGGTGTAACAATCCACCAACAAACACGCCTACCATCACAATCAATACAAATTTCTTCTGTCCCAAAATATCGATTACTCTGCCGCCAACGACCCAGAGCATAAGTAAGTTGGCAACCAAATGAAACCAACCCCCATGAGCTAACGCATAAGTCACTATCTGCCACAAATGCCACTGGGAGATACCGATCCATGATAATCCCAGCACTAAATAATTATGCTCCAACTCCGCCGTGACGAATCCACTTTCATCAACCATGCTACCGAGCCAAAATTGCACAAGAATAGCCAACACCGTGAATGCTGTCATAAAGTCAGCACCCGGCAACGGAAACTTTATGTAAGATAAATAGCGACGATATATAGGCATTGAGCTTACAGTCTATACACGTGCGATATACCATCACCACAGAGTAATACACTAAATATCATACTAAATATGATTGCCAAGCTTGGTCGGAGAACTACCCGCAATGGCCACGAGCTAACAAAAAATGATCACAAAACTTACCGAGTTCTCATTTAGCTCGCGGCTCGGCTTTCACTCTCGATCCTGCTCCGGCCGAGGTGACGAATGGGCCTCCTTCAAGAGGTGCTTCGCCCGTAAATGCCACGTCCGGCATCTCACTTGGCTTTCCAGCCAATGGAAACTCTTTACGCAATGGATGATAAGTATATCCCTCCCACATGAGGATACGGCGCAAATCAGGATGGCCTGAGAACTTGATACCCATCATGTCCCAGATTTCTCGCTCATGCCAGTCAGCCGTTGCCCAGAGATCACTAACTGTTGGGACCTCTTCGCTCTCGGCGATATGAGTTTTGACTCGCAGATGCACGGAGTCGTCCAGCGTTGCAAGTTCATAAACGAGTGCAAACCGTGGGTCATCACCACTGTTATCGACACTTGAAGCATCGAGCAACATATCGAAATCTAACTCGTTTTTACAATACTCCATGACCAAACGAAAATCAGCAGGTGCCACTGTGACAGTGTGCTCACCACGAAACTCAAGTACGGTCGTGCCCTCAAATTTTTCTGATATCGTCTGGGCGGCTTGATTGGTATTCATGTTACGCTATGTGAGTAATTAAGATACAAGAGACTCTGACTTCAAATCAACTGTGGACTCCTCACCGTCAATCTTCTCCTGTAGCTTCATCAAACCCTCGATTAGGGCTTCGGGACGTGGTGGACATCCTGAAATGTAAACATCAACAGGCAAAAGCTGATCAATTCCTTGGAGCACGGCATAACTGCGATACATTCCGCCACTTGATGCACAGGCACCCATCGCAATACACCACTTCGGTTCAGGCATCTGATCCCAAACACGTTTGACCGCCAGCGCCATTTTGTATGTAACAGTTCCCGCCACAATCATCACATCACTCTGACGCGGCGAGAAACGCATCACTTCGGAACCAAAACGAGAAATATCAAACCGCGATGAAGCAGTCGCCATAAGCTCAATTGCGCAACACGCCAATCCCATGGGCATTGGCCAGAGTGAGTTCTTACGCATCCAGTTGATAGCCGCATCAACTCTGGTAATGATGACATTTCCTTCTATCTTAGAGTCGTAAGCGGCGTGCGCCAACTCACTGCGAACAGCTGCCGCAGCATTGAGATCTTCGGCCGCGTCGCCACTAACGCTCAGACTTGCTTTTGATGTTGTCATAATTTGTTAATTACTGATGAGCGCACACTACCCACGGAAACCACCATCACAAGTCCTTTTCCATGTATTTTAATCCCATTGCAACCTAGATTTCATTGCCACCGGATAAGCCCATTTTTTTCATTTTTAGGCTTACCACATCAATATACACCGTATATAACCCTTCTCCTACATCCCATGGAATTATTGTGTTTCTCAAAGCGTTGGCATTTGCCGCGCACCCTAATCATGTGTGTGTTCAGTATGAGCACACCCATTTTCGTGTCTGGCCTGAACGCCCAAGACTCTGCTGTACAAAAAGAACTTAATCGCAGAATCGCCAACGCTCAGAAGGCAAATGATCTTTTGAAACAAGGTGATTTATCCTACAAAAAAGCCGATTACAAATCAGCAGTCAAACATTACTCACAAGCATATGATTTACTGGCGCCTGGGGCAATGACGCACGAAATACGCCAGGCAACATCTAATCGCTACGCTACCGCTGCTACAGAAAGAGCCAGAGCACTCGCTAAGGCCGGCAACTACGATCAGGCAAAAAATCTTCTCAAAACCGTGCTCAATCCTGAAGTAGCGCCGTCGCACATGGGCGCGTTCAAGCTTTTAGGCCAGATCGACTCACCGATTCGTTACAATCATGCCATCACTCCCGGACATGTGAAAGATGTGGTTAAGGTTGGTCGCCTCCTGCGTGAGGCACAGGGATTTCACAACCTTGGCCAATACGATCGCGCACACGTTGTTTACCAAAGTGTTTTACAAATTGATCCATACAACAAGGCAGCACGCCGCGGTTTGGAAAAAATCGAATCCGCCAAGTCAGATTACTATCGGGCGGCCAAAGACCATACCCGTGCAAGCATGCTCGCTGATATCGATCAGTCATGGGGTAATCTTAACAATGATGCCCCGTCATCAATTCCTGCGGGCCCAAACATCAACGGGAGTGACTCATTAGCACCCGATATTCGTGAGAAGCTCGCCAGCATCACCGTGAAGACAATCTCACTCGATAACGCGAGCATAGAGGAAGCTCTCGATTTTGTTCGCCTCCAAAGTAGGTTGGGCGACATACCAGACGCAGGTGGCGAACAAGCAGGCGCAAACGTAATACTGAACCTTGGAGGCCCCAGCAATGATAGGGTCAAATTGATTCGCTCATCTAAGGTCAACCTCAAGCTGAGCAATTTACCACTTACTGTAGTCCTAGATTATATTACTGATCAAACTTACACCCAGTGGCGCACTGACGGCCTCAGTGTTTTGGTTACGCCGCGTGGTAGCACCGACGGCACCATGGTATCACGCTCGTTTCGTGTTCCACCCAATTTTCTGTCCAAAGCAGCCGTCAACAATGATGCAAACAACGACGACCCTTTCGGTCAAGACAATGGCAATCAAGAGGGTAAAATTGCCAAGAAAATCAGCATCACAGACTTCCTAAAACAGAACGGCGTGAGTTTCCCCGATGGCGCAACAGCAACCTACGCCGCATCCACCAACACCCTACTGGTCAAAAACACCCCAGTAAACATAGATATTATAGACCAATTAGTCACTATGGTCACCGACGAAGAACCAATAATGGTCGTCGTCAAAACCAAGATCATCCGCGTGAGTGAACAAAGACTTAAAGAACTGGGATTCGACTGGGTTCTCAGCCCATGGGCATTCGGACGCAAGGGATTCAGTATGGGAGGAGGAACTGTTGGCAACGGAACAGCACTTTCAGGACTCCCAACGGCTCCATTCACATCACCAAGCTCAGGACCTATTACTTCAGGCAACCGCAGTGGAAATGGTGCTTTTACCCCAGACAGTATCGATTCACGCATTTCCGCTGCAGAAACCGGTAATCCCTTCAACTCTGGGGAACGAGCACCTGGAATTTTCACTATTACAGGCGTCTACAGCGGTGTGCAAGTTCAGATGATGATGCGTGGGCTCGATAACAAAAAAGGTGTCGATGTCATGGTAAACCCATCAACGATTGCTCGCAGTGGCGAACGCGCCAAGATCGAGCTCATTCGTGAATTCATCTACCCTACAGAATACGAACCACCCGAACTACCCAACAGCGTTGGCATCACTGATCTTGCAGACGGCCAGCAAATTGGTGGTTTGACTTCTATATTTCCCGTTACACCAGCTACTCCCACAGCCTTTGAAACAAGAAATGTTGGAGTCACTCTAGAAGTGGAACCCACAATTGGCCCAAACAAGCGCTTTATCGAGCTCTCGCTCAAGCCCGAGATGGTCGAGTTTCAGGGTTTCGTTAATTACGGCTCACCAATTCAAACATCAACTCGAGACACAGAAGGAAATCTAATACCCAGAGTGCTCACAGCAAACTCTATTCTCATGCCCATCTTCAGGACTCTTCGCCTACAAAACAGCACCCTCACTATTCAGGATGGGGCCACCGTTGTAATTGGCGGCCTAATGACCACCCGCAAGGATAAGCTAGAGGATAAAGTCCCTCTGCTGGGTGATATTCCAATAGCTGGCAGGTTGTTCCGCTCCGAGGCCGAGCGGACATTTCGAGAGGCTATTATCGTTACTGTCAATGCAGAGCTGGTTGACCCAACAGGTCAGCTGTGGAGAAAGCGTTAGAGCTTTTTTATTCAAATTTTCTGCGTTTGTTTGTATTTCATATTTGCAGAATACAAAGTTACACATAGTTTAAAAATTAAACCTATGGAATCTGACCTCTACAAATCCACCGCGGACTCCGAGCACTACACGCCGGAGGACATGATGGCTCGTCTCAAAAAAAACGAGCACCACAAACAACAGTCGAATCACAAGGAAAACGGTGAACTGGTGACACGTTCAGACGGATCTCAAGTGGTGAAGGTCCGTCGCAGAAAACGCCGCTCCAAACAACCGGTAAAAGAAAAAAGGCTTCTTAACTCGAAAATCAAATGGACCATCCTTTTTTCGATAATTGGCATAGCCATCCTATCAGTTGCCGGCACCGTTTTCATCATCGCTAAATATAATGGCGCCACTTTTAAACAGAAGACAGAAGCCAATATCTCGAGGCTTTCGGGTGCAACTCACACAGAAATTACCCAAATGCGAGTCACCCCAATTTCTGGCAAAGCAAGAAAAGCTCAGCTTACATGGGACCAGCACAGCTTCATACAATCAGCCATTTTCCAGCACCTTGATGCAGACATCCTGGCAACAAGCTTCCTTAGCAGTGGGTGGACGGGCGAGGAAATAGTAGCCAGCCAAGGAGATGTCATTCTAAGGACCCCCCTATTGGTATCGGAACATGCCGATGATCTGTTCGTATCCCCATACAATTTCGGCTCCTATCGCTGTAACCGGCTAAACCTACGTTTTGGTGATAACAAAGGAGCTCCTGCCATTACGGACATGTCAATGTGGCTTTGGAAATTACCCGATGGCAGATCGCAAATCGTATTTAAAAACGGACGATTAATCATGGATGGATGGCCCGAACTTAGAATATCATCAGGCAATGCTACGCTCAATAACTCCGACATAGAAATAGACACCCTGCTCGAGGCTGGAAAAACACAAAATGGTGAACTCACGGTGAAAGGCACTCTCCGGAGAGATATCAGCAAAGCTATCTCGCTAGATGTACGGGCAAAAAATTACCCGCTCCAAGAATTACTCGGTAAAGGCTTGGGCCGAATTGTCCGCGGTGAAATCTCAAGCGAACTAGGAACACTGCAATACGCATATGATAGACAACCTGAACATGCCCTCAGTTTTGTGATGCCGTTTACTTCAACCGAAATCCAAATGAGAGAGCTACCCTTGTTCAGCGATCTAAAAAACCTCACCGGTGATACTCAATACGTGAGACCTTTCTTTAACATCTGCAACGGCACATTAAAGCGCACAAGCGATGGAGTAACTATCGATGAAATCGATTTCAAAAGCACCAGCATGATTACTCTGATTGGTAAAATATCAGTAGAAAATGATGGAAGAATGTATGGCAACCTCACCGTCGGTCTACCAAGGAGATATTTTGATCCGGCTAAGCTCCCGTCAGGATTTGTCGGGCCAAAAGACGGCCAATACACCGTGGATGTGACCGTCAGCGGCACAATCCATAATCCGTACGATAATCTAAACGAAATTCTTAAGTCAGGCCCTGATCAACGCGATCAAGCACCCAATCCACTCCCTGCACCCTTAGTGACTCCAAAATCACCACCCATACCGGCTGATAAGGAGGCAGAGTTTAATGAACTACTCAGGTAGGATTCACCACTCAGTTATGAAGTTTTGGAAAAACACTAAAATTACTGGTTCATATTTGGATCCATATTTCAGATCATCCATCTATTGGATGATCACATTTATTATCCTCCTATGCATCCATACAGCGTCGTTGAATGCACAGGAAAAGACTGCAAAAACTGTATCTGAATTAGCAATTAGCTACCTTAAAAAAATTGCCCATGGAGATCTCGATATCGCCAGAGACACTGCTCTATCAAGTAATTGCAGCTCATCTCGCAGAATAAAGATTCGTGAACACCTAACATTTATCCAGCAAAATTATTTCCGTAAAAATGACACTTTTTCATTAGAGCTCCTGAAGGAAGGAAAGCAATTTTCTGCAGTGCTCATCCGCGTAGAAAATACAGCAGCACCACTGAATACACGCATAATTTCTGTCGCTATGGCGCGCGAAAAAGATGGCTGGAAACCAGCCCCTCTACCTAACTCATTCACCAACATAGATTATGGGTATGAGGAAAGTGTGGAAAAAGAGATCAAACATCTGGAAAAGTGGATGGCCATAGAAAAAATTAAACGCGAAATATCTATACGAGAAAAAGCCACCAGTAAGTTTCAATCATTACTCGAAAAATATGAAAAAGAACTTCAACCTAACAAAATTGATGCCGGCACAGCCGTTCTGAAATTCATTGATGCATGCCAACACAACAACCTGATGAGAGCTCTTGCCTCTATGGGGGCCGCATCTGACGCATTAGACGATCCTCTAAATGATACGATCAACTACGTATCAAACGGGCTCGAGATAAGAACCCCAAACAGCGAGTGGCAATTTCTTACCAACAGTTCGTCGATATACAACATCATGAATATCGACAAAAACCGTAATGAAGTTGCTGTTGGCTTTTACAATCCGTTGATGCGCACATCTGCACGGATTCTCTATTTTCCAGTCAAAGAAAAAGGAGGGAAAACTTTTGTGTGTCTCTCTCCATTATTGAAGGCGGCGTTGACGACCGATGGAATTAAGGGCACTCGGCACTTAGCAATTCACCAACGTGATGACGAGCAAAAGCTGATCCGTCAAATCCCCAGCGTCATCTTTAAACACATAGAAGCCCAGCCTGCTGAATCTCCTGAACAACTTATTGAAAAATTTCTCGCCGCAAAGAATTTTAAATACGCTGTCGCATTACTCCCGTCAAAAGAACTGCTGAAACCCACAGAAAAGGAACAATTTCCTTTGTTAGAAAATCTGGCCTTTCTCTGCCAAGGATTGAACTCTGTCAAATCATTACCTAAGCCATCGATAACAATTGCAAGAGAAGGTTTACTGGCCGCCGCACCACTGGAATATAGAGTGCCAAACAAACCTGGCACTTTCCAAACATGGCAACTATGGATGATAAAAGGCGATAAAGGATGGCACCTAATACCCAAAAAATCGATAGAGACGATTGTGGATGAAAAAATAAAACAAAAGATCAAGGGATTGTCTGATAAACTTGACACAATAACCAAGAACCAACGCAAAGAACGTTCTAAGAAAATGCTCAGTCACGTAACTAACATTAATTTAGTTGAACTCAAAGAGGCTGTCATCAAACAAAAAGCAATTAATCTTTTCAAACTATACCGCAGCCGCCTTCGTAGTTATGATTATGCATCCGCACTTGATTGCTGCGCTATGCTGGATAGCTCAAACAATACTCGCACTCTAAAAAACTTTGACTATGCGATTCGTGGTGCAAGCGATCATACAAAAGACGACCTGATACTTGGGGTGGTTAAATCAGGGAAATGGAGTGGAGTATCGGTGCGCACCCAATCAAAAACCACTGGCGCTCATGATTTCCCGTTGTATCTCTTTTTAAATACTAACAATGGCGCAAAAATTCTACTCGATATTGATCTTCGCTATCCCACAAATAAAGGCCGAAGTATCATTAACCAAAGCAACTGGGATAAACTTAAAAAAAATATCCCGAACGAAGCACTCAAGCAGGTAGAAACGATCTTTGCGGCACACGAAAAAATAACCGCAAAAAACATACAAGAGGAGAAAAAACTCCACGAGTAAATTGGTTGCAATTTATATTCAGCCCCTAACGATCTCATCTCCCAGACAACCGCATGACCACTACGGATTCTGCCAAACACCTCGAAAGAGCCGTCTCATCCATAATAAAGGGACAAGAACAAACCATCCGCAACATTCTCGCTTGTATGATCTCTGGAGGTCATGTCTTGTTAGAAGACAATCCAGGCACAGGAAAGACAACACTCGCCAAAGCGATTGCAGGCTCCATCAGCGGCGCGGTATTCAACCGCATCCAGTTCACCCCCGATCTATTACCATCTGATATTCTGGGGGTCTCTATCCTCAACCAGAAAACGAGCGAGTTCCGCTTCCACCCTGGCCCGGTATTCACCGACATCCTGCTGGCGGATGAGATCAACCGCGCGTCGCCACGAACTCAGAGCGCATTATTAGAATCGATGGCCGAGAGACAAGCCACCATAGAAGGAACTTGCCATGATCTGGACGGGCTGTTCTTTGTCATCGCCACACAAAACCCAGTTGAGTTTCGCGGCACTTATCCGCTCCCCGAAGCACAAATGGATCGTTTCACCATGCAATGCTCGCTTGGCTACGTCACAGCAGAACAAGAGGTGGATATCCTAGCCGCGCAGAACCAGGGTCACCCTCTCGATACATTGGATCCCGTAGTCACGCTTGAAGATATTCATACGCTGCAAGCAGCAGTCTCCAATGTCCGCATCAGTGACGAACTCCGCCGCTACATCGTTGCCCTGAGCAATGCCACTCGCGAGATCGACGAGGTGCAACTCAGCGCAAGCCCAAGGGCCTCGCTCTCGCTGATGAAGCTCTCCCAAGCACTGTCTCTGTTTGAAGGGCGCGAGTTTGTGACGCCAGAAACCATTCAGGAGCTCGCCTTGGATGTTATCGCCCATCGACTGATCATCACCCCGGAAGCCAAGTTCAACGGCATGACAGGCCGCGCCGTGGTTGAAAGCATTCTGGAAAACACACCCATTCCGGTGTAGTTTAGAAAAGACATGGATAATGTCAGGAAAGTGCCACTATTCCGGCGATGGACCCACAAGATTTATCACCGAAGTTCGGCAATAACACACTTTTTCACCCACAGGATTCGTCCTGCGGGAATTCTACTCATTTTGCTCCTACCGGCGGCATGGATGCTATTGCCACTCTACAGACTTGGCCCACTATTCCAGCTACGCGGGCTGATTCTGGTCATCCTTGGGGTATCAATTCTCTGGGCATTTTTTCGCCAGGCAAAGGTACGCATACAGCGCGATCTACCACGGCTCGCCACCGCAGGTGAACCCCTGACGTATCGTGTGCGCGTCAAGAATCTGGGGAAACTGAACCTAACAGGCACAAGCTTACTCGAGCTTACACCCGATAACCGTCCAAGCCTAGAGAGCTTTACATGGTCGCGCGAGCCGGGTGAGGAAACTCGGAATGTGTTTGACCGCACCCTCGGATACTACCGTTGGGAATGGCTACAAAGGAGCCTAACACTTTTCAAACAAAAGGGTATGCCACCCCTTCCACTCATCAAACCCAGCGAACAATTATCAACCACACTGACGATTACACCTCGAAAACGTGGAGTGATCGCGCTCCGTGACATGCGCCTTTGCCTGCCGGACCCGTTTGGGGTTTTCCAGCGCTGTAGAAAAACGGAGAGCTCACCCGGCAAGCTGATCGTGCTTCCGCATCGCTACCAACTACCTGCTCTGGATCTGCCCGGTAATGCACGTTTCCAACTCGGAGGTGAGGCAGCGTCTAACACCGTGGGTCAGTCTGGCGACTTCACCAGTGTCCGCGACTACCGCCCCGGCGATCCCCTACGCCACATCCATTGGAAAAGCTGGGCACGAACGGGCAAGCCCATCGTCAAAGAATACCAGGATGTCTTTTTTCCCCGCTATGGTCTGGTCTTGGACACCTTCGCTCCTACTGAGGATGAAGATATGTTTGAGGAAGCGGTCTCGGTAGCAGCATCGTTTGCGTCCAGCATCGACACCCGGGAAACATTGCTTGATCTAATGTTCATCCGCGATGAAGCGTTTGTCTTCAGTGCAGGGCGAGGTGAAGAACGCGTGGATAAGATGCTTGAAATCCTCGCTGGTGTGAATTGCGAACCGGTGAGTGACTTCCACGCCCTACAAAAACTCGTGCTCCGCTACCAAGATGAACTTACTGCGTGCATCTGCATTTTCACAGGCTGGTGCGAGCAGCGGAGAGACACCGTGACACGTCTGCAACGTGCAGGCATGGAGCTCAAAGTCATCAGCGTTTGCCGCGACCTTGAAGCATCCAGAAAAGAACATGTATCCTTTCCCGCTCCAGTGCCTGTGAAGTGGCTCCGCGCCGGCCACATCCAGGAAGACCTGATGACTAGTGCTAATTCCTGACTCCTGACCCCTGATTTCCATGAACCCCACTCCACCACGCCTTCTTGCCGGTGTCATCACCCTTGCCTGGGGCGGGTTGACAGGAAACCCTACGTGGGGGTTATTTGCCGCATTACTGTTAGAATCGAGATCATGGACAAACTTACGCTGGGACTTCAACCGCAGTTCCTACATCAGGGCGTGGCAGTTCTCGATTTTGATTGGGGCACTGATCGCTATCTTGGCTTGGATCAACGGGGTAAAGGCGGGCAAGCTGCACACATTGTTTGTCTGGACACCACTGATTCTACTTCCGCTTGAGCTTGCTCAGCGCTACGGCAAAGCATCAAAAATCCCACTGAATACTTTTTCGTTTTTTGCCCGTAAAAAAATGGACAGAGATATCACTGAGGGACGGCACACCTCGCCACGGATGGTCAATACCGGCTACCTCTACATCGCGGTAGTCATTCTTGCCACTGCAATGGCGAGCAAACACGACATCCACCACTTTATCGGGCTCTCATTAATGACTGCCGCCTGTTTGTTTTTCTATGTGCGTAAGAACGGGTTTCGCCCATGGGCGTGGTCGATTGCTTTGGCAATCAGCCTAACACTTGGATTTGCCGGGCAGTTGAGCATGTTCAAACTCTACCATTATTTCACTGGAGCACAGAGCGCAGGCGGTGGCCATCGCACGCACACCAATGAATCGCGCACCAGCATCGGCAAACTCGGCAAACTAAAACTCAGCCCAAGGGTGTTCTGGCGGATGTCAGTTCATGAAGGCAATGTTCCTGCCTTGCTGCGGACAGCAGTATACAACCGCTACGCACTGGCACGTTGGACTCACGAGTACATCCCACCTGCGGGCAGCGATCCCATGCTTGAGGATGACTTCACGGATGACACACGCATCAGTGCCTTCCAAGATCGGGACACGCGAACATTTGGTAAAGATACGAAACTAGATTTATCAGAAAAAGGCGACCTCAGTATCATCGGCGAGGTTGATTCCCACGTCAAAAACAACCCCATTCCCCTGCCGGAGAACATGCTGGCATATGGCGATCTGGGCGCAGAACCCTTGGTCAGCAGAAATTCACTGGGCACGGTCCGCATCGGCAACCCTGAGAACCATGTCATCAACTACACCGTCTGGACAGGTAAGGAGCCCACTACCGAGGATGATCCAGTGGATGAATTCGACCTTCATATCCCGGTGCAGGAAAAGGCGGCAATCACCCGCATTGCCAATCAGCTAGGGCTCGACAGGGAAGGCCTTAGCACGCGTGCCAAGATTAACATCCTGCGCGACTTCTTTAGCAATGAATTCCAGTATAATACCCATCTCAAAACGCCAAGCGTGGAACGAGGCAGACGCAGTACTGCTGTGGGTATGTTTCTAGAAACAACACGCGCAGGGCATTGCGAGTACTTCGCGACCGCCACAGCCTTGCTGCTCAGGGAAGCAGAAATACCCTCGCGCTACTGTGTCGGCTTTTCCGTCAACGAACAGAACTCTGACCGCGAAGAATGGATCATGCGTGGCCACCACGCCCACGCATGGTGCCGCGTATGGGTGGAGGAGGAAAATGCCAATGGTGAAGTGGTTAGCAAGTGGGAGGATGTAGACCTAACACCATCTGCTTGGCATGAAATGGACATGCTTGGGAGACCCGACTGGCAGCGCAAGCTGATCGATTGGTGGCAGCGTGTGCGTGAGGACTTCCTGATCTGGCGCACCAGAGAGGCCAACAAAACCAATGTGGCGATCGTCGTGGGCACGATCATCACTATACTGCTTTCCTGGATCAGCTGGAGACTCTGGCACTCGCGTCAACGCAATGAAGCTAAACAACACCACGCTTATGATCGCCCCAAGGACACAGCCCTCACATCACTGCACAAACTTGAGTCTCTGGTCGCTAAAAAAATAGGGCATCGACCAAGTGGTGTTCCGCTGTGCCGCTGGATGCTCGGGCTTACGCATCCTTATCCGGCCTTAGATGCACAACTACACCGGATCAACGAGCTTCACTCACAGCTTAGATTTGACCCCGCAAGCGCACCCACAAACACCCAAGACGATCTAGCAAACCTAACAAATGAGCTGCGGCGTTTCCTGAAAAAGAACCGAAAAATACGTTCAGAGAATTAGTCATTTCCAGGAAACGGATTGGCGCTGTGGCGCAGATCAATTTCCTTTTGGGAATACTCAACGGGCTCGCTCTGTCCACCTTCGCTGATGATGGCAGGTCGCACTAAGGTCAGCCCAAGGGCAGTGGCTGTAGTCAATGCGGCGGCAATAGCTGCCAGCCAAGGGGTTCCTGAACTAGATCCGTGAATCAAGCGGGCAACTCGCGCCTTGAGTGGTGCATGATCGGCCATGGCACAGACGCCACAAGGCCGCGCTGCAGCCTCCGGCTGGCTGATCGCATTTTCAACCACATCACACAGCGCACGCACATAGTCTCTAGCATGGGCACCTGATACAATCACATGTGCATCACAGGCATACTCACACTGGCTAAGCAGCTTCGCACGCATCCACCAGACAAGCGGGTTATACCAGTGCAATGCACAGGCGATATCGGCCGCACAGCGCACCCACAGATCCTTACGTTGAAGGTGACCTAATTCGTGAAGGATCGCCATCTTCTGTGTATCCACTGACCATTGGCTGGCATGATGCGGCATCAGTATCACAGGGCTGCGTAAGCCCGTGACCACGGGGGAAGAAAGCCCGGTTTTCATACGAAGCTCAGGCAATCCCCGGACACCTAACATAACAGCAGATTGATGGAGCGTTTCCTTCCATGATTCAGAATTTAACACAGAGCTTTCACTAACCCATTTCCTGAGTGCCAGATGGTTGGTAAGAATACGTAACAGCATCAACCCCGTCCCCACCCCCCAAGCGAAGAGCCACCATGGAGTTGAGGTGGCAGCTGATCCTCCACTACTCACACTGCCTAACAAATCTATATGCCATTTGGGCAATAACGTCAGTGCGGGCAGCAACAGCAAAACCGCCAAACAGATCACCGTGAGCCACGGCCTTCCCCCTGGGTCACGCCGCCCCATCAACCATATGCACGCCGCCGCGAGCACAGAAATCAGGAGACTGGTGAGAAAAATATTCATCGGAGGAAATGTTACTTGTCGAGCGCATCGCGGATTTTTTTGATCTCTTCTTTATTGAGCTGCATGTCCTTGGGATCGAGCAGAGCAGCCACTAACTTGTCCGGCTTCCCATCGAAAAACGTGCTGAGCAAGTTTGACATCGCAGAGCGGCGGGCTCGCTTCTCGGTGATCGCAGGCTTGTAGATATAACGGCGGGAATCCTTAATATGTTTCACCATACCCTTGTTTTCCAGAGTCGCCATCAGGGCGCGCACAGCAGAATAGGACGGTGGATCAGGAAGACTCACAAGCACTTCCTTGGCTGATGCCTGCCCCAGACGATACAGAATATCCATAATCTGCCTCTCACGGCGCGACATCTGGCCTTTCTCAATGCGGTTCATGGCAGCAGCCTGACACAATGCTGGAAATACTGCAATTTAAAATGTGCTATTTTTTTAGCATAAAGGGATTGACACCCACTCCTAATTACTGTTTTTTTAGCACCTTTATGAAGACACTATCCCCAGTCAAACTGATCGCTGCCACCGCAATGCTGGCAACACCGTTATTTTTCTCATCGTGTGCCACAGATAACGCACTACCAGCACCCGCTCCTGCCTCAGTTGAAGTTTCCGGAGGCGGCAGTGTTGGCAATATCGCCTCAGCAGGGATGCGATCAGGTGATATTTCTGTCTCTCGCGATTCGATCAGCCCACTTCTTAATAATCCAAAATCGCGCCCAGGGCTCGGCACTGGATGGGGTAATCGAATTAGCTCCAATTTGGGTTACACCAGCTTCCGGCGCAACAGCTCGAAACCTAACAGCATTTCCAGCATTTACTACAATGACAAAGATGGCGTCTCTGCGATGGCTGGCAGCTGGAAATATACAGGTAGCGGCATGCAACGTGCCGCTGGTGGACTTGTTGAGTGGGGCGTCAAGGGCTCATGGGGCATGTTAAAAAATTACAACACTGGCAGCCGACGGTATGTGGTTGGCCGCAAGGGCAGCAACTACTCTCTGGTGGTCAAAAACCTCTGTCACTCCGCACTAGAGGTGATACTTAGCGTGGATGGACTGGATGTGATGGACGGCAGGAGCGCATCGTTCCGCAAGCGCGGCTATATCATCCAGCCTGGAAAAACGCTCACCGTGAAAGGCTTCCGCACCAGCGCGTCCGCAGTTGCTGCGTTTAAGTTCTCATCAGTCTCCGGTTCCTACTCGAATCTCCGCCATGGCAAAACCCGCAATGTCGGCGTCATCGGCATGGCAATATTTACTCAAAAAGGCGTCGATCCCTGGAAGTGGTCGCGGCATGCCGTGCACCAACGCCATGGTGCCAGCCCGTTTGCTGAGGCACCAAATTTGCGTGCTCGATAATTTTGATCGTAATTCCCCGTGTGTTAACGAGAACCACTCCTGCCGCATGACGCAATGGAGGTGACTTTTTTAATTGGAATGGATCATTCTCAAGTAGATGCGTTTTGATCCTCTTTTTATCATCTGCATTGAGCTTCCCGCTGTCGAGTAATCGTTGTGCGGGTGTGTAGCTTTTTTTGCTATGCCGACGCACTTGCTTCGAGCCTTCACGATGACAACTTTCTTGTTTCATTGTAACACAGTAGAGGTTTTTCCATAAGCTCCACAGCGAGAGCAGTTCATTCAACTCAGGCAGTAATTCCTGATGCTCCAAACGATCATATCCAAGCAGTCCCCGCACGTGAGTATAGTTCTTTTGCTCCACGTAAGCTTGGTCGTTTTTAAAGTAGGGGCGCGAACGTGTCTGATGGATTCCTTTCTCCTTCAACCAGTCGTAAACATGGTAGTTGAGGAACTCTCCTCCGTTGTCGCTATCCAGTCCTAATAAGGTGAAGGGCTGACTGTGGTAAATCGACTCCAAACCCTGTAATGAAGCGTGTTGGCCCCTGTTCCATATAGCTCGAAGCTCGGTCCATCCACTGGCTACATCAACGCTTGTCAGCGTCCAGATGAAGCTTCCCCCCATGTCCCCGCCGCAATGAGCCACGGTATCAACCTCCGTCCATCCAGGCTGTATGGTGTCCCAGTTTTTAGCCCTTATTTCGACCAGGGCCTTCACTCCCGATGCTGGTTTTGGTGGGCGGATTTTTTTCCCTGCCTGCACTTTAAAATCCTTGAGTAGCCGGTCAATGGTTGCCGCACTGATGGCTTCCAATTGCTGTCTGGTTTTCCGGGTGGTTTTCAGATAGCGCAGCCAGATAGGAAGCATGTCTTTCATACGCTTACCACAGGGCTGATCCATCCATAACCAGCAATGCTTGAGGGTGTCGATTGCTGGCTGTTGGTATTGTTTGGGTGCTCCGCGTTTACCTCTCGATCCTGACTTCCGTTTGTGGCCAAGGATTACTTTATTGGCATGTTTACGTTCCCATCCTGTGACCGCAATAAATTCATCCAGCATCTTCGCTCTGGCCTTTCTTCCTGTCATGCGAGCGTATCTCTCGCGCATTTTTTCCGTGTATTCTTCTATGCTTTTCTCACTCATTGCCATGGTTGGCGTAGAGTGTCCTCATTTATGAGGCAACGGGAGCTATTCTATGCATTTAGAGTTTTCCTAGGGTGTCCGCTTCAATGAGGCAACACGAATGGAGGTGACTTTTTTAATTGGAGTCGATGAGAATGAGAGTAGCATGTGGCTATGAACCACAGACGCTCAAAAACACCTCTGATATTCTTTGCTGCAGTGGTAATTCTTAGCATTGTGACGATATTCCTGCTTATCGGCAAATACAGATCCAACACAACCGCTCTGACCGGCACCAATACCCCTACAATAC
>Ga0206131_10000132_pt1 | contig 101079 bp, 89 predicted proteins | sample Helgoland_Spring_FD_148636 | JGI IMG/M metagenome (GOLD analysis project Ga0206131, IMG submission 148636) | Pelagic subsurface seawater microbial communities from Kabeltonne, Helgoland, North Sea - Helgoland_Spring_Bloom_20160517_1 | ecosystem: Environmental > Aquatic > Marine > Epipelagic ... | reverse complement strand
AATTTTACCGAAATAATTGGAACAGGACTTTCTAATTGGTCCGAAGGAGGAAAAATAGCTTTTGCTGATACTGATGGAGATGCTGACCAAGATTTGCTGATTACCGGAAGAGATGGTAGTCCAAATCATTACGCCCATTTTTACTTAAATGACGGAAGCGGTAATTTCACGCCAGATACCACCCAACCTTTTGAACCATCTATAGGGGGCAATCTTGAATTTGCGGATATCGATAATGATGGAGACTTGGATTTATTTATGACTGGCCGTGACAACAACAATTTGATATTTTCAAAACTTTACCAAAATGGTGGCACAGGAGGGTTCTCTGAAGTGACATCCACTCCTTTTCTTTCTGTAGGAGGTTCAGCCTCTGCTTTTTTTGACATGGATAATGACAATGATCTGGATCTTATTCTAGCAGGAAAGAATAACAGCAATCAAAAAAAGACAACGTTGTATGAAAATGACGGATCGGGCAATTTTAGTTTGGTAAGCAATACACTTTTTGAAAATGTTGACCTTGCTGCCATTGCTATAGATGACTCTGATAACGATGGTGATTTAGATGTACTCATAAATGGAGAGAATGATTCTGGTGTGCCTGTTTGTCAACTATACTTAAATGACGGTACCGGTGCATTTAATCTTCTTGTTGGAACACCTTTTATACAAACATCTATAGGTACTGTCGACTTTGCTGATTTTGACAATGATAATGATATGGATGTCCTGGTAACTGGCTCGGTAGGAGGGCAAACATTTGCAGCTCATATCTATGAAAATCAAGGCATGAACAACTTTAGCCTAGTAGATACATTGGAAACACTTTATTTATCCTCAACAGCCCTTGGAGATATTGACAATGACAATGATCTAGATGCAATTATCGTTGGAATTGCTCAGTTATCTGCTAATATATACAAACCAAGAGTTTACGAGAATACGCTCACAACTCTATCAACTGAAAATACAACTGATAGTTATAAAGAAAATATATTACTATACCCTAATCCTTCTTCAGGAATCATAAATATCCAGACCAACCACACATTTACTCCTTCAATCAAAATATATAATTTAATTGGTGAGTTGGTCTTTTCTGAGGACAATTTGAGCTCAAATAGCCAAATTTCATTAAATCAACCACCAGGAATATATATGATAGTTGTCAAAACCAACCGTTCAACTTCTGCATCAAAGTTGATTTTAAAATAAAACCATTTGCTAACAAAACCTAAACTGCATTGAAACGCAGTTTAGCTATACCGTTAGCAGTAATGATATTCATTAAGAACAAATTTTCACTAATACGGTCATATGAACAGGGCAAGCCTCTGACGGATATCTATATGAACGGTTTACATTTGATCGGATAAAAAAAAACGTAATGAAAAACAGGTTTGATAATTTAAAAATAAAGTTTAAACTTTTACTAAGCTTCTCCTTATTTTTTGTTTTGGCAATAGCCATTATTGGAGTCTCTTATGTGAACTCAAATAGGCTAGCTAGTGATTCAGAATGGGTATCTCATACCCATGAGGTGATTGCTAAAGTAAAGGCACTTCTTGCGTCAACAATTGATGCTGAAACGGGTCAAAGAGGTTATTTGATTACAGGGTTGGAGAGGTATTTAGAGCCTTTCAATTCTGCGGGCAACCGTAATTCAGAATACCTGGATGAAATCAGAATTTTAACCAATGACAACCAAAATCAGCAAAAGAGATTAATCGTCTTAGAAGATCTAATTGAACAGAAAATGGCCGAATTAGGTACAACCATAGTTCTAAAGAGAAAAGGAAACGATGATGAAGCGCTTCGCATTGTTCTCACTGACAACGGAAAGAATTTACAAGATCAAATCCGTGTTCTTATTGAAGACATGATACAAGAAGAAAATAATCTTTTAGCCATAAGAATGGAGTCTAGCCAACAAGGACAAGAAATAACGCACATTTCTTTACTTCTGTTTTTAGGGCTTTCTCTGGCTATTGGAATCGTGACATCCGTTTATATTTCAAACTCGATATCCAAACCTATCTCGATGCTGAGTGATTCTGTTTTACAGCTAGCAGACGGTAATTATCAAGCTACGATTCCCGTCAACAATGATAGAAATGATGAGATATCAACGATCTCAAAGTCATTTAATCTTATGACTGCTACTCTAAACGACACCTTTAATTCCATAATCGAAAAATCTACGGAACTAGAAAAAAAGAATAAAGAACTTGATGATTTTTCATATATAATTTCACACGATTTAAAAGCTCCTTTAAGAGCCATATCAAGCTTGACATGTTTTTTAAAGGAGGATGTAGAAGACAAGTTAGATGGAGATGATCTTGAAAAAATGAATCTAATTATAAGTAGAACTAAACGAATGGATCAATTGATTAATGATGTGTTGTCATATAGTAAGTTGGGGAGGGAGTCTATCGTAAAAACCGAAGAAGATACCACGTTGATTCTTGAGGAGGTAGCTGGTGAGGTACAGACAGAAGGAAGCGCATTTAACATTAAATTCGAAGGCAACTTCCCCACTATGTACGTTGAGAGAATTTTTTTACGACAAATTTTCGGCAACCTTATTAGTAATGCCATTAAGTATAACGATAAGGAAAATGGAGAATTGATAATATCTTATAGAAACGAAGATTCATTTCACAACTTCTCTTTTAAAGATAATGGGCCTGGAATACCTTCCGAATTCCATGAAAAAATATTTGAAATATTTCAAACAGTTCATGGTCAGAAACGTACGGATAGCACAGGAATAGGCCTAGCTACTGTGAGAAAAATTATTGACAGTATGGGTGGAGAAATCATACTCCACGCTGAAGAAGACCAAGGTTGTAATTTTGAAGTTAAATTAGCCAAAAAGAGTTAAGAGTATGGGTAACTATAATTGGATAAATAAGATTAACTACTGCTAACAAAGTATATAGTGCATGGCTTCCTAATGTCAGCCACGTCACCATACACAAAACGTTGTACCCCATTAAAATAAAAAGCAAACGCACAAGCAAAGAGTGCTCCGCACACATTGCTTTTATCCAACGATATAATTAAAGAATTACTAATTGAATTGGCTGTAAAACCAGCCAACATACATCCACCAAAAGGACATTCTTTGACAAAATCGCAACGAAAAAAATTGGAGGAATTAGTCATGCCTTATTATGCTATATTGACTGAATACAAAGAAATTATTATTCACCCTTAGATTCAAAAATAATGACAGATCAAGATAACAACTTTTACAACCGTGCCGACGAACATATAAACTTATCGAACAATCAATGTCAAGCACAAAAGCCAGGACAAGTTAGTGCCTCTATGCTTTATGCTACAACAAGATTTAACGTATGGGTAAGCGCCCGCGGATTTGACACGGCAGACGACATGAAGGCTTCTAAAGAAGAAGTAGTTGCGTATTTTATGAAGCAATACAAAACCATGTTAGAAGAAAACTATGACGACTATGCGAATCAGTTTTCGGACTATATGAATAGGTAGAGTGCGCCTTTACTAGGCGTAAAGTACTTACTACACCTTAACGGTTTAAAGTCTACCCTTTATAAAACAACCATTTAAACAGCTCTTTGTATGTTGCTTTTTTACCGTACATCAAGATGCCCGTGCGGTAAATTTTACCAGCCAACCAAATGGTGAAACAAAATGTTGTGATTAGCAATCCTGTCGACAACGCCACTTCCCACCATTGCGTGGCAAGGTTTAAGAATGGTGCGCGTACCATCATCACAATCGGACTAGTCAGCGGAATAATACTTAGCCAAAAACTTAAGGCTCCATTAGGGTCGCGCAATACTACACTCGTAGATAGCGCAATAGAGAATACCAATGGAAGCGTGATTGGAAGCATAAACTGTTGTGTATCAGTTTCAGAATCTACGGCTGCTCCAACGGCTGCAAACAATGCAGAGTACATGAGGTAACCACCCAAGAAGTACATGATAAACGAAAGAATGATAAAAGGCCAGTTAATTGCCATCATTCCTGACACCACATTCACCATCATAGAACTCACGCCAACTTCTGCCATTTGTTCGGCAGGAATTGCCTGTGCAGAATTGGCCATATCCATGATATTCCCCATATCACTCCCAATAAAAATGAAGGAAATTACCCCCATCAATATACCAGAGAATACAAGCCATATAACAATTTGTGTTAACCCAACCAATGCCAAACCAAACACCTTCCCCATCATTAATTGAAAAGGCTTCACACTCGACACGATTACCTCAACAATACGATTGGTTTTTTCTTCAATCACCCCTTTCATAACCTGAACACCGTATAGAAATATGAAGAAGTAAATAACAAACGAAGCGCCCATACCGATAACCGTGTTGAGCTCCGTGCTACTGCTTTTTGCCTCTCCGTCCTCATCTAAAGTAAGCGCGTGTAAAGAAACAGACGTCTTCAAACTATCCATAGCTGTTTCCGACACACCTAGTTGACTCATCTTTTCATCCTCAATCGCATTTTCAATCCGTCTATTGATGCGCTCCTTTGATTCTATTGAGAGTGAGTTCTCAGATTCATACACTACTCCTTCAGGAGTATAAATATTGAAATTGGCTGGAATTAAAAGTCTCCCTGAATACCCCCCCGCATTTAGCGAATCAGTATTTCTGTCTTCCCAATTCGTGGTATACTCAAACGCCATTCGGTCGTCGTTATACAACTTGCCTTCTATCGCAGTTGATTGATCATACACCAATACTTTTTCTGTGTCTTTCCCGATACTGTCGTTAACTGCAAGAAAAATAATTATACCATAAAAAACCGCGATCAAAACCGGACCTAAAATGGTCATGATTAAAAACGACTTTTTGCGTACACGTGTGATGTATTCGCGCCATGTAATTAATCCAATTTTACCCATTGTTACCCTCCTCGACTTTTTTGATGAAAATATCTTTAATACTTGGTAGTTGCTCGCTAAATGATGCGATATCTACCTTATCGTTAAGTTCCTTTATCAAGGACTTGGCTCGTTCTGGATCAATCACAAACACGGCCCTATTCAATTCTAAACGCTCCTCTCGGGCTATTTCCTTGGCTTCAAAAGACAAGCCATTTAAGTCGCCGCGATAGAACACTTCATATTCATTCTCTTTAAAAGAATTTCGCACGTCAGAAATACTTCCTTCCAGCACTTTCTGTGAAAGATTTATCATTCCCACATAGTCACATATCTCTTCTACAGACTCCATTCGATGTGTAGAGAAAATTATAGTGGCGCCATTATCCCTGAGGTGTTGTATCTCGTCTTTGATCAGTTCGGTATTTACGGGATCAAAACCGCTGAACGGTTCATCAAGAATAATCAATTCCGGCTCGTGTAATACAGTTAATATAAACTGGACCTTTTGTGCCATCCCCTTACTGAGCTCTTCTATCTTCTTGTATTTCCAATCCAACAGATCAAATTTCTCTAGCCAATGTAACGCACGTTTTTGCGCTTCCTTTTTACTAAGATTTTTTAAACGGCCGAAATAAACAATCTGTTCCAGCACTTTCATCTTTTTGTATAGGCCTCGCTCTTCTGGCAAATACCCTATACGTGCAATGTGACTTGGATTTAGTTTTTCACCGTCAAACATCACTTCGCCCGTATCGGCTGCTGTAATTTGATTGATGATTCGAATTAGGGTTGTTTTTCCCGCACCATTTGGTCCAAGCAAACCATAAATACTCCCTTTTGGTATAGAAAAATTTAGATCCTTTATTGCCAAATGACCTTCGTAACCTTTGGTTACATTACTCACTTCCAGAAATGCCATGGGCCGAAGATAAGAGCGGTTTTAAAATCAAACGCAATACTTCGACAAAGGTCGATTTGTATTGGCTAAATAGGTGAAACTACACCTTACTACAGATCTCGAAAAGTTCTGTTCTTAACATATTGATGTCGTCTTTGCTTTTTGCCGAAATAAACATAGCTGGTAAATTTTCATTGGCGAACCATGTCTTTTTAAAATCAGCCAAATCGTGCAACGTCTCGTCTTCAAAAATATCTTCAGAGGTTGGCCGAGGATTATACGCGTCAATCTTATTAAAAATGGTAAGTGTTCGCTTATCACCGGCACCTATTTCACTCAACGTTTCCTGAACAATTTGCATCTGGCTTTCGAAAGTGGGACTCGATATATCAACAACATGAAGCAATACATCTGCTTCTTTGATCTCGTCTAAAGTCGATTTAAAACTTTCAATAAGCTGGTGTGGCAGTTTGCGGATAAACCCAACCGTATCAGAAATCAACGTAATAATTGGTGGAATATAGACCTCCGCTTCCTTGGTTAAAACCAACTTACGTACAGTTGAATCTAAGGTCGCAAACAGCTTGTTTTCCGCAAGAATGTTCGCATTTGTTAAGGCATTCATTATCGTCGACTTCCCAACATTGGTATAACCTACAAGGGCCAAACGCAATTCACCAGAACGACTTTTACGCTGTGTTACACCTTGTTTGTCGATGTGTTCAAGCTTCTTTTTTAGTAACGATATCTTATCTCGAATAATCCTTCTGTCCGTTTCAATTTCTTTCTCCCCAGGGCCTTTCATACCAATACCACCACGTTGTTTTTCAAGGTGGGTCCACATCCGTGTCAACCTTGGCAACAAATATTCGCTTTGTGCCAATTCAACCTGAGTTTTTGCTCTATTGGTTTTTGCATTTTTAGCAAAAATGTCAAGAATTAAAGTGCTACGATCAATGATTTTACATTTAAGTTCGCCTTCCAAATTTCGGATTTGTGATGGCGACAATTCATCATCGAAGATGGCCGTTTCAATACCATTTTTATCAATATAGACCGCCACCTCTTCTAACTTGCCTGTCCCTACATAAGTCTTTGGATTTGGCGCAGCTAGGCGTTGCACAAATACCTTCTCTACTTGTGCACCAGCAGTTGTCGTTAAAAATTCCAATTCCGTAAGGTAGTCATCTGTTTGCTCCCTACTTTGTGTTTGAATTTCAACAGCGATAAGCACTGCTTTTTCGACAGCGTGTGCAGTTTTTACTTGATACGAATCTTTCTTCAATGCTAAGAATGTTATTTATTACGTTCTTTGTTTGTAGATGGCAAAGTTGGGTAATATTTTGATTAGATGGTCACTCATTTCACTATTCATTTTTAGTGGATATGTCTCTGCTCAAGATATTGAATGGTCTAACCCCAGAAAACTAAAAGGAAGCACTGCTTACACCAGTGTTATTGGACAAGACGAAACAGGCTTATACCTTCTTCGGTACAGGAACCAATTTTTAACGAAAAACATTGTTATCGAAAGGTATCGCAACCATCTTGGCTACGCATTATCCAAAAACATTACGCTCAAAAAATCTAGGTTACTGTATGCTGAACTGCAGAAAAAAGGACTGCTTTTACTAACAGCCCATTACGATCGTAAAGCGATGAAGAACGAGGTGCATTGTCATTGGTATGATCACAACATCAACCCAATTGGTAAACAACGTGTTTTGGTGTCTTCTGGTTTGTCGGATTTTTACGATAAAGGAGACTTTCGCATTAGGTTCAGTAACGATCGAAAGAAAATACTGATTGCGTATACCGAAAAATCTAAAGACGACAAACGGATTCTTAACATCCAAGTATATGATCAAGACTTAAACTTGATTACAAAACACAGCTACAAACTAGACATTCGGTACAACAATTTTTTCATGACTAACTTGTTGATTGATGATAGAAGCAACGCGTTTTTTCTTGTTGCACAACGCAAGGTGGAGCACAGAAAAACTGAGCTCGCTACTCCAAAAGCAACGGTTTACTGGTTTAATGCAGCTAAAGACAGCCTTTGGGATTACGAGGTCTTGGATTCTGGAAAGAGTTTACGAAAGGCCCAATTTACCTGGGACCGCACAAAAGATAAAATTAACCTGACCGCATTTTATTCGTCAACCGAAGACCGTAATACGGATGGCATTTTTCATTTCAATTTAAACCCAGATGGGCTATCCATCCCCAAAACCACCTATCAAGCTTTTACTGACGACTTTAAGCAACAGTTGTTTGGTGATGAAGAGACGTCGGTATTTGAAGACGTCCGAAATTTCGAACTATTAAGGGCCGTTCCAAATACAGATGGCGGAATAACTATGGTGGCAGAACGGTCGTCCATCTCTAACGAAACCGACATTACCTATATCAATGGCATGCCAACCACTATGGCGCGTAATATTTACAATTTTGACGACGTACTCGTTATATCTCTTGACTCCGCATTCAACATTAAATGGAAATATTTAATCAATAAAAGCCAGAGTTCGCTCAACGACAATGGCTACTACAGCTCGGTGGTTATTGCGAATACCCGCTCACACTTATACATAATCTACAACGATAGATTAAGAAGCAATGGAGACGTGATGCAGTACATGTTTGATGCAAACGGTCAAGTATCGTACAAAATATTGGTGCGATCAGACAATCATTTTGTGTCAATAATTCCTTCGGAAGCCAAACAAATTAATTACAATCGGGTAATATTGCCTGTAACAAAAGATCGTAAGTTTTCTTTGCTCAAATTGGATTACACCAATTGATTAAAACAATAAAAAAAGGTGGCTTAGTAAGCATTGTTGTCTCGATTGTCGTGATAACCCTGGTTGGATTAATTCCGATAAGCAACCTCTATGCCTTCACTTTTGAGAACCTTGCGTTTAATCAGCCATTTGTCAAGTTTGGTGTTCCGTTGATTATGGTGATCACCCAAGCCATATGGTTTCAGCGGGTAATCCACAAGTCTCGATTTTTTGACCAATGGTCGACCTTGCCGTCAATTCTATATGTGGCTATTATTTGTTTACTTCCAGATCAACTGCACCACTGGGACACACTTGCGGTCAATTACATTTGGCTAGTGTTTTATCAAAAACTGTTTTACCAACACGACGAAGTGATATCGAATGCCCAGATATTTATGGATATTGGAATTCTAATGTGTATCAGCGCATTTATCTACCCAAAATCTATTTACCTGTTGCCTTTCCTTTACATATTGTTAAACCAGTTTACAGCAAGTAATTTGAGTAAATTCTTCGTGGTTTTGTTGTCGTTTTTGTTGGTTGTTTTTAGCACCATCGGAATTGGTTATTTCTTTGTTTCACCAACTTGGGTAACTGGTCTGCCTGAGCGTTTACTTCTGACAATTGATCTATCCACATTGCTAAACAGCGGGAAGCTTTACACTTACATCACGTTGTGTATAATCCTTGTTTTGGTATCGCCTGTGATGTACAATCAATTGTCGTTTATGCAAACCAAGAATCGAAGTGTTGTAAATATGTTGTTTTTGCAACTTTTGATGATTGCTGGCATTGCGATACTATCAGGGCAAAACGCTTATACCTCCATGCATTTAATCGCATTACCCCTTAGTTTCACCTTAAGTTTTGGATTGTACCATATTAAAAAAAGATGGTTGGCGAATCTTGGTGTACTATTTGCACTGTTTGCTTTGGTATTGATACAATTGGAATACTTAAAACTTTAATAATGCGTATCCAATAACGTGCAGAAAATGGGCAAAACCATTTTACTACATAGCATCAAAACCATTAATTTTGTAAAAACTATTTAAGAATGGACGAATCACTGAAACCCGTATTTGACTCTGTAGAAGAAGGAATGTCAAAAGCCATCGATCACCTAAATAAGGAATTGTTGAAACTACGCGCTGGAAAAGCTTCTCCCTCTATGTTGTCAGGTGTTATGGTTGAATACTATGGTTCACCAACACCATTAAACCAGGTAGCAAACGTTAATACGCCAGACGCTCGTACTCTTGTGGTACAAGCCTGGGAAAAGTCCATAGTTCCGGATATTGAACGCGCTATTATTAATAGTAATTTGGGTTATAACCCACAGAATGATGGCGAAGTAATCATCATTAACATCCCACCATTAACCGAAGAGCGTCGAATAGAATTGGTGAAGAGCGCAAAAAAAGAAGTTGAAAACGGAAAGGTTAGTCTGCGAAATATCCGTCGTGATGCTAACGAAGTAATTAAAAAATTACAAAAAGACGGCTTATCAGAAGATATGGCTAAAGACGCTGAAGCAGAAGTTCAAAAATCAACCGACGGTTACTCAGACAAAATGGACGCCATTTTTACTGACAAAGAAAAAGAGATTATGACGGTTTAACGTCTTCTAAATGATCCACAGAATTGGCTGTAATTAACTTACAAGCCTCGGTCCCATTTTTTTCAAGCACATATAAACACAAATTCGAATGTGGATATTGATCCATATTTTGCAATGGTGTTTGGAGTAATAACGACAAAAAGCTACGCATGGCACGTCCATGCATACACACTAAGATATTCTCAAAACCATCAGCTTCAATTTTTTCCCAACCACGTTTTTGACGCGTGTACATATCAATTGGGCTTTCACCTCCTTCAATCGGTGTATGCAATTCTCCTTCACGCCACGATGCCACTATATGCTGGAAAGCTTTACGTGATTCGGGCGTAGTTTCAAGACCTTCAAATACACCCCAATTGATTTCATTCAACTCTGAGAGCCGGCCCCATTCCAACCCATCATGTATAAAACCTGATACACTCTGCTGCGTTCTTTTTAATTCTGATGTGTATACGAAATCGAATTTTACGTCTTTGTAAGTCTGATAAAACAACCTTGCTTGCTTTACACCGGTAGCGTTTAAGTCGCTATCTATCCCGCTGCCTTGAACGATTCCCTTTAGATTATAGTCGGTTTGACCATGTCTGATTAGATAAATCCTTTTATTTGTAGTCAACTTATTTCCAGCCAATGTTTGATCACAAAAATATTAAAAATGAGCAGCTGCAGCATTTTTTAAAAGGGACTATGTCCGATACATTGGGCATGGAAATCGTAGAACTCGGGGAAGACTTTCTTACCATGCGAATGCCTGTAGACCATAGAACTATCCAACCTTATGGAATATTAAACGGAGGTGCCAGTATGGCTCTTGCTGAAACGGTGGCTAGTTATGCCGGAAATATTTTGGTCCGAGCTGAAGACAAACACTGTGTTGGATTGGAAATAAATGGCAACCATACTAAGGCGGTTCGTGAAGGATTCGTTTACGGAACGGCGACACCTATTCATATTGGCAAGCGCACTCATGTTTGGAATATTGACATCAAAGATGAGTCGGGAGACATTGTTTGTAAATCAAGAATGACCTTAGCTGTTTTCCCAAACCAAAAGTGAAAACACTATCAGACTTAAACAATTGGATAAGCACAGGACGCGACTTTTTATGGTTACGGACTCCTGGTCAAACACAGGTATTGTGTTTGGGCATTGGTGAACCCACAAATCAGTTGACAAATAGTGCCGTCGTCATTTGTCCGTTTAGCGCCAATACGCCTTTTGTTTATCCTATACAGCATCAACTGACAGTAGATGTTGACGCACTTGCCTCAATCTCTATCCAACTGCCTGCTCGCACTTCATTAGAAGGCACCTCAACGCAACAGCAACAGTACATTGAACAAGTCGAAAAAGCATTAGATGCCATTAAGTTGGGTGAATTGACAAAAGTGGTTGTGGCTCAAACGCAATGGCTTGACAAAAAAGTCAATCCAATAGCTGCGTTTCAAAAGGCTTGTGAATCTCAGGATGCCTATACGTACCTAGCTTATGTGAAAGGAGAATGCTGGATTGGATCAAGTCCTGAACTGTTTCTAAAAAGCGATTACACCACCAGCGAAACCGTGGCTTTAGCTGGCACCCGGTTGTCTACAAACAAAAACAAAGCTTGGGGCGAAAAAGAGATTCAAGAACAATCAATAGTTGCCACGTATTTAACAAATACCTTTAAGGATTTAAAATTCAAAGACGTTTCTTTGGGTGCCTCTTTCACAAAAACTGTGGGGCATATTCAGCACATTTGCAATACTGTGACGGCCAAAAATCCTGACGATTTAGATCTTTTAGGACTATTAACCGCCTTACATCCAACACCTGCGCTTGCCGGCTTCCCTAAAAACGCGGCCAAATCATTTATTGCGCAAACAGAACAATTTTCACGAAACCTGTATGGTGGCTTTATTGGGTATAAAGATGAAACTGGAATGGAATACTTTGTTAATATTCGATGTGCCAGATTGTTTAACGACTCGGCTCAATTGTATGCTGGTGCGGGAATAAACAGAGACTCAAATCCGCAAAGTGAATGGGAAGAGACCAACAACAAATTAGAAGTGATTCGGTCTATCTTAGGCTAAAGGTCGAAGTTTACGCCTAGGTGAGCGGCACCAAATAAACCAGAGAAAGATGTTTCTGGCCCTTCACTAATTGTACTTCCATCAAGTCTCCATTCTGTCTTACTAAAATCAAAGACGTTTCCTACCTCTCCTCCAAAAGTCAATCGGCCAATATTAAACAGTAAACCTGCTGATAGTCGTCCTGTTATTGCCGGATTTTTGTAGATGCTTTTTTTAGTTGTTCCTAGAAATCCCGTAGCAATATTTCCTGGATTTTGTGTACGCTCTTCCACTTTAAAACTGAACTGAGAATATCCTAATGAGCCCCCTAACAAAAAGTCTATAAACTTCACGTTACTTAGCAAATCATAGAACACATAGCTGTTATAGGTAAAACCAGTAAGCTTCGTATTGACTACATTGTTCCCATTGCTATTTGACATTTCAATAGGCGACATAAACGACACGTTTGACGTACTGACCATACCCTCACTACTAAACGTTATGTTTCCTCCCTGCCAAACAATCATTTCATCGAAGGCGGCTTGACTCACAAGGCTGTGACGTTCTGCCAGTGGCCACAAATCAAGCTCTTGAAGGCCATAGGAGTAGCCAATGGTAATCTTGCCATCTTCTTCAGAATCGGTATAATCATACAATTCGGTGTAGTACGGATTTTTCTCACTTGGTTGATAGGAATTCAAAAAGAAATAATCAAAATCATCAACAAAATAGTCAGCCAAAATGCTGTCTTTACTTAGGTCGAACAGCATAACTCTATTGGCAGCCAAGTTTTCGAAAAGTGCATTTATTTCGTCTTCAACCAATTCCCAATCATCATCTGCATAGTCGTCATCCTCTCCGTAAATAATACCAAAAGTGACGATGTCGTTTTGCAAATCAAGTCTTGGGTCTTCCTTTAAACGGTTGGCTAAACTTTTAAAAACATACCATTCACATGAATTCTTATCGGCTTTCTTTTTGGTTGCATGGCAACGACCAAATTGGCCATAGTACTTCCCTGGATTACTGTCGAGCAAAGCAACAAAACTGTTGTACATATACTTTTCGCGAAACACATAACCCTGTGGTGTATTTTCACTATCAAAATCACGCCACTTTATGGTTTGTTCTAGTCCTCCAATAATTCTACTAAAAAGATCAAATCTGGTTCCTAAAAAGTCTTTGTATGCGTATTCATGTTTCCGAAAGTTTTTAATAACCAATTGCAGTGTACTACTTACAGAATACGTATATCCATTGTAGCCTTCATCTTCTTTGTCGTCAAACACCTCCCGGTCTTGATACATCGCCATACCCCTAATACTTTCGATATGCAGATCAATGCTGTCATGTGGCTGCAATGTATATGGTAAAAGCAAACTGAGCACTTTAAGCGCACCAAATGATCCCCGTTCTAAATCAATTCCAAACACCTGTACTTTTTCTCCACTGTCTAAATCTCTATTAAAACGATAGAGCTGCTTATACCTTTCGGCATATTCTTTATATACGTATTTTTCAATAATGTTAAAGATGGCCGTGTCACCTGTCTGGATATATTCGTTTGCCAGCCAAGCGGTTGACAAACCGCTTTCCATAACCACGTTTCTCACTCCGGCATGCGCATAGAGGTACTTGATATTTTGTACCCAAAGTTTACTGTTGCTTTCTCTATAGGTATGGTTCTCTCCAGCGATAAATATCTTTTTATTAGGCACTACAGAATCTAGCGCCGAAAAGCCCTTTATAATCTTTCGATTTGACAGCGACAGGGTGTCGTTATAATCTATGTTTTGAGCAGAAGCTATTAGCGAAATTGACACGGTCAATAAACAGACAAAACTTCGTGAAATAAAATTGGATTTGTTATAGTTTATCACACACAATTATAGCGAATTCGCAAGTGCGACTTCCAATTGCTCCATATATTTTTTGTCTGGTATTTCGGTTGCACCAAATTGTTCTAGATGGCTGTTTAAGTACTGGGTATCTAGGAGTGTGTAACCGTTGGATTTTAAATATTCCACTAGATGTATTAAGGCCAACTTACTCGTATTTGTTTTACGGCTAAACATGGATTCGCCAAAATAAGCCTTGCCCAACGTCACCCCATACAAACCACCAACCAATCTATTGCCTTCCCACACTTCAAAGCTGATTGCATAACCCATTTCTTGAAGTCTACAGTATGCCTGGATTATTTCCTCATTTATCCATGTTCTATCACGCTCCGCACAGGCCAGCATCACTTCCTTAAACGCAGTGTTAACCTTGAGTTGGTATGGATGATTGCGCCAAAGCCTTTTAAGGTTTTTACTGATATGGAATGATTCTAGCGGTATAACACCACGTTGGTTTGGTCTATGCCAAAATATTTCCCCGCCATCTTCCGGATCGTCAGCCATTGGGAAATATCCATTCGAATAGGCGTAAATAAGTTGAGCCGGTGTTAGGTGTGATTCTTCCTCTTCCATGTATTACGCAATGCCCGTAATCTTTGCAATAAACACCGCATAAAAAAGCAAAAACAACATGCCCTCCCACTTCGAAACTTTTTTATCTTGGCTTAAGAGATAAAAGAAAACGGCAGCCACGATTAAAAATATTACAGATGTTTTTGCCAAATCAAAAGGCATCTCAATTGGCCGAATTAACGACGCCACACCTGTTACCATAAACGAATTGAATATACAAGACCCCAAAATATTACCTACGGCTATTTCGGGTTGTCCGCGGCGCGCAGCCGATATCGTAACCGCTAATTCTGGTAGAGTTGTCCCTAATGATAAAACTGTTAAACTGATGATCGTTTTGTCAACGTGTAGTGCCAAAGCTATATCCTGAATCGATTGAACTACGTACTTCGCTCCAATAAATATCCCTAAAGCAGCAACGAGCAGAATTAATACATCTTTCCATTGCACCTTGGTCATTTTTTTAACCGTTTCAGGATCGTTCAGCGTAGGCATTTCATCTGGTTTGTCCGACTTCATCAAGTACACTTGATACACAATAAAACCAACGACCAAACAAGCACCCTCTATGCGCGAAATTTCTCCATCCAAAAGAAACAATACCAAGAAAGTAGCAGAACCCAGCATAAAGTGTAGGTCTATAAAAATATATTCTTTCCCCAGTTTTATACTCCTTTTGGCAACAATTGTAGCCATTCCTAAAATCAAGAATATATTAGAGATGTTGGCCCCCAATACATTACCAATTACTATCTCCGAATGACCTGTAACAGAGGCAATAATTCCGGAAATTAACTCAGGCAACGAGGTACCAATGGCTACTATGACCACACCAACCATAAAAGGCGACATCTTTAAAGACAAGCCAATTCTTTCTGCAGCCTCGGTAAAAAACTTTGCAGCAATTATGAGCACGCCAAGGCTGATGATAAAAATTACGAATGGTAGAATCATTAAATAGAAATTATCGAAACAAAAGTAATCAACCCCTTTGATGTTTCTACAAATTGGACTTCTAAACTCATTATGAAATCAAACTGAGCAACAGCACAATGTAACTAACTCATTAACAAGACATTATAAATTTAATTTTGTGGCATGTCGTTTGAAATACACACGATACTAATCAAGCTGGTGGAGTGATTCCATCAAACAAAATTTTGACATAGGTCAAATCGCATGTTATCAATAAAAGGCAACAACTGTTGCCTTTTTTATTTTTCTCTTTTTAGGTATGATTTACATTTGCCGGCAATGTCAGAAACTATGACGTCGGTGTTGGAGTGGGTTGTATTGGGGCTTAATGTGGTCTTTTTACTTCTGCTCATTCGTGAAAACATTTGGTGTTGGATTTTCGGCATCGTCGCTTCTCTAATTTCAGTAGTTCTCTTTTTTGAAGCCAAGCTGTATTCCGAAACGCTGCTGTATTCGGTGTACGTTGTTTTAGGGGTTTATGCTTGGGTACAGTGGCACACGAATAGCAAAAAAACGCCAATGCCTATTCAAACCAAGTCCTTGGTGTTTCATGGCAAAGCTTTGGTCATTGGCTTTTTGGTTTGGTTCGGGTTGGGTTTCTTTTTTAAAACATATACCGACTCAAATCTACCTTGGGCAGATGCCTGTTCTACATCATTTGCATTTGTAGCGACCTACCTAGAGGCAAAAAAAGTACTCCACCACTGGATTTACTGGATTGGTGTAAATGTGTTTAGTATTTGGCTCTACCATACCCGCTCACTGCCTGTTTTAGCCCTAATGATGTTTGGATTTACGATTTTCAGTGTCGTTGGATACATTGCATGGAAAAAGCGCCTTAAACTGCAAGTAACACCGTAAAAAAGCTATCAGCTCGTTTTTGGATGGAGATATTGATATCTGTAATAAAATGAAAATATATAAGTAGTTATCAATCCAATAACAAAAGCAAACACAAAGAATTCATCCTCATCAAGCATTTCGAAACTTATGATGATAGGAACGAGTATAGGCAGCATAATATTTAAACTAATGCCAAAGATTCTTTTAAGTTTTGGTTTAAAATTCCCAATAAACGCAACATAAACTACTGCCCCTCCAAATAGTGCGAGCAAAATCTGAGCACCTACTTCACCATCTAATATGTTGAATAGGGCAAGTAGCCCCGCCACTATTCCGTACACTGTTGGAAATAGCGCACATACCAGCAACGACCAGCCAAACTCCCCTTTGTTTGTAGAACAATAAATAATGAGGAGGAAGGCCATAGAAAAACCTACTAACGAGAGGTAGCGCCAGAATTCCCATTTAAATATTCGGAATACTTGCCGGTGACTGTGGTAAGATTTGCTCCAATATATACACTTTTCATATTCTGGTAGGTTAACTATATGCGTATAAAACCCAACGTTGTTACTGCTTGATTTATCCCAAACAATGCCCTTTCCAGTGGTATTCATTTCCAAAATTTCAGAAACATCTTCCGTTTTAAATTCAGCTTTGTACTGCTTTGCCACAGAAATAAATGTCGCAATTTCTTTACGTGCTTGAGGTAACGATATTCGATCGGGATTGCCGTTATAATATTTAGCATACTCCCAATTGTAACGCATTACGTTTAAATGCAACGTATCCCATCGATTATCTAAACGGTAATCACAAGGCTTGTCGATTCGACTTAAGTAATCGTCATTCGAATTGTCATCGAGTGATTCATCGTGGTAACAGCTTTTTAGATAAAAGTGGGTCATATACTTTTCTAGTAAAGCCCTATCCTCGTAGTACGCTTTTTGGTTATGATTGATGCCTGGAGCGAAATAGCTACCAAAATAAGTGGCAAACGGAAGGCTGGTTATGCCAAAAAAAGTGATCCAGAAAGCCAGAAAAAATGCGAACCGCCTTTTAAATGGAAGAAAATGGTGTACCCGAAGCGCGTTGTACTTCGCCTGCCGAATAATAAACAATATCAGCAATAGTATTACCGGCAACACCATGGCCAAACCCAATTGTTCGAAGCTGTCATCAAGGGAATACGCAACGGTTGCAACGTTTACCAATACCGCACCAATAAGCCCAAGAACCAAGAAAGTTACGACAATGATTGGAATAAAAATGTGTATGCCAAGCACCCAAAGATTGGGATGCCGAGCCAACAAATACGTGTCAATTTTATTGTAATACTTTTTCAATTCAGACTATTTTATCTGGGGATTTACGTATTGCTTTTTGTAATACCGACCAAAAAAGTATGTACTGATCAGTGCCCCAATAAGTAAGGTGTACAGCGTCATTAGATTATACTGATTTCTTGTAAAAGGGAGGAAACAATCACAGTTCTGACGATACGACGCGTCAAAATAACAGCAATCTGAAGCCTCTTTAAATAGTACGATTAACAAGCACGCCACAACTGGTGTATATATGTGGCAAGCAATGGCGAAGGCCCGACGTAAAGCCGGTTTAAAGCGCTTGTTAAACGCAAAGAAGTATGCATTTGCGGTAAACAGCAACAATAAAAACATTCCTAATGTTGAGGCATTTTCCCCATCTACATCTCTAAACAGGAATGCCACAAGTGCGGCAACAATTCCAAAAACCGTAGGATGCAAGGCCACTACCAACATACCCCAACCGAATTCGGCAATATTCACCGAGCATAGTATAATAAGTAGGATGGCAAGCACCAGTGTTACAAACATATATCCACGCCAAAAATCCCATTCTAACGGAAAAAAGAACGACCCTTTGTTTATTACCTTATTGTGAAAGTTTATGTTGTTATCAAAAGCGCCATAGTCTTGTAAATACGAGAAAGCCGGTCGCACATTCTTTTCAAATTTGGTGTAAAACCGATCCGTTTTCAAGTTGGCATTTACGATTTGTAGCGGATCCACCTTAGTTACGTCTCCTTGATACTTATGCGACAAAGCAATAAACGAATCAATCTCGCGATACGCTTGGTCTAACGAAATTGTATCTAGGTCGTTATTGTAACTGTAATCCACAAAATGACGATACACGATGAGGCTATCCTTTGTGTCATTCAACTCATATCGTTTGTAACTGCGATGGTCTCCATAATCATCTATATAAAAACCATTTGCTTCTGCCTCAACACAATCTTCAGGGTCATCTACATAAGATTTCTCTAAGTAGAAATGAACAAACCCTTTCTGCATAATTTTCACATCTTCCGAAAACTGTGCTTCATCGAGCACAATGGTCGTTTTAATGTACGCCGTAATGTTCCCAACAAATGGAAGTGTCGTAATGGAAAGAAAAAGAAATATAAAATAGAGAAAAACTAAAAACTGCTGTTTATAGGGCAAGCTTAAGTGTACCCGTTTCGAATTGAATTTAACCTGTCTAATGATAAAAATTACAACCAACAATATCGTTGGCAGAATCATTGTAACGGATGTATTCTCGAAAAAATCGCGGTAGCGATAAAACTCAGGTAATGGGTTCAAAGGGTATAATAAACCCGCTATCCCAATAACCAAATACAGCGCAAGGATGATTGGAATGTATATATGAACACCTAACACCCAAAGATTCGGATACTTCTGCAACAGGTGATGATCGATTTTATTAAAATATGCCTTCATCCCTACTGATTAAATAATCTTTTGGTTGATTTACTGATGTTACGATAATACTTGACCGTAAATCCTTCCTTAATCAAATCAGAAAGGAAATCGTTACTGGTTCCTGTTTTATCAATTGATACCTGCAAGTATTCGCCAGTTGCCCCGTAGGTCAGATTATTTGCTTGTAAATAAGTCAACAATCTGGCTTTATCTGCGGCTTCTACTTGTACTTCAAAAACGAACTGATCGTGATCTGCTTCTAATTCATTTACTGCCCCACTAAATACCGACTCTCCTTTTCTTAAAAAGATCATATGATCACTCACCGTTTCGATTTCGTGTAATTGTTGACTACTCAAAATTACCGCCGTCGAATAGCTTTTGTCCTGAAGAATATTCTTCAAGTCACTCAAGAATTTTTGCTGTGTATTGATATCTAAATTCGCCAATGGCTCATCCAGAACCAGCAAATTTGGCTTACCTATAAGCATTCGTGCTAGTTCAAAACGAAGTCTATATCCAGTAGATATTTCGGTCCATTTAAGGTGTTTGTAATCCATCAACCCCAAAAACGATAATATCTCGTCTAAGTATGCATCGCTTTCTTCTGCTGGGATTCCGTCTAAAGCTGCCTTTAATTTCAAATTTTGAATCAAGCTGCCATACCAGCGTGGAATCCGTTGTGGGATAAACGCAATTTTCGATTTTAGTGCACTCCAATCGGTATCTTGCTTAACTTCTTCTCCAAAGTAGTTAAGTGACCCACTGGCTTCAAGCTCACCAGCAACAATATTGAGCAATGTGGTTTTTCCGTTTCCGTTTTCTCCAACAACGCCAACTATAGCCCCTTCAGACAAAGTGATGTTGGGAACCTGTAATTGAAATTTAGAACGCGGGTATTGTTTGACTATGTTGGTTGCAGTAAAAATCATAATTAGGCGTATTGGTTTGAAAACGCAATAGAGACAAATATAGTCTTTATGGATAACGCTAAAAGACCAATAGCCAAATATACAAGACGAGTGTTAGGTAATGGCTTAGACTATGCGTTTCGTCTATTTACGAACCAGTCCGAATCGCGTTTCCCTTCAGAAACAACAGGTTTGTCGCCAGACTTTAACAACTCTATGGCCAACAAGGCCGCAGCCATCGATTTAGCCTTTTCTGACTCAAGCACTTGTGCAGTGCTAAAATATTTTGGAACAAACTGGGTATCGAAATCTGCGCTAACAAAGTTTGGGTGGTTTAAAACAAAACTGCCAAAACTTAATGTCGTTTCTAAGCCCTCAATCTCATAACGATTAATGGCATCCTTCATTTTTTCTATCGCCTCAAGTCGGGTCGGTGCCCAAACAATCAGTTTCGAAATCATGTTGTCGTAAAAAATCGGAATATCATAACCTGCATCAACAAAATCGTCAACCCGTATATGTTCTCCTTTAGGTGGATTATAGGTTTCGATTCGACCTATTGTAGGTAAAAAATCGTTCATCGGATCTTCAGCACACACCCGAAGCTCGAGCGCATGTCCGTTAATCGTTAGGTCTGACTGCGTAAAAGCCAAAGACTCTCCTTCCGCAACTCTAATTTGTTGCTCAACCAAGTCCAAACCAGTTATTAATTCGGTAACAGGATGTTCTACCTGTAACCTCGTGTTCATTTCTAGGAAATAGAAATTGTGATTGCTATCCAATAAAAACTCTACGGTACCTGCACCAGAATAATCACAAGCTTTAGCCACATTAACAGCTGCATCGCCCATGGCTGAACGTAGTTCTTCTGTTAACACACCTGAAGGTGCTTCTTCTACAAGTTTTTGATGTCTTCTTTGAATGCTACATTCTCTTTCGAATAGATGGACAATGTTACCGTGATTGTCTCCAAGCACTTGAATTTCAATATGACGTGGATTTTGAACAAATCTTTCGATAAAAACCGCTCCATCACCAAATGAAGATATCGCTTCGCTAATCGCCATTTTCATTTGGCTTTCTAACTCACTTTCTTCATTTACAATTCGCATCCCTTTACCGCCACCACCAGCACTTGCCTTAAATAAAACTGGAAATCCAATCTCCTTAGCAATTTCGATTGCTTTTTTAGGATCTTCAACAGCTTCATTAATACCCGGCACCATTGGCACATCGTATTTTGCCACAGCTACTTTGGAAGCCAACTTACTTCCCATCACTTCCATCGCTTCTGGAGAAGGGCCTATCAACACAATATTGTTTTGGGTTAACAAACGCGCAAATCCTGCGTTTTCTGACAGAAACCCATAACCAGGATGAATCGCATCAACCTGATGCGTTTTACAAATGTCTATGATTTTGTCGGCACGTAAATAGCTTTCGGCACTTGGCCCAGGACCTAAACAGAATGCCTCATCGGCAAGTCTAATATGTTTTGAGAATCGGTCTGCTTCTGAATAAACAGCAACCGTTTTGATACCCAGTTTTTGACAAGTTCGAATAACTCGAACGGCAATTTCGCCTCTATTGGCGATTAATATTTTTTTAAAGCTACCCAAAAGTTGTTTAAACTTTGTCGATCATTGGCAAGTTAAGCACTTCCTTCTCTTCGTCGCTGATGCTTCCAATACCAAATATTCCACCAGACGCTTTAGCTACTTCTACAGCAATATCGTGTAACGAATCGCGGAACTGCAACGCATACGTTGGATTTAACCTCGGCAATATTGAATTTAGATTTTTTAATGCTTCAGTCGCACCAGAAACACGCTCATCTGTTGAACTACCCAATCCGTCAAAAATTGTATTGATATTGCTTAACAAGTCATTATTTGCCAGCTCAGTGTACAAGTAATGCACATCGTTATGTTCAGAGAACGTTTTCGTTTTAATGATGTCTTCAATACGAGCTAGCTCATTTTTTGACACCTCACCATCAACAGACGCAATCAATAAACCAACGTAAATCGGTGCGGTTTTCAGGCTGTCTTTTTCGGTTTCGTTTAAATTTCTAAGTGGGAAGTCCATTTAACGTAATTTTGCGGGCAAAAATATGCAAATAGGGCTAATTAGGCAGGCAAAAATCCTTTTTTTAAAGGAGATAAAAACGGAATGGCGTAATCGATATGCAATCAATGGCATATTGGTGCAGCTAGTGTCTGCTGTTTTTATCACAAACCTGTGCTTCCCTTCTATAAAACCAGCCACATGGAATGCATTATTTTGGGTTATTGTTTTGTTCTCTGCGGTGAACGCCATTGCCCGTAGTTTCATTCAAGAACGAGACGGTAGGTTATTGTATTTTCATACATTGGTAAACCCGTTAGCCGTATTGTTTAGCAAAATGCTTTTTAACACGTTGCTATCCATAACTATCACCCTGTTAACCCTTCTGCTATTTGCCGTTTTCTTCAACGGTGTTCAATGGGATATCTGGCGCTACGCTACGCTAATCATACTATTCTCTATTGGCTTGGGCGTTCTATTTACAACCATCTCTGCGATTGCCTCAAAAACAAAAGCTGGAGGTATCATTATGCCGTTATTAAGCTTTCCGTTAATTATCCCTATGATTATGGTTGCAGTAGCTGGCGGTGTACTCATTGTTATGGGAGACCACACAAACTTCCTTCAAAATGCATCTGTTTTACTTTTGATGGATGTGATGATTGCTTTGTTAGCTACCGTTCTATTTCGATTTTTATGGCAAAATTGAGTTTTCCGCTTCGCTGAAAACAATTTTAAATTCTTAATTTTTAATGTTTAATTGGCCGTCATTCAGAGCATGGAACGCTAGGAACTAGCGAAGAATCTGTTGAATCTTTCACGATTTGAGTTTTCAATCTCAAATCTCAAAGAGCACTAATGCCCGTTTGAGACCATTAAAAATTAAACACTAAGAAATAAAAATTTAGACTTGAAAATCACTTGTGATTTTCCAAGTTCGTAACACCCCAATTCTCCAACTCCTCTTCGCTCCATAATTCAGGGAAGAATATACGACGTTGGTAACGCGGATGCATGTATTTGTGCCAATCACTACCTCCAGTAGCTTTTGCACCCTCTTTACCACTATCTAAATACTTAGAAGCAGCGTTATAATGGTGCATCACCCAGCTTATATTTACCGTATAATCGTAATGACGCATTTCGGCAATAAGTGCTTTGTTTTCTCGATATTCTTGAGGCAGTTGTTTAAACTTGGTCCAAAGGTTTACAAGATTGTACTCCTCCATATAATTGATTAACTCCACACGATACTTTTTCTCAAAGTTTTGCATGAGTTTGCTCTTTTTACCCGTCGAATAATCTTTGCCAGCAGCTTGCCAGTACATGTGTTCGAAGGCATGAGAATACGGTGTTTCTCGATCTATGTCCTTTCTAAATCTAAAGTCAATCAGGTTGATTAATTCTGTTGAAGCAATCTCAATTTTTCGATATTGCCCGCTTTGGAATCCGCTTGCTGGCGTGAGTGTATCACGGAACTTCATGTATTGCGCAATCTCCATCCCTTCAGCCATAATATCAAAAGAGTTGGATAGCATGTCGAAGTAACGGCTGATTCGAGCCAAATGCATGGCAAATTTATCTGGTGTGATAGAGTCGTTATGGGATATCTGTTCAATCTCCCACAAAATCATTTTAAACAAAAGTTCATTGATTTGATGATACATAATAAACACCATCTCATCAGGCAAATTCGTCCGTTTGATCTGTAAAGAAAGTAACGCATCTACGTTTGCGAAATCCCAATAAGTCATGGTTTCGGCATGTAGCAATCCAGAAAGATGCACATCCATATCTTGCCCTTGAGCTGTGTATTTTGCTTCTATAGCATCCAACAGCTCTTGTCTTGTCATTTTACTCATTATAAAGTTCCTCTTCTCGCTTGTTCTGCTTCTATGGATTCAAATAACGCCTTAAAATTTCCTTTACCGAAAGACTGTGCTCCTTTTCGTTGAATAATTTCGAAAAACAAGGTTGGTCTATCCGTAACAGGTTTCGTAAATATTTGAAGCAAATACCCTTCATCATCACGATCCACCATAATTCCATGTTCTTTAAGTACATCTAAATCTTCTGCAATTTCCCCCACTCTATTGGCTACAGTATCGTAATACGTACCTGGAACATATAAGAATTCAACGCCTCTTTTTTTCATCTCACTAACGGTAAATACAATATCGTTTGTCGCAACCGCAATATGCTGACATCCAGGCCCTTGATAAAAATCTACATATTCTTCAATTTGCGATTTCTTCTTACCTGCCGCGGGCTCATTTATTGGGAATTTTATACGCCCGTTTCCGTTAGTCATCACCTTACTCATTAAGGCCGTATAATCTGTTGAGATGTCGTTATCGTCGAAGATAATAAGATTGGCAAACCCCATAATTTCATTGTAGAATTTAGCCCAAACATTCATCTCTCCCCAATCCACATTACCCACCATATGGTCTATGTAACGCAACCCAACTTCTGTAGGATTATAGTGTGACTCCCATTTTTCAAATTTTGGCAAGAATACACCATTGTAGTTTTTACGTTCTACAAAAACATGAACCGTATTACCATAGGTTCTAATCGCTGACCGAACCATTTCGCCATCTTTATCAGATTCTACCCGTGGTTCAAAAAATGAAACAGCACCCCGTTTGGTTGTTTCTTCCCATGATTTTTTTGCATCTTCAACCCATAACGCAATTACCTTCACCCCATCTCCGTGTTTGGTGATATGGTCAAATATTTCATTGTTTTCTGTACCGGGCATCGGTGTAGTTAACACCAACCGAATTTTATCTTGAACAACTACATAGCTGGTTCTGTCTTTAAGTCCGGTTTCAAGTCCAGCGTAGGCCAAAGATTGAAATCCAAGCGCCGTTTTGTAAAAATGAGCGGCTTGCTTTGCATTCCCTACATATAGCTCTACGTAATCAGTACCGAGAAGTGGCAAAAAATCATCGGCTTCCGGAAATATTTTTTCTAAACTGTATTTGTAATTCTTTACGTCTGTTAAGTTCTCCATTGTATTGATTTTATTCTGTAATCCAAGATTTGTAATAGTCGTCAACTTGCAAGTCCATCGCTGCTTGTGTTATTGATAGTGGTGCAAATGGATCTATCATCACCGCTAGCTCTTCTGTTTTGGTTTTACCTACGCTTCGCTCTATCGCACCAGGATGTGGCCCATGTGGGATACCACCAGGATGTAAGGTGATTTGACCCTTTTTAATGTTATTTCTGCTCATAAAATCGCCATCAACATAGTATAGAATCTCTTCCGAATCTACATTGCTATGATGATATGGAGCTGGTATCGCTTTCGGGTGATAATCATATAGCCTAGGAACAAATGAGCAAACCACAAATCCCGCCGACTCCCATTGCTGATGGATCGGTGGTGGCATATGTATGCGGCCTGTTAGTGGTTCAAAATCATGAATCGAGAAAGCATATGGGTAATTAAATCCATCCCAACCTACTACGTCAAAAGGATGATTCGAATGTGTGTATTCCCATAACACTCCTTGTTTTTTAGATATCACTTTAAACGATCCTTTTTCATCATGTGTTTCTAAATCAGTTGGCAATCTAAAATCTCGTTCACAAAAAGGTGAATGCTCAAGAAACTGCCCGTAATCGTTTCTATATCTGCGAGGCGTTGTAATTTCACTAAACGACTCTATATACAATAGTCTATTGTCTTCCATATCAAAATCGATTTGGTAGGTCGTCCCTCTTGGGATAATCAAATAATCACCATAACCAAATTTTAAATTTCCATACATGGTTTTCATTGTTCCAGAACCTGCATGCACGAATAACATTTCGTCGGCATCAGAATTGCGATAGAAATAATCCGGCGAAAAATTCGTCGGTGCTGCCAAGCCAATGTGCAGGTCATTATTAACAAATAGCGTTTTGCGGCTTTGTATATAATCGCTTTCGGGAGTTAAACTGAATCCCTGAAAACTTAGGGCTTGCATATTTTTTTCAATCGCTATTTCGGGAGTGACGTCCGCCAATCGTTTAACCTCGCTCACTACTGTTGGTGGATAAAGGTGATAGATTAAGGATGACATTCCTGCGAAACCCGCAGTGCCAAAAAGCTCCTCTTGATACAGGCCTCCGCCTGGTTTTTCAAAGGTTATATGTCGTTTATTCGGAATTTGACCTAATGTGTGATATCTAGGCATTTTGTTAATGTTGAATGATAAATGATTGAATGTCTGAATGATGGTTAGCCATTTGACCGGCTTACCGCCCTAACTCATTCTGGGTTGCGTTTAACCAAAACGGTTAAATCAAAAAATCCATAAAAGTTGAAAGACCTATACATTGACGCAAATGTCATTATTACCTACACTTTTACCCTGACAACACTGAGGTTACCCTATGACAAATGTCATACCCTGAGTAACTTTTATTTAATCAAAGATTCTTGTCTTGGCTCAACACACATTGCATTTAGTTTTTGTAATTTTATCGAATCGAAATATAATTCAGATATGAAAAAACTAATTCTTCTTTCAATGGCAACTTTTGGCCTCGTATTATTCTCTTGTAATTCGGATGATGGTCCAACAACAAGACGGGTCGAAATGCAATTTCATGGGTATAGCGACGGCGGTGACTCCAAGTTTAGAGGTACTGATGTAGTTGGAGAGGAAGTTGCTGTTACATTAGAAGGACTCCCAGGCGCTTACCAAATAACAAACATTCAGTGTTTATTTGGCGGAACCGGCAACACACCAGCAAACAGAGAATTATTGCTAAAAATTTATAAAGACAATGGGGATGCGGCCCCAGGTGAGATGGTTCATTCTTCGAAGCACACCATGGCTTCATCATTAACCTCTTTAACCGATCTGAATATTAAATCGAGTAACCTCAATTTGGATGCCGGTCAAGATGTTCGTGTATCGTTCGAGATACTAGATACTAAGGGCTTCCCTTCTTTCGCTGAGGAATTTGACGGGGCATATGAGGAGACCAAGAATTGGCTTAAAGACAAAGATGGAACATGGAATTCGAATGATGGTGTTGGCGTTAATGGCAATTGGGTAATACGTGCTATTGCGCAACAGAATCTATAAATTTTGATTACAAAATGTTGAATTGAGAGTGGTAATTCTCTATATTTCAGAAGATTAACTTAAGAGTTAAGTCTACAAACCCAGATGTCGACGAATAGTTCGTTAAAAAGGCCCACCCTACATCGCCTAACATACAGCATGTTCGGGAGATCTCATCCAGGTGGCTTATCCTAAAATAGAGGATACCAATCCATGTAGCAGTCCAACCTTTCATGTATAATGGCTTCTTACTTCATGAATGCATAAGCACGAGAACTTAATGTTTCACCAAGGAACGTAAATAAACAAAACCAGTCGTTTATTAAGAGGAGACTGTTGTTTTGGCCTGGATCAAATTGCAGAACGGAGAATAGAGTCTTTAAAGAGCAGGGGTGTTATCAGACTCATTAGTAAAACTAGGACACGGCCTGCACAAGAACAACGATTTGATTTACTGAGTTAATTGCAGAAAGGGACCATAGCAAAAACAAAATAAACTGGCTGATGTTTTTACATAGAGTTAGTCATAAGACCATATGATCGTTCAAAAAAAAGAAATAAATAATTGGAATACTGAATACCGATTAAAATTTATCAATTCGCTATCTGGGTATAAGGGAGTTCATCTTATCGGGACCAAAAGCAAAGACGGCATATCCAATTTGGCAATCTTTAATTCCATCGTTCACATAAGCTCAAACCCCGCCAGGATCGGTTTTATCATAAGGCCGCTTACTGTGCCGAGGCACACCTATAAAAACATAATAGACACAGCATTCTATTCCATCAACCATGTCCATAAATCCTTTCTAGACCAAGCACATTATACTTCGGTAAAATTCGAATCCAATCAATCCGAATTTGAGGAATGTAATCTGGGGGAATCCTATTTGGACAAGTTCCATGCACCATTCGTTACTGAAAGTAGTATTAAAATAGGATTGAAACTGGCAGAAGACATTGAGCTACAAGAGAGCAATTGTAGACTTTTGGTGGGAGAAGTGCAGTGCATTATAACTGAAGATGATTACGTAGAAGAAGATGGTTCCTTAGATTTAGAAAAAGCGAATGATATTTGTGTTACTGGATTAAATCAATATTCATCAGTACAGAAATTTGCAAATATCCCGTACGCAAGGAAAGAAAATCCACCTAACTTCAAAAGACAGAAGCGTCCTGACAGCGCCGTATTTGACGAGAATTCTCAAACATATAATGCCAGACTTTTGCCATATGGGACAAATGTGGGTGCACCAAGCATCACAGCAAACAACCTCTCAATATGGAAAAATCGAGGAATTACAGGTTTTAATCATGTACTCAAAAGCAAGATTGAACTCATTAAATCCGAGTATGAATTACTGCTAGAAGAATATGCCGTTAATGAATTGCTGTACAACACTCACTGTGACTTCGAGCCCATCATCGGTGAGGTTTATCACTTGTATGAAAAGGAAAACAGAGATGAACATTTTCTATCGTTAATCCCACCGCACACTTGGAAAAGAAAACACCTTGGATCGTTTAAGCTGAACAGTGACAAAGTGTGGAGTAAAGTAACAACATCAGATGAGTGATTTAAAAATACAACTTCGACCAGAAATTCCGAGTATTGAATTAACTCTAAATTTTAGTGAGGAAGAAAGATTTCAGAATGAGGTGCTTCGACCAATTATTAAGCTTCAAAACGACCTAATCTTAAGTTGTTTCGTGCATTATTTGCAACAGACAAAAGGGTCAATGGAATCACTTAATCCGGTTCAGATAGATCCATATATTACTAACTTGTTTAAAACGAGTACACGGTTGAAGACCGAACTGCGCGGCTTGATTATTGGACTATTCACACTTGAAGAGTATCATAAATACATTGAAATATCCTCACAACTCAATAGGAGGATGAACAACATGATTCAGCAGCGCATTCTATCTTTTTTTGTTCGACAAGGTGGCATTGAGTCAAAAGACAGGCTTCGATCTGAATGACTCAAACCCAAGAATCAAGAGTAAAACCATTCAGCTTGCGTTTGCACATAATACTATTTGTCCCGAGTACCGTTTTGTCGTTAATCGTTAATTCATAATCATTAATTGTGAATTACCAATCATTAATTATCCATTGAATTACTTTTGCAGCATGGCGCACAACAAGGCAATTCTTCTCATTTTAGATGGTTGGGGGATCGGGAAACACGACAACTCCGATGCTATATACAAAGCCAACACACCGTTTGTAGATGGATTGATGGAATTGGCACCAACATCCACTTTAAAAACTTTTGGCGAAAACGTTGGTTTGCCCACAGGACAAATGGGGAACTCTGAAGTCGGCCACATCAATATTGGTGCAGGTAGAGTTGTGTACCAGATGCTCATGCGCATCAACAAATCATTCGAAGATCAAACCATTCTTGAACAATCTAATTTCCAACAACTATTAAAAGAAGCCAAACAAGAAGGTAAAAACATCCATCTAATGGGTTTGGTAAGCAATGGTGGCGTACACAGTAGTGATGAGCACTTAAAAGCACTTTGCGGCATCCTGCGAGATAATGGGTTGGATAGCAAAACATTCATTCATGGCTTTTTAGACGGTCGAGACTGTGACCCAAAAAGTGGTAAAGGTTTTGTAAAAGATGTAATGGATGATTCCAGAATAGGCCAAGCCAAATTTGCCAGCCTAATTGGACGCTATTACGCGATGGACAGAGACAAACGTTGGGAGCGCGTAAAACTTGCCTATGATGCAATGGCGCATGGCATGGGTAAAAAAACCCGAAACATCGTTGAGGCTATTGAACAATCTTATACTGACGACGTTACAGACGAATTTGTAAAGCCAATTATTCATGTTGATGAGGCCGGCAACCCATTGGCAACAATTACGGAAAACGATATTGTGCTTTGCTTCAATTTTCGTACAGATAGAGGACGAGAAATATCTATGGCCTTAACTCAAGAAACTTTCCATGAACAGAATATGGCACCAATCGATGTGTCGTATTACACCATGACAGAGTACGATAAGACCTTCAAAAATGTCAACGTAATTTTCGACAACAATGATCTAAAACTGACCATTGGCGAACACCTAGAAAACTTGGGGTTGAAACAATTACGCGCTGCAGAAACAGAGAAATATCCGCACGTTACCTTTTTCTTTAGCGGTGGTCGAGAAACCCCTTTTGACGGAGAAGAGCGCATCTTAGTTAATTCACCTAAGGTGGCGACCTACGATTTAAAACCGGAGATGAGTGCTCCAGAATTAAAAGAGAAGGTAAAATCAGCCATTGACAAAAATGACGTCGACTTTTTCTGCGTAAACTTCGCTAACCCTGACATGGTTGGTCACACCGGAGTGTTTTCCGCAATAAAAAAGGCCTGTGAAACGGTAGACAATTGCGTTAAAGAATTGGTTGAAACCGCTTTAAAAAACAAATACAAAATGGTGATAATAGCAGATCACGGTAACGCTGATTTTGCGGTAAACCCAGATGGGTCACCAAATACGGCTCATAGTGTAAACTTAGTTCCATGCATCGTTTTAGGAGAGGATAACATCCAAATGAAAGATGGTATACTGGCCGATGTTGCTCCTACTATTCTAAAACTTATGAATGTCGGACAACCGGCAGAAATGACCGGTAACGCGCTTTATTAATGAAAAAGAAAGTAACCGTGCCCATTCAGGTTGTTCATCTTGGCGAAGAGGGTACCCACATTTTTTGCAAGGCAAAAGTTAACGGAGTAAAAGCACGTGTACTTATCGACACAGGGGCGAGTAAAACCGTTTTATCAAAGTCGTTTGCACTTACATTAAAAGGCCTAAAAGAAGTATCAGTGTCAGACAACTCCACCTCTGGAATTGGACCTGAATCTGTTGAAGCAACCTTTGTTAGGTTAAGGTCTCTACGTTTCAAATCATTGAAAATCAAAAAATTGGTTGTTGGCACAATTGACGTGAGTCACGTTGATGCGATGTACGACACCTTAAACGTCAAACCTTTCGACATGATTTTAGGTGGTGAGGTGCTAGAATCTTATAATGTTGTGATCGATTATAAAAAACAACAGCTGGTTTTTAATTAAATTTTTAATTATCCATTCTACTACCTTTGCCTCACATGGGTAAAATTGTTGTAACCGGGGCTGCCGGATTTATTGGAAGCTGTTTAGCACATCATTTATTTCGAAATGTATCCAAATCGCTCATTCTTGTTGATGATTTTAGTAAATCTGAAAAGTCAAACAATCTATTGGGATTAGAAAACTGTAGTCAAATTGACCGAAGCGAATTTCTAGGTCAACTCGCACAGTTAGACATTGACTTCATTTTTCATTTGGGTGCAAGAACAGATACCACCGAATTTGACACAGCCATATTTGATCAATTAAACCTCAACTATTCAAAAACCATTTGGCAATACTGTACGGAACAAAATGTTCCTTTAATTTATGCGTCGTCGGCCGCAACCTATGGTGACGGCACACTTGGGTTTGATGATGATGTAGCGTCTATGAATCACCTTAAGCCGTTGAATCCTTACGGACAAAGCAAGTTGGATTTTGACCTATGGGCTGTAAAACAAACCGAAAAGCCACCGTTTTGGATTGGTCTAAAATTCTTCAACGTATTTGGCCCTAACGAATACCACAAAACCCGTATGGCATCCGTGGTATTTCACGCTTTTCACCAGATTCAAGCCACCGGGAAAATGAAATTATTCCAATCTCATAATCCAGAATATTCAGATGGTGGTCAAACACGAGATTTTATTTATGTCAAAGACTTAATTGAGGTTATGCTGTTTTGGTATGAACGTAAAAGTGGAAGCGGCGTTTACAATCTTGGTACAGGCACACCAAGAACATTTAATGATTTAGCACATGCGACTTTTAGTGCATTAGGGTTAAAACCAAATATAGAATACATCCCTACGCCCGAAGACATTCGAGACAAATACCAGTATTACACAAAAGCAGAAATGGCACGAACGTTGCAACAAGGTTATCAAAAAGGATTTACGCAACTTGAGGATGCTATAAGTGACTATGTTAAATTCTATTTGCAACAGGATGCTTACTTTTAAACTTTGATTCGAAAAATTACCATAGCTGCACTGCTACTCACCTCAGCAGTATTATTCTATTTAGCGCATAAATCAAATTGCGATACAGAAGCAGATAAGACCGAACAAAAACAGGTTTGGACCTCAGCCACCAATCAATTCTTAATTGACTTAATTGAAGACGGCACATCGCTTAGCAAAGACCTATCTGAACTGACCGACGCAAAAAACGTCAACAGGGATTGGACTTTCTTTCAAATGCGAGATGGCAAGATAAAAGAGTGGACGTCAAATGAATGGATGCCAGATAGCGCTGTATTTACGAAAAGCGAACCACATCTGCATCAACATCAATCAGGGTGGGAATTAGTTGTTCCACTTAAAGAGCAAACCGCAATCCTGTCTTATAAACTTACCCGTAGCGAATCTGGTCAGTTTCAAAACGAAAACAGACTTACACCGCTTAAAGGGCAGCAATTTGAACTTCAAAAGAAAGAAACAAATTATGGGTTGCTGAACAATTCTGTATACCTAAGCTTTTACGGCAAGCGTGTGGGCCCAGAACTTGCTGGAACTTACTACTTAATTGCCATGTTTCTCCTATTGTTTGCTGCTTTTATTAGCCATAGGAGTTGGCTGTTGGGCAGTATCGTAACGGCAGGATTTGCTATACTCATTCGCGTGCTTAGTTTTCATGACGTTATGGGTCACGGTCTGGCAGCACTTGGGGTATTTGACCCCATGATTTATGCCAGTTCAGATTTACTGCCATCCTTAGGTGATTTAGGATTGCACATCTGTACCGCAATTATCGTCACACTTGCACTGCTTCAGGTTTTAAGAAAGATTCATGTAAAAGGTCGGGTGATGGTATTTATAGCCTTCACTCTATCAACAATATTCGGATTCTTCTCGGCAGACTTAATTCGTTCACTTTTACGCAGCCTCATAGCCAATTCGAACATTTCTTTTGACGTCACTCATCTTTCAACCATAACGGCTTACACACTCATCGCCGTTGTGCTGGTTTCCCTCTTATTTTGGATTTGGTATGCTTTGACATCGGCATTGTATCAAAGAATTAAGAAGATTGATAGACAGGGGTTTCATTATTTACTGACGGTTGTAATCGGTCTTGTTGTATTTGTCGTATTTCAACGTATTGACGCCAAAAGAAGTTTAACGGGCTTAACCCCTTCCATACTTTTTACCTTAACCGCTTCAGCGTTTTTATACTATGCAATATTTAAAGTAAAACGAAAAATTGGCATATATAAATACATCGGACACATCGTTCTTTTTACGGTTTTTTATACCACCTCGGTACAGTTGTTTCAAGAAAAAAAGGAAGCGGAGTATTTAAATCTTTATGCCTCTAAGCTCATTTCGAATAAAGATTTACCCGCAGAGTATTTGTTCAAAGAGATGGAGAGTGAATTGGCACAACAATTCTTAGTTCCTGAAGATTTCGAAATATTTAGTCAAAAGAAAGAGCAGTTTGAGCAAAGGCTTAGACGCTTATACTTTTCTGGGTATTTGGATAAATACAATATGTTGGTATTGAGTTTTGATGCTTTTGGGAACAACATCAATTCGTCGACGTTATACAACTTTAAGGACCTGGATGAGATATACAATTTCAAGTCATTTCAAACACTGAGCAATCATTTTTACCAAGTAAAGAGTGATAGAATATTTAATGGATACTTAGCGAAATTCGAAAACTGTGATTTAAACGGACACTACGGATCGGTATTCGTACTTTTAGAACCCAAGTTTATTCAAAGTTCTTACGAATACCCGCAACTTATAAGCCGTAAAAAAGACAATCGACTGTTCGATATTGACGACTATTCTTATGCTCTATATAGCAACGGAAAGCTCTTAAATCAGAAAGGAACTTATCCGTACAACTTACATTACGACTCCACACATTTCGTTTCGAGTAGCTCATTATTTTCATCTGCCAGTTATAAGCACTTTATCAGTGACCAAGAACAGGCGATAGTAGTGTTAAGTCATCCTGGAAACCAATTAAAAAGAACTGTATCTACGTTTAGTTTTGGATTTATCTTTTTCATCCTGTGTTTCACAGCGTTTGGTACAATCTGGGTCTTGACACTTAGCCTGCAGCAATGGTTTCTAAGAAAATGGGGCACGTCATCAGAGTTTAAGTCATTTAAGTTTACCCGCCAGCAACAACTCGACAAACTAGGTATTGAACAGGTATACTTAAGTACAAGAATTCGACTGGCCATGGTTTTACTCGTGTTTGCCGGACTTTTGGTTTCCATTTATGTCACTATACAGTTTATCGAAATCAATGACCAAAACAGATCAGAAAACGAACTGATGTACAAGATTCGTGAAGTTGCCAATCAGCTACAAAATGAGGTAGACTTTGCCACCAAGTTACAAGACAAAGAATCACGTCAACTGATCGTTAACGACATTGGTGACATCTATAAAATCGATGCCAACTTATTTGACAGTTCAGGTTTTCTTCTAGCCTCAAGCATTGAAGATATCTACCAGAAGGGGCTTACCGCTCCGTTAATGAACCCTGAAGCGTTACGCACTTTCAAAGAGGAAAACACCTCCCAATTGTTGCAATCCGAATCGATAAGAAACTTAAAATTTACGTCTGCGTACTTACCCTTGATTAATGACAAAAGGCAGATTGTTGCCTACTTAAATCTTCCTTATTACTCCCGCCAAAAGGAGTTAAATAGTGAGATTTCCTCTTACACCGTAACCTTTGTAAACCTGTATCTTTTCCTAATATTAGTTGCGATAACCTTAGCGTATATCGTTTCTCAACGCATTAGCAAACCTTTACAGATTATACGTGAAAAGATGTCACGAACAGGATTAAGTGCGAATGAGTTGATTGAATGGAAACGCAACGACGAAATTGGCCGATTGGTGAAACAGTATAACAAAATGGTGATCCAGTTGGGCGAAAGTGCAACTAAATTAAGTGAGAGCGAGCGTGAAGGTGCTTGGAAGGAAATGGCCAGACAAGTGGCCCATGAAATCAAAAATCCTTTAACCCCAATGAAACTTAATATCCAGCACCTACAACGTGCTTGGGGAGACAAAAATGAGCGTTTGGAAGAAACCTTTAAAAGGGTGACAGCTGTGCTGATTGAACAAATTGATAGCTTATCAAAACTGGCAACAGAGTTTTCCTCTTTTGCACAAATGCCTACGCACAACTTTGAAGACTGCAACATTTCTCAAAGCCTTGTCAATACAATCACTTTGTTCGAAAAAAGTGAACACGTTGTTTTTCAGTACCCCGACAATTTACCTGATGTTGTCGTTCACGCAGATCGAGAACAGCTCGGTCGGATTTTCAACAATGTGATTAAAAATGCAATTCAATCTATTTCTACCGACCGCAAAGGCTTAATTGTCGTTGAAATGAGCGTCAAAAACGCGAAGGTAGTAGTGAGTATAAAAGACAATGGTAAAGGTATCGACCCCAAAGATGCTTCTAAAATTTTCGTCCCCAATTTTAGCACAAAAAATAGCGGTATGGGTCTTGGGCTGGCTATTACACGAAAGATGATTGAAGGTGCCCACGGTCGAATTTGGTTTGATTCAGAATTAAGTGTTGGGTCTACATTCTATTTGGAGTGGCCTGTTAAGGGGTGAGGGATTGAAGGATTGATGGATTGAAGGATTGAATGTCTGAATAGTCCACCTTCTCTCGTCTATGTTCTATTTTCTATGTTCTATTTTCCATATTCTCTTTTCTTTATCCTCTAATTACTCTTTGCGTCTAAATTCTTAAAAATATTTATCTTGCTGCCATGAAATTAAAAGGAATACTTTGGTTATTGGTCGCTAGTCTATGTTTATTCTCTTGTAAAGATGAAGAAGAAACACCCACACCTGCAGATACTTCCAATACAGACCCGACAGCAACGGATACATTAATTGAAGTAAGTACAGATCATGGAACAATGACCATGTACATGTACAAAGGCACACCAAAGCATCGCGCTAACTTTCACAAATTGGTTGGCGAAGGGTTTTACGACGATACTGAATTTCATCGAATCATTCCAAATTTCATGATTCAAGGCGGTGACCCGTTAAGTAAAGATGCCGATAGAAGCAACGACGGAACCGGAGGTCCGGGATACACTATTCCTGCAGAAATTGACGCCAACAAATATCCTCATGTTTTAGGTGCAGTTGCCGCCGCAAGACTAGGTGATACTCAAAACCCACAAAGGGCGTCAAGTGGTTCGCAATTTTACATTGTTGTTAGCGAGACAGGAACCGCACACCTAAATGGGGCCTATACCGTTTTTGGTCGTGTCATAAAAAATACGAGCGTAGCAGAAACAATTGTCCAACAACCAAGAATTGATACCCGTACGAACCGTCCACAAGACAGAATTAAAATGCAAATGAAGTTTGTGGTAAAAACGGCGGCAGAAATTAAAACTGAATATGGTTTTGACGTAGAGTAATAGCTTCTTGTTAACCCATTTTTTCACTGAAGAATAGGTAAATTTAATCGCTACTGCCTTTAAATTTTACCCGCATTTCTTCTGTCTTTTTCATTTCAAATTAATTCAACAATTCAGACCTTCTGTAATTCAATCATTGTTGTTTAATGTCGTTATTTTCGCAGCTAAGTTTTAAGTGGCGAATTATCCATGTCAGAAGCACATTACAATCATCGATTTATAGAACATAAATGGCAACAAAACTGGCGCGAGCGAAAACTATATCGTGTCGACAACCAATCAAGCAAACCTGGATATTATGTGCTTGATATGTTCCCATACCCTTCTGGAGCAGGCCTACATGTTGGCCATCCATTAGGATACATCGCCTCAGACATTGTTAGTAGATACAAAAGACAAAATGGGTTTAACGTGTTGCACCCGATGGGATACGATGCTTTTGGCTTACCTGCTGAGCAATATGCAATACAAACGGGTAAACATCCTGCTGAAACTACAGCAGAAAATATTGCACGTTATCGAAGTCAACTAGATCGCATTGGTTTTAGTTTTGATTGGTCAAGAGAAGTAAGAACTTGTGAACCCGATTACTACAAATGGACACAATGGATTTTCAAGCAATTATTCAATCACTGGTATAATATCAAATCAAATAGGGCTGAACATATTGACAATTTGGTTGCCATCTTTGAAAACGAAGGAAACATAAATGTTGCGCATGCTGGCGGAGAGGTTGATGATTTTATAGCAGAAGAGTGGTTACACTACAATAAGCGACAAAAAGAAGATATTTTACAACACTACAGACTGGCTTTTATACACGAAACAACGGTCAATTGGTGTGAGGAGTTAGGCACGGTATTAGCCAACGAAGAAGTTAAAGATGGTTTATCTGAACGTGGAGGCTACCCAGTTATAAAAAAGCCGATGACGCAATGGTTTTTGCGTATTACTGCTTATGCACAACGATTGTTAGACGGACTGGACGCTATTGATTGGAGTGATTCGATAAAAGAAATTCAACGCAACTGGATTGGTCGAAGCGAGGGCGCAACAGTAAACTTCCCTATTCACAACGATACTGCTGGTCGGTCATTAGAAATATTTACAACCAGACCAGATACCATTTTCGGAGCTACATTTATGGTAATCGCTCCAGAACATGAATGGACGGCAGACTTGATTCATGCAGACCAAGCAGACGAAGCGTCAGCGTATGTGGAATGGGCAAAAAATCGTTCTGAGCGTGAGCGCATGAGCGAGGTTAAAAACGTTACCGGTGCATTTACAGGAAGTTACTGCACACATCCATTCACAGGCAAACAGGTACCCATTTATGTTGCCGATTATGTTTTGGGAGGATATGGCACGGGGGCTATTATGGCCGTTCCAGCTCATGATTCGCGTGATCACAGTTTTGCAAAAAAGTTTAACCTAGATATTATTCAAGTCATTGAAAATGATGAAGCGGATGTTCAAGAAGCTTCATTTGATGCCAAAACAGGAAAGTGCATCAATTCTGACTTTCTTAATGGCCTAGACGTTACGATAGCGATAAAAGAGGCGATAGCTTTTATTGACGACAAGAAATTGGGCAAGGCGCAAGTAAACTTTAAGCTTCGCGATGCTGGATTTGGAAGACAACGATATTGGGGTGAACCAATTCCTGTCATTTTTGATGATGATAATATCCCATCACTTTTGGGCGACAATGACTTGCCGTTAACTTTACCTACTGTAGACAGCTACAAACCGACTGGCAGTGGAGCCTCTCCTCTTGCAGCCATTGACGATTGGGTGAACACACCACAAGGTAGAAGAGAAACAGATACAATGCCTGGATGGGCCGGAAGTAGTTGGTACTTTCTTCGTTATATGGATCCTAATAATGATCAGATAATCGCATCAAATGATGCCATTAAATATTGGGGACAAGTTGACTTTTATGTAGGCGGAGCTGAGCATGCTACTGGCCATTTACTTTATAGTCGTTTTTGGACAAAGTTTTTATCAGATATTAACGTACTCCCGTTTGACGAACCTTTCAAAAAATTGGTAAATCAAGGTATGATTCAAGGTATCGTTGAATCTATTTACCTGCGCAAAGAAAAAATTGACGGCAAAAGTCATTTTGTGAGTTCTGGGTTAGTCGACAACCCCGCTGATTTTACACAAATTCCGGTACATGTTGATTTCGTTACCGATTATAAAAAAACAGACACCCCTTCTTTTTTAAATATTGACGGAATTCGCCAGTTTAAAGAATGGAGACCTGAATATAGCGATGCTGTGTTTGAATGTTCGAATGGGAAAGTAATTGACGGTATTTTCGAAGCTGATGGAGATGCCATCGAACCAATTTGTTATACAAAATCAGAGATTGGCAAAATGTCTAAACGATGGTTTAACGTTGTAAACCCCGACGACATTTGTGAAGAGTATGGTGCTGACACATTAAGATTGTACGAAATGTTTTTAGGTCCTTTAGAGGATGCCAAACCTTGGAACATTAGTGGCATTGATGGCGTCTATCGATTCTTAAAAAAGACATGGAAACTGTTTGTTGACAAAGAAGGAAATTATATTCCGAATGCGAATCCAGCCGATAAAAAATCACTAAAAACGCTGCACGCTACGATTAAAAAAGTATCTGAAGACGTACAGCGCATTTCATTGAATACTTGTGTGAGTACCTTTATGATTGCCGTGAACGAATTCACGGATCAGAAATGCCAAAACAACGAAATATTAGATCAATTCTTAATCGTGTTATCCCCTTTTGCGCCGCATATAGCAGAAGAACTTTGGGAAATGGGTGGAAGAGAAGAATCAATAGCCTTAGCAACTTGGCCTTCTTTCGATGAAAAACATTTGGTTGAAGACAGTAAGAACTATCCAATATCGATCAACGGAAAAACACGTACCAACATTGAGCTTTCGTTGAGTTTAAGTAAAGACGAAATTGAAGCTGCAGTATTACAGGATGCTGAAGTTCAAAAATGGTTAGACGGCAAACAACCGAAGAAGGTAATTGTTGTGCCTGGTAGAATAGTAAATTTAGTAGTATAAAAACAACGGTTAACAATGGGAATTAGAAATCATTTTGAAGAAGCACAAACGGTATTGGCTGAATTTTTAAGCGATGAGTCGAATTTTGAACGTATTGAGCAAGCCGGGCAAATAATGGTTAACGCTATTCAGACGGAAGGCAAGATAATTTCATGCGGCAATGGAGGAAGCTTATGCGACGCGATGCATTTTGCAGAAGAATTATCAGGACGCTACCGAGACAATAGAAAAGCCCTTCCAGCGATATCAATTTCCGACCCTTCTCATATGTCGTGTGTTGGAAACGATTATGGTTATGACTTTGTCTTTTCTCGTTATGTTGAGGCCATTGGATTAAAACAAGATGTACTGCTCGCCATAAGCACCAGCGGTAATTCAAAAAACGTTATAAATGCCATACAAGCAGCAAAAGAAAAAGGCATGAAGGTAATCGGGTTAACCGGCAAAGACGGTGGAGAAATGACAGCGCTTTGTGATGTAGAAATCAGAGCCCCAAAATCTGACTACGCAGATCGTGCACAAGAAATTCATATAAAAGTGATCCATAGCTTGATTGACCATATCGAGCACCATGTATAATGACAGTTGTTTATGTCATAATAGCGCTCAATGTGCTCATTAGCTGGAAAGGCTTCAACGACTTTGCTTTCTTCCAACGGCACAAGTTCCACACAGATTCCATATTAGCCAAAAAAGAGTATAGCAGGCTGTTTAGTTCGGGTTTTTTGCATGCAGATTATACCCACCTTGGATTTAACATGTTCACCTTTTACATGTTTGGTGAAGCCATGGCGTTAACCTTAAGCCCGTTCGACTTAATAACCATTTACCTTGGCAGTTTACTCGCTGGCAATTTATTAGCACTTTTTATTCATAGACATCATGGCGACTACAGTGCTATAGGTGCTTCAGGCGCTGTGAGTGGCATTATTTACGGAACCATAATACTTTACCCGGGCTTACTCATTTACTTTATTATCCCTGGCTGGTTGTTTGGCATCATCTATATTTTGTATAGCATATTTGGCATCAAAAAACAATCGGGAAACATCGGACATGACGCTCATTTAGGTGGAGCTGTTGCTGGATTAGTGTTAACCGTTTTGCTCTTCTTCAATGACTATGATTTTAACTACTTCATAGTAGCCGGTATGCTGATACCTACAGCTGTTTTCTTATACCTCATTGCCTATCATCCCGAATGGTTATTGTCTGGAAAAATTGATTGGCGGAATAATCCAATATCCAAAACCAGGGGCAAAAAAGATACAAAACCAAAAACACAGTATATTAACCGCGAAGCCGAACTCAATCAACTGTTGGACAAGGTAAATAAAGTGGGCTACCACAACCTATCAGAACAAGAAAAAAGAAGGCTCGACCAATTAAGCTAAGGCAAAAACGTTGCATATAACTCCGATTACAAGTGTTAAAAACGCTACAATTAAGAAGGTGATGTCGCTCAACAAAAAGCGTGGTCGTCAGGAGCACATGCAGTTTGTTGTGGAAGGTATTCGGGAAATTAATATGGCCATAGAAAGTGGGCTTCAACCCATTGATATCATGTTCAACAAACATTGGGATGCTGCTACTTTGAGCGATTTTATAGCTGGGCTGGATGGGGCCAATAAATATGAACTTGACGATATTGTTTTCGAAAAAATTAGCTACCGAGATTCTGTTGCCAATGCCGTTGCTACTTTCCCTTTATTTGAAACGTCGTTATCCAAGCTTAACCTACAACAAGATTCTCTTGTTGTTGTGTTAGAAAGCATTGAAAAACCTGGAAATTTAGGCGCCATTTTTCGCACAGCAGACGCTGCTGGTGTGGATGCCATTATCATCTCTAACGCCAACACAGATTTTTACAACCCAAATGTGATTCGAGCAAGCTTAGGCGCTGTTTTTACCGTACCATTCGCCATCGCTACAAACGATGATACTTTGTCTTTTCTAACCGAAAGAGACTTCATGATTTACAGCACCTATCTTGAGGGCTCAATAGCGCACCACAAAGTGGGTATGACCAAAAATACGGCACTCGTTATGGGGTCAGAAGCACATGGCATAAGTCCTTTTTGGGTTGAAAACAACACAAGCTGTATCAAAATACCTATGAGAGGTAAGGCTGACTCAATGAACGTTTCTACGGCAGCTGCTGTTGTAATTTACGAAGCAGTAAGACAACGAACAAGTTAGTGTTTGCCCTATAATTCAGACAGTTAACAAACACAACACCTATACTTTTCATACCTTTGATAAGTTAACTATTAGATGTCTCTTAGATTTGTTTGGGTTGCAATTGTCACAGTTCTGGTTTCTGTAAATACAGAGGCTCAAGAATTATCGACCCTTCGCACAAAAAGAATACTAATTGAAACAGACACTTCCATACTTGATTCATTTCTTTTAGCACCAAATTCTTTAGTGCTTAGCGGTTACGACACCTCCAATTATAGAGTTGTCGAACATAAGTCTATGCTCATCTGGCTGAACAATACCTATCCAAAAGACTCGCTGTTAGTCACGTACCGGATAATCGACTTTCATTTCAGAAAAATATACCAGAAAAAAGAGTTGAGTTTGATTGGTACGGATTACCAAACCAACCCGTTTGCGTATATCCCGAACAGCGAAAAACGACAGACTTCCCCTGATGACAATATCAAAACGATAGGAAATATTAGTCGTGGCGTAGGTTTTGGCAACAAACAAGATGTAACCGTTAACAGTAACCTTAATCTCCGCTTAAACGGTACGATTCAAAACAAGATTGACATCATTGCCGCCATTTCAGATGAAAACAACCCGATTCAACCTGAAGGCAATACACAACAAATACAAGATTTTGACCGGGTATACATTCAGTTAAAACAAGACAGTGCCTCTTTAATCGCAGGAGACTTCCCGATGATTACCCCAGACAGTTCATACTTTTTGAAATACAACAAAAGGTCTCGAGGATTGCAGGTCACAAGGCATTTCACCAACAAACACGGTTATTGGAATTTCTCAGGAGAAGGCGCTGTCAGTCGTGGTCGATTTTCTAGAAACACCATTAACGGAATTGAAGGAAATCAAGGGCCCTACCGGCTTTCTGGGGCCAATGGCGAAACCTTTATCATTATCATAAGCGGTACAGAGCAGGTATATCTTGATGGACAGCGATTAACCCGTGGCGAGCAAAACGACTACACCATTAATTACAATACGGGTGAACTAACGTTTACTCCAAAAAAGCTCATCACACAATACAGTCGTATAGTCATTGAGTTTCAGTATTCCGACAGAAATTATGGTCGATCCGTTGTTCGATTTGGCGGTAATTATACCTCAGGCAAATGGAATGTTAGGGGTAACTTTTTCAGCGAACAAGACAACAAAAATCAACCCTTCCAACAAAATTTAGACGACTCCACCAATGGAGTTTCAACCAGGCAGTTTTTAAGTGATGCTGGAGATGCACAGTTGGTATATGCCCCTAAATTTTCTGAAGTCGATGAAATCGATTTAAACACCATCTCCTATGTGCAACGCGACAGTAATGGCAACGTTATTTTCATCGAATCGTCTCCAGGAGACACCGGGAAATTATATCGTGTTTCTTTCAGTTTTGTAGGATCTGGGAATGGCAATTATGTCCAAAAATTAAGTACCGCAAACGGAAAAGTATTTGAATGGGTCGACCCCATTGCGGGTATTCCCGTCGGAGATTATGCACCCGTTGAGATTCTTGTTCCACCAAAAAAACTTGAAATGATCAACATTGGATTTGATTATCAATTGTCTCAAAATGCGCAACTGTCGGTGGAGTTTTCAAGATCAAAAAACGACATCAACACCTTTAGCTCTATAGATAAGGAAAACGATATTGGCTATGGCCTAAGGGTAGATCTCGATCATGTAAAACAACTCACCACTGACTCAGTAAAACCGTGGAGATTGGTTTCCAAAGTTTCGTTCGAACGCACAGAGAAGGACTTCCGATATATTGAACGATATAGAAATGTAGAATTCGATAGAAAATGGAATCGTACGTTAGACAATCCAAATGACAACGAAAAATCGTATACAGAAGAAAGAATAGCTAACGCCTTATTCGTTTTAACCAAAGGGAACACTGCACAATTTGTAGTTGAAGAATCGTATTACCAACAAGGCAACAGCACCCCTGGCCTGTCGCATAGTTTAACAGGACAAATTGGTCAGAATGGCTATAGGCTTAAAGGTGCTTATGACCTTATTTCTACCACCATTCCGGTTGCCGGTATAAACTCCAACAACCAATTTCGACGGTACTCAGGAGCCGTAAGTAAAAAGTCGGCCTACTTCCAAACAGAGTTCACATATCAGAATGAGCAAAGCAAATTTGCCAATAACAACGATTCTATTTATGGTGCAAGTTATGCGTTTGACCAAATGTCTTTCCGGCTAGCCAGTAGTGATTCTAATACGCTAACATATGGTTTAGAGGCCAATAGACGGCTCGACTCTAGAGGCGTTGAGGGTGAATTCCAAAGTACTACAGACGGTCGAGATGCAAGTTTAGTTCTTGGATGGCGTCAGTCACGTAACGCTCAGTTCAACCTTACTTCGGCTTATCGTGAATTATATTTTAAAGATACATCCAACCAACTAGGTACACCAGAAAACACCCTTCAAGGACGATTCGAAACACGACTGGTTTTACTTAAAAAATTAATTACTACAAATGCGTATTACCAGCTTGGAACAGGGCAAGAACAACGTCGTGAATATAGCTACTTTGAAGTGGGAGACGGAAACGGTAATTACGTTTGGAATGACTACGACAGCAACGGTATTCAAAGTTTAAATGAATTCGAAATTGCCTCGTCTTTTGATGTAGGGCGAGCAAATTTTATACGTCAATTTTTACCTGTACAAGGTTTCATCAAATCGTATAGCAGTGAGTTTAACCAAAACATCAGAATAAAACCAAATTCTATATTGCGTAAAACGAAACGAAAGTCGCTAAAATTTGTGCGACGTTTTAGCAACGTCAGTTCTTTTAAAATATTAAAAAAGGTTACGAATAATCAAGATGAATTCTTAAACCCTTTTGTCCAAAACGTTGCAGATACCTCTTTGCTGTCAACCAATTCGGTAATACGTTCGGTACTCTCTTTTAACCAGGCTAGTCCTGTGTTTGGCATCGATTACCAATGGTTTAGGAACCAGAACAAAATATTGCTAATTAACGGTGTTGATGCACGAAATGGTCGAGAAAACAAATTAAAAGTGCGGTACAACATCAATAAAAATTATGAATTAATCGTGGAGGGTTCGCAAGGCACAAAAACATATACTTCACAGTTCTTAACAGATCGTGCTTTTAGCTATGATTTTAGTACCATTAAACCAAAAATTGGTTACCAGTACAAATCAAGTTTTAGAATCGAATTGTATTACGCATACTTCGAAGCCAAAAATGGGATTGAATATGGAAGCGAAGCGACCTACAATCATGATGTGACCGCCGAATTGAGATGGAATTTCCTTAACAAAGGCACGATTCGCACCAACCTTGGTGTCGTAGACATCAACTATACTGGAAACGATAATTCGCCTGTTGCGTATGAATTGCTCGCAGGACTAAGAAATGGAAGAAACGTAAAGTGGCGACTTCAAATTGAACAGCGGTTTTCAAATAACATACAGTTATTGGTTAATTACGACGGCCGGCAAAGTATTGATAGCCCAGTGATTCATATTGGGCGTGTTCAAGCGAGGTACCTCTTCTAAAAAAGCTTCCGTTTTTTTGGAGCATTAACTGGGCAAATCCTTGACGTCCTTCCCACCAAAATTACCCGAACTCATCATCAAGAAAACGGTTTTGGGTTTCGACTGACTTTTAAGTGTATCCCATAATTTGTTGATGTCTGTTTGAACAGTTACTTCACCAAAATGCCTCTTCACCTCATTGGCACTTAATACTTTCATCTTTTTCATTTCAAATACATGGGTATTGAAATGGACAAAGGCTTGATCGGCGGCATTCATAGTGTCTTTGTACAATGGCAAGAAGTCATCATTTAAACTACTAAAGGTATGCAGCTCCAACACGCCAATTACATTGTGATTTGGATAGGTTTCCTTTACAGCATCAACGGTGGCTTTTACCTTGCTTGGCGAATGGGCAAAATCTCTAAAAATGACAATTTCATTTTCCTCATAGACCTTCTCCAACCGTTTGGCGGTTCCTGTAAAGCTTTGCAATGCCTCTAGGCATTTTTCTCTTGGTATTCCGAGCTGAACACAAGCATGAATCGCAGAATGCATGTTTTCCAGGTTGTGCTTCCCAAATACGCCCATTTCAAAGGCTTTAGTATGCTCATATACTGTTACAGTTGAGCCATCAATTTTGTGTTCGAGTGCCTCATATGGAAGGATGTTTTTAAGCTGTGATTTGGCAGCTATAGACTGTAACACCTCGTCGTGTTTGTAATAAATAAGTGCTCCATCATCTTTTATCGTGTCGGTGAATAATTGAAACTGGTCACAATACCCTTCCCAGGTTGGAAACACATTAATATGATCCCAAGCCACGCCAGTTATTATGGCTACATCTGGGTTGTACCACATAAACTTCGGGCGCCTATCAATTGGCGAGCTCAGATACTCATCTCCTTCCAATATGATTAAAGGAGCGTCCGACAATTTAACCATCAAGTCGAAGCCGTCCAATTGCGACCCGACCAAATAATCAAAGTCCATGTTTTCATGCATGAGCACATGCATAATCATCGCAGTTGTACTTGTTTTTCCGTGACTACCGGCCACCACAACACGTTTCTTATTTTGACTTTGTGCTGCAACAAATTCTGGAAATGATTGAATAGGCAAGCCTAGTTCTTGTGCTTTTAACAGTTCCGGATTGTCGATACGCGCATGCATTCCTAAGATAATGGCGTCAATGTCTGTCGTAATACGAGATACGTCCCAGCCCATTTTTTCTGGGAGCAGATTGGCTTTATCTAACCTACCTCTCGAAGGTTCAAAAATCTCGTCGTCGCTGCCCGTCACTTGATGACCGTTTTGCTGCAAGGCTAACGCCATGTTGTGCATCACGGCACCCCCGATTGAAATTAGATGAATACGCATTTTCTTGACATTAGTATGAAGCACAACGATACAACATTGTTAGATATTCGTGCGTTAAGAAAATCAACAGCCGTATCATAATGAAAAAAAAATTAGTCTTTATTGCCTGTGTATTATTCTGCTCTTTGGCGGTAGTGCAATACGTGGCCATGGATAAAGTGTTTGACGAAAAACCATTGGTTAGCCAATCAATACCCGATGATGTTCTTAAAATTGAACCGGTTAAAACAGAGGTATACTCTGTGGGCGATTATGTTGTCGTAAAGAAGGACGGAAAGTTTTTCGTGTATGAGAAGAAACCGAAATCAATCTAGCTAAATCTCTCTTACCGTTAGTTCATCACCTATAAACCACTTTCCCACAACCTCCATAGCCAAAAAGGTTAGCAAAAATTTATGCTTTCCACTCTCACACAAATAGGTAATTTCACCAACGCGCACTCCTGAATCCAACTCTTTGGTTTTTATCCTTTGTTTAACCAAAACCATGTTGCGCAAATTGATACGCATCACTTTGGTGTCCTTAAGCAATCGAATATGCTGTTTATGCAGGTTTTGTTCCCAATATTGTTGTTTCACCGTCGCTAATCGCTGAAGTCGTTTTAAGTCCATGCTGTCAAATTCTTCTTGAAGCATCTCAGCAGTAGGCAAGTAAGGCTTCATCAACTCAAACTTTTTTGTTTTCAATACTATAAATATCGAATCAGCAAGTTCTGGCAACGTATCACACAAATCTCGACCATAGCGCAGCTCAACCGAGTCAACTTCAGCATAATGAACTGTGTCGTCAGCCACTTGTGCCATACAATGCGATGTGATGGTGATCACAAGGCCTGCAATGAGTAAGAGCCGATGGAGTGCTTGTTGCATGTATGATTACTGAACGTTTATACAGCAATAATAATTATCTAATTCGTAAATTATTTTTTATCAGACGATTAGGTATGCACAGCTGCCAACCTTACTCTAAGCACCCCCACTCTAACAAGCAAAAATGATGATATCATGACACTTATCTGACAAATTAAGTAAACTATTGACGGGGCATTACCGTTAAACTTGTATCTATTATTTAGTCAATAAGTTTTCTTACGACGAAGATTAATTGGTTTTACGACATCTAAGGCAGCCGACGCGAGTCGGCTGTTTTAATTTAACGTCGGCACATTTCATCAACCAAACTTGACGCTATCTTTGCACTTTATGAAATACCCCTACCTGATCATTGCCAGTTTATTCGTTTTTAGTTTTGGCTGCAATACGAATACAACGGATTCTCCTGAAAACGAAAAACCTGTTGTAGTGGCTACAACAAGTATTGTAGCAGATATAGCCAAAAACATCTGTTCAGATTTTGCGGATGTAAAATCTTTGATGGGCCCGGGTGTCGACCCGCATTTATACAAAGCATCGCATGGCGATATTGAATTACTTACCAATGCCGATGTAGTGATTTACAATGGCCTTCATTTAGAAGGCAAAATGTCGGAAATATTAGAAAAACTTAAATCGTCAAAAACAGTCATCGCTGTTAGCGATGGCGTTAACGACGCATCTATCCGTACCATAAATGAAGAAGCAGATGTTCACGACCCTCATATTTGGTTCGACGTTGCCATATGGTCTAACGGTGTACGACACGTATCAGAGTCGTTAAAAAAGAAATACCCAAGCCATAAAGATCAAATCGAGAAAAACACCAAAACCTATTTACACGCCATTGACTCGGTGAATAAAGAATGCATCAAACTAGTGGAATCACTTGCTATCGAGAAGCGTATCTTAATTACCTCTCACGACGCATTTGAATACTTTGGGAGAAGTTACGACTTTAAAGTCCGCGGTTTACAAGGCATTTCGACCCTATCTGAATCTGGTTTAAAAGATGTTACAGACATGGTCAACTTCATCATTGATAACAAAATTAAAGCGGTTTTTGTCGAAAATTCTGTCCCACAAAAAGCACTCCGTTCCGTAATCGATGGATGCAAAGCAAAAGGGCACGACGTTACTGTAGGCGGAGAACTTTTTTCAGATGCATTGGGTGCTGATAGAACACCTGAAGGCACCTACTTGGGCATGATATATTTTAATGTCGAAACGGTTATTAATGGATTGAAATAAGATGAAGCCCTCTGTAGAAACACATAACCTAACGGTTATTTACGATAAGAAACCAGCCATTTGGAACATTGATTTCACATTGCCAACGGGTAAAATTATTGGCATTATGGGACCTAATGGGTCGGGCAAATCCACGCTCCTAAAAGCAATAATGGGCATTATCGAACCAAATATTGGCTACAGTAAGTTGTTCGACCAAGATCTTGAAGACGTGCGCAACAAAGTATCTTATGTCCCTCAAAGACAATCGGTTGACTGGGACTTCCCGGCAAGTGTTTGGGACGTAGTAGCCATGGGCCGCTATGCGACAAAAGGGCTTTTCAAACGACTGTCGAAGGAAGACCATCGTATGATTGAAGAAAGTTTGAACAAGGTCAACATGACCCCTTTCACAAACAGACAGATTTCACAACTGAGTGGCGGCCAACAACAACGTGTTTTTTTGGCGCGCGCTTTGGCACAAAACGCCGATTTATATTTAATGGACGAGCCATTTGTAGGTGTTGATGCCGCAACAGAGCAAGCCATTATAAATTTATTGAAATCGATGCGCGACGAAGGCAAAACACTTTTAGTGGTACACCACGATTTGCATACAGCTCAAGACTACTTTGAGCATATGGTATTGCTTAATTCAAGGCTTGTGGCCGAAGGTCCTACGTCAGAAGTGTTTACTAAAGATATCCTTACCGAAACCTATGGCGGTACACTAACAACATTATCTAAGGTAGCCAGTGTGCTGCAAGAAAAAGACTTCCCAATGCGTCATAAGTGATGGAGTTTTTTACCGAAATATTGTCCTTTTTCACCTTTTCCGAGCCTAACGTAAAGGTTGTTTTTTGGGGGAGCTTAATCCTTTGCTCAATTTCAGGATTGGTTGGTACGTTTACTCTGCTGCGAAAAAGATCTCTTATCGGTGATGTAATCTCTCATGCAGTGCTTCCTGGAATTGCGCTGGCATTTATCATCGGACAACAAAAAAACCCATTGTACCTCATTATCGGGGCAACAATTACAGGTTGGATTTCGACCTACCTGGTTGACTATATTACAAAACATTCAAAAATTAAAAACGATACCGCAATAGCATTAATTCTAAGTGTATTTTTCGGTGTTGGCGTGTTGTTATTAACCCATATACAACATTCGGGAAACGCGTCTCAAAGTGGATTAGACCAATTCATTTTTGGGCGAGCATCTGCCATGAACATGAGTGATGTCTGGTTATTTAGTATCGTTGGAACGATCATCGTCATCTTGATTGTTATATTTTTCAGGGGGTTATCGCTGCTATCCTTTGACGAAAACTACAGCCAATCGATTGGCTTCCCTAATGAATTATTAAAACTTGTTTTATCAATTACCACAGTAACTACAGTTGCTATGGGTGTGCAAGCAGTTGGGGTTGTGTTGATGTCGGCCCTACTCATTACACCGGCAGCCTGTGCTAAGTTTTGGACCAATAAAATTATTCCGATGGCCATACTTGCAGTAGTTATAAGTGGCGCTTCTGGGGTGCTTGGGTCAGCCATTTCGTATACCTATAACGGCATGCCTACCGGACCATGGATTGTTGTTGTTGTTTCACTATTTGCCTTTATTAGTGCCTTTATCGGAAGTAAGAATGGTCTGCTAAAAAAACACTTGCAGCGCAATAAGAACAACACTAAGATTTTGCGTGAAAACACAATTAAACTGTTTTTTAACCCAACAACACTCGGCGAAACGCGCTATAATTTTGAAGACATTTTTGCTAAAAGTAAAATGCAGCGCGCAACCTTAAAAAAGGGTTTAAACTTGCTCAAGTCAGATAAACTAATTACGGTGAGTAATGGCATTTTCACAACTACAAACCTTGGTATCGAAGAAGCAAAGACGATTGTTCGAAAACACAGGCTGTGGGAATTATATATCTCTAGGTTTATGCACCTACAACCCGACCACGTCCATGACGATGCAGAAGGTATCGAACACGTAATCACACCTGAGATTGAAAGAGAACTTGAAAAAGAGTTGGACTTCCCAACTAAGGATCCACATGATAGCGACATCCCTTATTAATGATTGACTTTTGGATCATATTGACCGCTTCTTTGGTGGCAACTACCACAGCCATTCTTGGGTGCTTTTTAATCATGCGAAAAATGGCCATGATTGGTGATGCCATATCTCATGCCGTTTTACCAGGAATCGTTATTGCATATTATATCTCTCACAGTAGAGCTTCTTTCCCAATACTGATTGGAGCCGCTGCCAGTGGAATGGTTGTTACGTACTTGATTCAATTTTTCCATCAAAAAGTAAAACTGCAACAAGACGCCAGCATCGGTATTTCATACACTTTCTTATTTGCCATTGGTATCATATTGATTTCACTTTTTAGTGGAAATGTAGACCTTGACCAAGACTGCGTGTTGTACGGAGAAATTGCCTATGTGCCGCTCGACAATCTATCGATTGGTGGCTTGTATGCCGGACCAAGACAAGTATGGATTTTAGGAACAACCTTAATTATAATTTCAACAAGTGTAATCGTTGCCTATAGAAAATTAGTGCTTACCACATTTGACCCTGCCTTTGCGTCTGCCATGGGCATTAGCGTGGTACTGTGGCAATATTACCTTATGGCCGGAGTTAGCTTAACCACCGTCGTTAGTTTTGAATCGGTTGGAGCTGTATTGGTGATTGCGTTTCTATCTGGGCCAGCGGCAACTGCCTTTTTGTTGACAAAGGACTTTAAAAAGATGTTGTATTTAGCCGTTGGATTTGGAATTTCAGCCTCTATTCTAGGTTATTATACCGCCGTATGGTTGGCCGGGTCTATCGCTGGAGCGATTGCAACCATAATCGGTTTGCAGTTTGCTATCGCCTTTATTTACATTCAATTCCTCAAAAAAGCGCGCATTTCAGAGACTTTAGAAAACAAAGCGCTGACAGAGGTTTAACCTTGAAAAGACAAGAATTTGAAGAAACACAATGTACTTTTGCATCGGTGTTAAGCAATCGACTTTTCTGCGCCTTATTAACCTTTCTGGTAATGGCAAAACCTATCGAAACCTTCGGTCAGGCAGACTCAATCAATTCACTGATTGAAACGGGCCAAACTGGAGTTATCGAAAGAACGTCCTCATTTGAAAATGTCCAAATAATATCTGCTGAAGAAATTGACCTATTCAATTTTCAAACGGTAAACGAAGTACTTCAATATAGTTTGAACAACTTCTCTGTGTATGCGGGCAAAGAAGGTCACACCTTAAATTATGCAGGAACAGGTCAAAAAAACGTACGCTTTTTACTCAACGGTTTACCAATAAGTCAACTTTCTATCGACAATTTTGATTTGTCGAAAATCGGATTGGCCGAAGTGGATAGAATAGAAATAATTACGGGCTCCAGTGGGGTGTATTATGGCCCCAATGCCGTGCTTGCTACGGTCAATATCATTACAAACAAACTGTCGTCTGCGCTTGTACATGTACGAACCAATCTGAATTCCACCAGTAATGGAGATATAAACGCCATCGCAAAAGGGACCGTAAACTTGGGTCGACATGGTTTTGGGGCTGGCATAGGTCAGTACTTTTTTTCAGGTGTGGGCGGAACGGATAGTTTTAGAGTATCTCAGTGGAAACCTAGGCTTCGAACGCAATATGAGTTGAATTACAACTACCGCATGTTAACCGACTTGAATGCCTTCTTTTCTGCCACCCATATTGTTTCAAGAACACAAGACCGCGGATACCCCGTGGCCAATACCCTTCGCGCCTATGATGTGGACCAACGCGTCAACCAATCCATCTACCATGCAGGCATTCGGGGGAATATTAGCAAATACCACTCCATCGACCTAAGTCAATCCTTTACGCGTTATAATTTAAACAATGACAAATCTGTCAAAATTTTAAGTGACCTTAACGTTTATGATGATCAAGAGCGTTCGGCATTTGATTTACTGAGATACGACGAGTTTTACAATCATTTCAAGATTTCTAAATTATCAGACAAACACAAGTTGAATTATGAGGCTGGTATTGAATTTAGTCATCAGCGCGACCAAGAAAGGAGTATTTTGAGTTCGGTTAAAACGAATATCACGCAGTTCGCCATGCTGGCACGCATAGATTACAAACTGGACGAAAACCTGAAAGCGAAAGCTGGCCTGCGATATGCAAATAGCAATAAGTTTCAAACCAAACCCATCTACGAACTCGGTTTGAAATACAAAATGAGTGAAACGGCAGACTTCATTGCACAATACACAACGGGCTATCGCATACCCACCTTCAATGAAATGTTTTACACTTTTGAAAACCCCAACTTGAACATCACGGGTAACTTAAATCTACAATCTGAGGTTTTCAATCGGCTTTCTACAACCTTACGGATCAAGTCAAAAGACGTTTTGTTTTATACCAACCTATATTGGGTAAATAGCACTAATGGAATTCAACTGGCGCAAATCGATCCAGAGAAACAACTTTACCAATTCGTTAATACGAAATCTTCCAAATTGATTGGGCAGAACGTCAATATCGTACACAAGGGAGACCACTTACACCTAGAGTTCTCTGCAAGCAACAACGGAATAAATCAATTCCCAGAAGAAATTGGAAACTACTATTTTACACAGGAATTGATGTTTAAAACGATGTATAGGATTAAAAAATCCAAGACAGCCATTGGGTTCATTTCCAAATACCAAGGACAAAGACTTGAAACGAGAGAAAATGCATTTGGCGTACTTGAAGATTTTAAACAAGGTGGTTTTTGGTTGGTCGACTTTTCTATACGTCAACAATTATTCGACAAGCCTATTTTTGCCCATATTGGGGTAAAAAATCTAACAAACACATTAAACGTCAGTGGATCTTATCTTGCCCTAGATCGCATAAGTGACGAAAACATAAATAATAAAATCCCAATTTCAATTGATTACGGACGTCGAATCTGGTTTTCAATTATAACATCGTTTTGAAGTATTACACCCTCATATTACTCTTGGGCTTAAGCCTTGCCGGATGTTTCACCGAAGAAGAGCCTATTCTTCCGCTCCCCCCTTTTGAAACAGAGATAAGCACGTATAAGCCGGTGAACGGTCAAGTATATTACAGCCTAAAGGACCAGAAGGTTGTTAAACAAAACAGCACTGAAGCTTGGGATATTGCATTTAGCTGTGCCGAAAACGATTACCAAATTCTACTCAATACCTCAAGAGGCATGGGTTGCTTTAACACCAATTCGAAAGACTTTTACCAGGCCTATCGAGAAGGGGATTATCCATGGATTTTCGACCGATGGAATGGCCAGGAAGGCAACAGTTGTATTGGTGAATGGGGTGACTTTAGCTTTGAAAACCCTCAGAGCTACGGTAATGTTTATTTGATTCACCTAGGCCTTGATTTCAGTGGCAATCCAACTGGTGTGGTTAAGATGCGCGTGGAAGGATTTGAAGAAAACAGATACGACATATTAATTGGCGACCTAGAAGGCAGGTTTGAGCGACATTATTACATAGAGAAAAATGATAGTTTCAATAATGTCTATCTCTCTTTTGAATCAAGCTCTGTGTTACAACTTGAACCACCTAAAGACGACTGGGACTTTTTAATTACATCTTACATCAAACACAAAACTCCCAATATCTCTTCCTTATTCTTTTCGGTAACAAACGAATTTGCCCTAGTCGATGGGATTTTCATTAACCCGTATAACCGGGAAGTTGGAAGACAGTTTAATTACAGCTTTGATGCGCTTAATTTTTTTAACGCGCAAACCTATCAATACACTGATTCGCTCGATTTTATTGGCACGAAGTGGTACCGCTGGAATTCAGGTAATAAGAACTTTAGGAGTACCGATAAGAACACATTTGTTATCCGAGATTCAGAAAAAAACTACTACGCCATTCAGTTCACAAAGTTCCGTAAAGAACGAACTACAAAAAACGACATAGGATTTATCTTCAAAAGTTTATAATCTTAACAATAGCGGTTAATATTGCCGAAAATTTAAGCAATGAAATTATTATCAATTGTCGCTAGTGTTTTAGTTCTTGTTTCTTGTAACCAGAACAGCCAAACAACTATTGAAGAGACCAAGGAAGAGGCTACGGTTTCTCAAAAGCCTGACCTTGCAGATTCTAGTGAATCCCATTTACTAAACCTTCACCAGTTAACTTACGGAGGCGATAACGCTGAAGCCTATTTTAGCTTCAACAACCGCAAATTGGTATTTCAGAGCAACAACAAAGCGTGGGGTGTTAATTGTGATCAGATCTTCACCTTCGACATTGCTACAGCAGAAAAAGATACGGTAAAACCTAAAATGTTAAGTACAGGGTTCGGCCGAACAACATGTTCATACTTTATGCCAGACGGCGGACACATTCTATATGGCTCAACACATTTGGCAGATTCTCAATGCCCGCCTGAGGTAAGACCTGAAAAAGGTGGCCCATACTTATGGTCTATCTATGAAGGCTACGACATATTTGTAGCGGATTTAGAAGGAAACATCACTGAGCAGTTAACAGATGAGCCAGGTTATGATGCCGAGGCCACTGTATCTCCAAAAGGAGATAAAATAGTATTCACTTCAACCCGTTCTGGCGATTTAGAATTGTACACCATGAACATCGATGGTAGTAATGTAAAGCAGATAACTGATCAGTTGGGTTACGACGGTGGTGCATTTTTCTCTCCAGATGGATCAAAATTGGTTTTCCGTTCGTCAAGACCTCAAACCGATGAAGAAATTGCGACATACAAAGGGTATCTTGAAAGAGGCTTGGTTGCTCCAACAAATATGGAAATCTACACCTGCAACGCAGACGGATCTGACCTGAAACAGATCACTCATCTTGGCAAAGCCAACTGGGCTCCATTTTATCACCCAAGCGGTAAGAAAATTATTTTCAGCAGTAACCATTTCTCAGAACGAGGTTACGAGTTCCAATTGTTCATGATTAACGAAGATGGAACTGGCTTAGAGCAAATCACTACACAAAGTAACTTTAATGCGTTTCCAATGTTCTCTTATGACGGGAAGAAAATTGTTTTTTCCTCCAACCGAAACAACAATGGAACACATGATACAAACATGTTCATAGCTGATTGGGTAGAATAATCATTCCTACCTGAGGCATATCATACGTATTGCCTATTGCTTACGACCGTTGCAAAGCGTAAGGGGTTAGATTTGCGGTGGATATGAAACGCGAAATAGTCGATAGCGAAGACGTGAAGCTACTGGTTGACTCCTTTTATCAAAGGGTGAATCAAGATGACTTGCTATCGCCAGTTTTTAACGATTTCGCTAAAGTAGACTGGGAGAGTCATATGCCAAAGATGTATCAGTTTTGGGAATCCATTTTATTCGGCAGCGCAACATATCAAGGTCGCCCGTTCCCCAAGCACATCCCTTTACCCATTGGTATTGAGCATTTCGACCGCTGGATACAGTTGTTTGAAACAAACATCGACGAACAGTTTACGGGTGAAAAGGCGGAAATGGCCAAACACCGAGCGCATACGATAGCGCACATTTTTAAAACCAAGCTAAAACACCTTAATAAGTTCAGCTAAATGCAAACAGGTCAATTTTTATCAGATGTAACCTTTGACAGTAACAGACCAAAAATCGACATTATAATGGAAACGCCATTTTCTAAAGAAATTCGCATTTCTTTCGTTAAAAATCAGCTGATGAAAGACCATAGCGCACCCCTACCCATAGTGGTTCAAGTGATACAAGGCCAAATAGATTTTGGTATAGAAACCGAACAAGTAATGCTGCATGCATGAGACATCATTTCCGTTGACGCTTCCGTAAGACATAATTTGCTAGCTATCGAAGAAAGTATTGTACGATTGACCCTGTCGAAGAGTGATTCTGCAAGTAGGGTGAAAGAAGCTGCAAAAAAATAAGAGATTGGCGTTTACCTATTCCGTTTGGGTGGTATCTACATCAAATTAGAACCTAATTTGATATGAAATTCGACATTCCTAACCCGTGTTCCGAAGATTGGAACAAAATGAAAATTGGCTTAAACGCCAGGCATTGTGATTCTTGTGCAAAAGACGTCATTGACTTCACTCAGCAATCACGCGAAGAGATTCTCACCTATTTGCTAATGCATAATGGCGAACGTGTATGTGGGCATATACGCAGGTCTCAACTTGACTTTTCTTATAACGAGATTATGTTTGTAATTGACGGCATGACTACAAAAGAAAAACGATCCAATTTGCCCTTTTACATTTTATGTATGGGCGCTTTATTACTCACCTCTTGCGACACAGGTACTACAACAGGGAAAATAGATACAACACAAGTTAAAGACACAATTGTTCAAACCGACTCACAACACGCTGCTGATCTTGTAGACGTAAAGGACACGATTCAGCGTGATACATCATCTCCAGTTGCAAACCCTATAAAGCGTAAAGTTAGCGTAGCTCCTCCACCACCTCCACCTACAGGAATAATTATGACTGGAGAAGTTGTTGAAGGGGATATTGACATTATAGAGCCAGAAGAAGTAATTGATGGAAACATGGAAATGAAGCCTGATACAGTTACACCACCTCAAATTTTTCAATTTGCAGAGGAGATGCCTGAATTTCCTGGAGGCGTAAATGCCCTAATGAAATTCCTTAGTAAAAATATTCAATACCCGGCCTTTGAAAAAGATCAAAATATTCAAGGTACCGTTGTCGCGCAATTTGTTGTTACCAAAGATGGGGTAATTGAAGATATCAAGATAGTACGCTCGGTTAAGGGCGCTCCAAGTTTCAACGCAGAAGTAATACGTGTAATCAAAAGAATGCCAAAATGGAAACCAGGAGTTCAATCGGGAAAGAATGTAGCCGTGAAATACAACCTACCAGTGCGGTTTAGGTTAACTTAGAGCTCAACTAACTTTCAGCAGCAACAGTCTGAAACGCTTCTAAAAAAGCTTCAAAAGGCTGTGCTCCATTAATTCCGTATTTGTCGTTTATAACGAAGAATGGCACTCCAGAAACACCACGTTGCTGATAATGCAGCATTTCTGCGGTTACCTTATCGGCGATCTCCTGATCATTAATTATAGCGTCAACTTTTTCATTACTCCAACCAAAATCATCAGCAATGGCGTAAAGTGCTTCTAGTTTATTCAAGTGCTGTGTTTCTTGAAAATAGGCCGATAAAAATCGCTCTTTCAATTCGGCTCCAAAACCTTCTTCCCTCGCCACATGTAACAACTGATGTAGTTTAAGTGTATTTACGGCCAACCAGTTGTCGCCAAAATCAAAATCGATTCCAACCGTTTTACCAACCTCCGTTAATCGGTCCGTCATCTCTCCTACTCGGTCTACACTTCCAAACTTACTCGTTAAGTAGGTATCACGATTCATCCCCTCCGCACGCATGGATGGGTCCAATTGGAATGGATGCCACGTCACCTCGATTGGTGTTCCTTTCCATTGTATTAAGGCCTCTTCCAGCCTTCGCTTGCCAACATAACACCAAGGACAGGCAACATCCGACACAACATCTATTTTTATTGAATTTTCACTCATTTTTCTTTTTTATAATTTCCTCGAAATCGAGAATGGACCAGTGTACTTATGGTCTGTGATCAAATCGCATATGCTTTACGCTACTCCCCGAGTCACGCAATTCTTCCAAGGCCCTTATGCCAATATTAACATGTAACTCTACAAACTGAGAAGTAACGGATTTATCACTTTCATCTGTTTTTACACCACTTGGTATCATCGGATTATCACTCACCAATAAAAGTGCTCCTCGTGGTATTTCGTTTGCAAAACCTGCCGTAAACAACGTAGCCGTTTCCATGTCGATACCGATGGCACGTGCCTCAATTAGCCGCTCTTTAAACTTCTCATCATGTTCCCAAACTCTTCGGTTAGTAGTAAAGATGACCCCAGTCCAGTAGTCTGTCTCGAATTCTTGCATGGCCGACGAAATTGTACGCTGCAATCGAAACGACGGAAGGGCAGGCACTTCTTCAGGCAAATATTCATTACTGGTTCCTTCTCCACGAATAGCAGCCATCGGAATGATAAAATCACCCAATGCTGTTTTACGTTTCAAGCCACCACATTTACCCAAAAACAATACCGCCCTTGGTTTTATGGCTGAAAGTAAGTCCATGACCGTTGCTGCCATGGCACTTCCCATTCCAAAATTAATAATGGTGATATTGTTATGCGTGGCCGTTTGCATGGCCTTATCCATACCTTCAATATCGACTCCATATTTCTCGCTAAATATGTTAACGTACCCAATAAAATTGGTCAATAAGATGTATGACCCAAAATTTTTTAATGGGGTACCGGTATACCTAGGAAGCCAGTTTTCTACGATTTCTGCTTTGGTTTTCATATCATGTGTTCGTGCAACAAAGAACGCGCCAATATCCTAAAAGGTATCGGGCTTGGCCATAAATAAATACATGGAAGAGTTCTGGGGCTTTACCCTAAAATCTGTTCTGTGTGCTCCTTTGCTTTCACTTTCGCAATGATTTCTGTAACAACACCTTCTTCGTCCATGACGAAAGTAGTGCGCTTGATGCCCATGTACGTTTTACCAAAAGTGGTTTTCTCGCCCCACACGCCAAATGCATTTGCGATGGCATGATCTTCGTCTACCAATAGGTCGAATGGAAGCGCATACTTTTTGATAAACTTTTGATGCTTTGCCGCTTTATCAGGACTAATACCAAAAACCTTATAACCAGCCTGTATCAATTGCTCGTAATTATCGCGCAAATTACAAGCTTGATTCGTGCATGTAGGGGTGTCGTCTTTGGGGTAAAAATATAAAACGCTTTTGCTGCCAAGAAAATCTTGCCGACTCACGTCTTTTTCATTCTGATCAACTGTTTTGAACTCTGGAATTTTATCTCCAATCTTTACTGTACTCATTATATTGTAATCTTCTTTTTATACACGGTAGTGTTTCCACCACCATCTGTAACACGCAACTCTAAAGAATGGTTTCCCTTGGCATACGATTTTGGCAAATTACCGAACAGTTTATTCGATTTGGGCTCATATTCTAACAGTACCCACGTGCCATCCACATAACAGTTATACATGCTAATATCACTGGTTAAATCGACCACCCGAAAACTTAAGTATTGATTTACACGTAAAGGAGTAATTTTTGGGCCGATAGTGTCTAGTGCTAGGTAATACATCCCCAACGACTTCGAAGTTTCCACGATATAGTTCCCTGACACCTTGCCTCCTTCATAAGACGAAGACTTAGATGACTTGTTGTACGATAGCATAACAAGACTATTCTTTTTGCTCGAATAGGCGGCTGGTATCTTGATCTTTATCGTTGCCGATTTATGCAAAGGAACGTGAGCATGATTTACGCGAACCATTGGCGATATAGACTTCCCCGTTTGCTTAGTTTCGGTTAACCCCATATAGGTCGCGTTGTATAAGCTACCCTTTGGGATAACTACTGTTGCGTTTTCACTCGTAAGCGTGTTGGTTTTATTTGGCATACAACGTTGAGATCCAGGTTTATTGTTTCCTCCATTCACGAGTGGTGAAGCCCCCTCTTTTCCCTTTACAAAAAATGTTAATGTAGAAGTGCCTTTGTTGTAGTCGTATGCCTTAACATCAATTCTTATGGTGCTGTTGCTTTCAACCTGTATTGAACCATTGCCCTTGTAAAAATGCAATCGATTTCCTTTGTCTTTGAACATCTTCACATATCTCACGCCTCTTTGGCTATACGTCCAGTAGTCTATGTGTTTGTTAATATAACGTCCTTGTGAAAATGCAAAGTCTTCGATGGTTTGGGTAAATATCTTTTTCCCATCCACCATAATTTCAGCATAGTTAATGCCGAGACGATTCAATTTGTCGGTAAAATAATCTACCCAACTTACACCAACTCCATACGTGCCAGGAGGCACAACAGTCGTATCGTTTTTCTTGACAGGACCATTAGCAAATATGCCATGTGTTTCATACCGGTTGTAATCTAAACGATACAGCTTAGCACTTTTAACGAATGGGGCGATTTTGTCTTCGACTTGCAATCCATGAAGTAAAGGATTCACCGTATTGCCTTTCCGATCTCGAATCTCAAAATGAAGATGTGGCCCACCAGACCCTCCAGTATTGCCGCTTAATGCCACCTCTTGCCCTTTGGTTACCTTAAGTTTACCCGCGGGCACATACCAGTCAAATTCATACTTCTTAAGCGCATATTGTTTTGCAATCACGGCATCCTGAATAGCCCCAGAATATTTTTTCAAATGCCCGTAAACGGTAGTCGTTCCGTTTGGATGTTGGATGTACAGCGCCTTGCCATATCCTCGACTAGACACTTTAATTCTTGACACATAACCACCGGCTGCCGCTTTTATCGACTTGCCTTGGACGCCTCCGGTTCGAATGTCTAGGCCGGCATGAAAGTGATTGTTCCGTAGCTCACCAAATGTTCCAGAAAGCAATATGGGCCCGTCCAAAGGAGCCACATAGTACCCTGAAGATTTCACTTTTTTTGTAACGGTTTCTGAATCAACCTCTTCAAGTTCTTCAGGCTCGTCAGCTTCAATTGGCTCATCAACCACGACGTCCTCTTCCTTTTTGACAACGGCTTCTTCTTTGTTTGTAACAACAGAATCGGCAGTTACAACCCGGCTAGAGTTATCAAATTTGTCTGATTTATTACATGTATACAATAAAGCAAGCATCATAACCGATGCTAGAATTATGAAACCTATTTGTTTCCCTTTTTTCACCCCACAAAATAAAGTAGTGCTTTAAAACTAACGTGTACTGAGATATGCACAAGGCTAAAGTATCGTTGGCAAAACCAATCGGTTGACGTTATCTTTGAACGTTTCCTATCCTTTGTAAACGCAATAATATAGAACATTGAAGATTAAAAAAGTTATAGAGAATCTCGGTTTAAAAGAGATCAACGAGAGCACTAGTACTGGTCAATTATGGATTACTCCTGTAGGATCTCACACCCAAGACATCATATCACCTGTAGATGGTGAAAAGGTTGCATCTGTAGTATTTGCAACTGAATCAGAATATAACCACGTTATTAAAAAAGCGGAAGAAGCTGCCACCATGTGGCGAGACATCCCAGCTCCAAATCGCGGAAACTTTGTGCGTAAGCTTGGCAACAAATTACGAATCAAAAAGCGCGAGCTTGGTTATTTGGTTAGCTACGAAACAGGTAAAAGTTTGCAAGAAGGAATGGGTGAGGTTCAAGAGATGATCGACATCTGTGACTTTGCCGTTGGGCTTTCAAGACAACTCTATGGGTTAACCATACAGAGCGAAAGACCAAATCATAGAATGATGGAACAATGGCACCCACTTGGGGTTGTCGGCGTTATTTCTGCTTTTAATTTTCCGGTTGCCGTGTGGTGTTGGAATGCTGCGATAGCAGCAGTTTGTGGTGACGTTGTTATCTGGAAACCATCCGAGAAAGCACCTTTGTCAGCCATTGCTTGTCAACATATCATTTCTGAGGTATTAATCGAAAACGAATTACCTGAAGGCATCTTTAACTTGCTTATTGGAGATTACACCTTGGGTGAAAAAATGGCCCTTGATACACGTATTCCTTTAATCTCTGCGACAGGAAGTACCCGAATGGGTAAACGCGTTGGTCAATTGGTAGGTGCGCGACTTGGGCGATCATTATTAGAACTTGGCGGAAACAATGCTGTTATCGTTAGTAATAAAGGTGATTTACAAAATGCCTTACGGGCTGTCGTATTTGGCAGTGTTGGAACATGCGGTCAAAGATGTACGTCTACACGTCGTGTAATTATACATAGTGAAGTGTATGATAAGTTTAAATCCATGTTGGTAAATGCCTACAAACAGGTAGTTATTGGAAGTCCTTTAGACGAAAAAAACCACATGGGGCCACTTATTGATAAACAAGCAGTGCAATCTTACTTAGATGCGATTACAGAGTTGGAGAACCAAGGTGGACGTGTCATTTACGGAGGCAATGTGCTTGAAGGCGAAGAATACAAATCAGGTTGCTATGTGGAACCAACTTTGGCTGAAGCTCCAAACCACTTAGCCATCGTTCAAGCAGAAACCTTTGCACCGATACTGTATCTTATGAAATATGATCGGATTGAAGAAGCAGTTGCTATGCAAAATGATGTAAAGCAAGGATTGAGTTCTGCTATCTTTAGCGACAGTGTTTTAGAAACGGAATACTTCCTAAGCAATGAAGGTTCTGATTGCGGAATTGCCAACATCAATATCGGCACCAGTGGTGCAGAAATTGGTGGAGCGTTCGGTGGAGAAAAGGAAACTGGCGGCGGAAGAGAATCGGGCTCAGATGCCTGGAAAAATTACATGCGCAGACAAACAAATACTGTGAATTATGGCGTCACAATGCCATTAGCACAGGGTATTAAGTTTGACATTTAATCGGTTGTCAATCGAGCTAAGTCGGTTGTAAAATAATATAAGACCCATCAATCATTAAATACACCTTTGCCTAATGCGCGCACAGCTTTCCGTTTTATTCATCCTTTTTTCAACTCTTGTTTTCGGGCAGAGTAAATGGGAATATGGCCTTAACTTTAACTTCAATACGTCGTTCATAAAACCAGTTTCGTCCGACACCTTAACCAACAAAGCTGGTTTTGGAGCTGGCCTGATGCTAGAGCGCAAATTTGAAAAGTTCAGTTTGCAGTTTAACCAGGCGTACACCCAAACGCGCTTTTTCGATGATTTCTCGAATTATACAGGAATATCCAATGCGATAGATGCGTCTTTGTTGGTGCTTCATCCGTTGGATGCCGGCCGTCAAACATTTCTAAATTATGGTATTATCACCACCTTCAATTTTCAATATGACGAACGTTACTTAAGCGGATTCAAACAACCGATACGAAATACCCAAATACAAGACAACCCATTTGATTATGGAATCCAATTGGGTGTTGGTTTAGATCTAAACCCAGGTACACGACTAACCATAAATTACATGGACTTTCTTAGCGGGAAACAAACTTCTAGTGGGGTTGAAGGACAAATAGACTATTTGCAATTTGGCATACAAGTAAGATTTAATGAGTTGTTAAATTCGGAACGCATAAAGAATAAAAACAAAGACTTGGTGGATGCGGCGACCATCGCAAATAAGCAAGTACAAGCTTTAGGCACGGATGGAAACGGATTGCTCGTTTTTGTGATTGGCACCAATGACTCAAAAAAAGCAAGTTTGTTTAACAACAAATCCGCTCAAGAGAAAGACGCTTTGCGCATAGAAAAGTTAAATAATATCTGGAACGCGATACATACAAATTACAACTTTGGTTCATTTGTAGTCACCACTGACTCACTACTTTCGACGGAAAGTGATAACATTCGTATTCTAACGGATGACAGCACAGAAATCTTTAATACGTCCGAATACGAGGTGTATTATGCTAAAATAGATGAATTGTTTCTCTCGGAAAACGGGCAAGTTAAATGGGGCATTTTTGTGTTTGATTCAGAAATGAATCGTTTGAATGATCCTTTCCCCTACTTCACGCCCTACAGACAACTAGACCAGAAGTTTGAAACCTCTGGAACTATGATTCAGTCTTTCAATTTGCGTTTAAAACAATATGGGGTGCTACCCGACTAAAGATCTTTGGTAAGGCCTTGCACCACCTTATATCCTTGAAAAAACTCTTTACCAACGATACGCAAAAAGGTATATGTTGGTACGGCAAGAATCATCCCTAAAACTCCGGCGATCATCCCAGCTGCCATAATCACCACAAATATTTCGAGTGGATGGGCTTTTACACTCTTCGAAAAAATGAGTGGTTGCAACACAAAGTTATCGGTCAGCTGAGCTACAGCAAATACCGATAGAATCTTCAAAATAAGCGGTCCTAAATCCATGCCTAAATCCATATGGACGTACGACAATAAACTTAATGAGATCCCAAATGTGGCTCCTATGATCGGGCCGATGTAAGGTATGATATTGATTAACCCTGCAAGGAATCCAATCAAAAGCGCATTAGGCACATTAAATATCGACAACCCTACACTCACTATTGTCGTAATTATGGATACCTGAATGGCTACACCTATGAAATATCTGGTAAGCAAGTCTTTTGTATCGGATAATACATTATGTATGCTTTTTAGGTATTTGTCGGGGGTTACCGTATCGATGATATTGTTAACGATGTTTTTGTCTTTAAGCAAAAAGAAGGTGATAAAAAGTATACTCATAAAGGCCACGAGAACAGTGCCCAACCCAGACAAAATATTCTCGAAAGCACTTGAAACAGAATTGAAATTGAGATAGCCTACCAATTCATTTTGAATTGTTTCTCGATTAATCCCTTTGATGTTCATGTCTTTAAACCAAGCTTCGAGGCTTGCCAGTGGCCCACTAAACTCTTGAAGAAGTAGCTCCACATCGAGATTGACGATGATATCAATTTGCTGGGCCAATATTGGAATTAAAAATTTGAAGAAAAGCGAAAGGATTACGAGGTATGTTACAATCACGATTAACCCACCAGCCCAATCCGGGAAACTATGGCCTTTTATTTTTATTTGAGAAAGTTTGCTCATTAAAGGTCGCCCCATTAGGGCCAAAACAATTGCAACAGCGAAATACACAAAGACTTGTTTTACTTGCCATGCAAACCACACCAGAATAATAAGTCCAACTATTCCAAGAACGAAACGAACGATTTGATTTGTCTTCATCTTGCTCCAAAGATAGCCATACTTGGTTTAGTTATGTTTGCATCCCATTTGTGAATAATTTGAACACCAAAAAGCCATTTACACGTTCGATTAAACTCGTTTATAGCCTATTGCTCTTGACTATAAGCACCTTCGCCTCCTCCCAGTCTTTCACAAAAAGTGACAAATTGGAGTTACTTGAATTCTGTGATTCTTTTACGGCTGTAGAAAAACACTTTGACGCCGATTCTTCAAGTTCAACGTTTCAGCACATGGTAAGCGATACGCTGTATTCTTTTTTTAAAATAAGACGAGAATACTTCAAACTACAAGATATTCAACTTCACTATTTGCCTGTTGAAGCTGCCGTTGCGAAAAAAATTGACAACCACTTTCAGTGCCAAATGCATAACAGCGATACCTTCATCTATGCGCTAGATGTTAGAAAAACACCCGACGGGTATGAGGTTTTCGGGTTTAACAATAATCCGTTCAAACAGAAGTATTATGACCTGTACGCCAATCTTGTAGACAGCATCACTACCGAAAGAATTTTAAACGTAGCTATAGACAGCGCAGTGGCCAAATTTGTTGACGCGTACGTTCACTTTTCACAAACTGGCGACATACGTTTAATGCAACCTTTATCGGTAGGGATAGACTTCGACTTGCTAAAGTTAGACCGTGTAGTAGATAGTTTGGAGCAACAATACTTTAAAAGGAAGTTTAAGGTTCGTGATTTTGAGAAAACACAGCGCACCAGCGACTCAACTGCCATATGTGAAATATACACCACTGCTGGCAGTGCCGATTTTGAGTTAATTAAAAAAGACAACGTCTGGCTGATAACTGAGGTCAATGATTTAACTAAGGTTCGCTCTACCTATGATGAATTAATGATGGAAAAACAGCGTCTTCTGCAAGTGAAAGGCATTGAAACAGCTATTGCCACCTTCGACTCACTTACGCTGCAATATCTTGTTGACAAAGATGCTAACAAGCTGCAAAAGGGAACGAGTGCACAAATCAGCGCTTTGGTTTATTTATTCCAAAAACAAATCGGTCAGTACAAGTCCAATCATATGCGGCTAACTGGCGTACAATTCAGCTCAAAATATACCCACATCAAATTCAATCCTGAATATACGAAAGCTACTTTTACGCAATCGGATGCCGAGGTTGTATTGCAGCGAACAGATCGGTGGCGCGTAATCGGAATAAACAAAGAACAGTTTACCAATAGTGCTCAATGGATGTATGAAAACTTTCACATATACATCAAGCTATTTGGTGCCTATTTATACCCCTACGATGATCAAGATATGGAAGTGATTTCTGTAATCGCAGAGGGAGCCGAAGACAGTTCTGTATTAGACCAATTAACAAAGTTTAAGATTCGTCCAACATCCACCGTGGGCAATAAACTACTGTTTCATAAAATGGATAGTTTAACAACAGACATCATGAGCCAGAACACTGAGCTTAAACCTGGAATTGTTTACTTAGATTTTATCGTAGAGAAAAACGGAAAATTTTCAGATCTAAAAATTGCATCAAGCACGAATTCGGTTTTAGATGCCTACGCCATTCACGTCTTCAACAAATTACCTAAATGGGCACCTGCCGTTTATTTCAACGATTTTAGTCGGGCACGGTTTGTATTACCTATTTTGTTTCAGCCTCGTTAGAATCTATATCCTCGCATAACTCTACCAAGATGCCATTGGTAGACTTCGGATGCAAAAAGGCAATCTTTTTGCCATCCGCACCTTTTTTAGGTTTGTCGTGAATGAGTTTGAAACCCAAATCCTTAAGCCGTTGCAATTCTTCTTCAATGTTTGAAACATCTAGTGCAATATGGTGTATGCCTTCACCGCGTTTCTCAATAAATTTGGCAATAGCACTATCTTCTGAGGTTGCTTCGAGTAACTCGACCTTGGTTTCACCCAATCTAAAGAACGAAGTCAGCACGTTTTCTGAGCCTACAGCCTCCTCTTTATAAGCAGATGAGTCTAACAATTTACTGATTATCTCGTTTGACTTTTCTATTGACTTAACGGCTATACCTAGGTGTTCAATTTTGCGTATCACGGCTGCGAATTTTATTCAAAGATGGTCAAAAAAAAGTTGAGTAAATAATTGCAATTTGGTCTGAACCTTTTTTGTGCTAGAGTCGTTATATTTGCAGAATAGAATTAATCTAAATAAAAATAAGCATGTTATCGTTCCCGATATACTTAGACAATAACGCCACTACACCGATGGACCCACGAGTCCTTGAAGCTATGCTGCCATACTTCAACAGCAAGTTTGGTAATGCTGCTAGTCGTAATCATGCCTTTGGTTGGACAGCTGAAGAAGCTGTTGATTATGCGCGTGAGCAAGTAGCTAAGCTAATCAACGCTAACCCTAAGGAAATAATTTTCACTTCAGGTGCTACTGAAGCAGATAATTTAGCAATTAAAGGTGTGTACGAAATGTATGCACGAAAAGGGAATCATATCATTACAGTGAATACAGAGCACAAAGCTGTTTTGGATTCATGCAAGCACATTGAAAAAATGGGAGGTGAAGTCACCTACCTATCCCCTAACGAAGATGGACTTATTAATCTTTCGGACTTAGAAGCTGCAATAACACCCAAAACCATTCTTATTTCTATCATGTACGGAAATAATGAAATAGGGGTTTTACAGCCAATTGAAGATATATCGGCAATTGCGCGAAAGCACAATGTTTTACTGCATACAGATGCGACGCAAGCTGTAGGTAAAGTACCAGTAGATGTGAATGCTCAAAACATCGATTTGATGTCGTTCACTGCACATAAGATGTACGGACCTAAAGGCGTTGGAGCTTTGTATGTACGTCGAAAAAATCCAAGAGTAAAGGTAACTTCACAACTTGATGGTGGAGGACATGAGCGCGGTATGCGAAGTGGCACTTTAAACGTTCCTGGAATCGTTGGATTTGGGAAAGCCTGTGAAATCAGCATGAATGAAATGGCTGAAGAAGCAGAAAAATTGTCTAAGATGCGAGATCGCCTCGAGTCGGAATTGCTTCATATAGAAGAGTCTTATGTAAACGGAAATACGGATCATCGTTTACCACATGTAGCAAACATTTCGTTTAAGCATGTAGAAGGCGAAGGACTAATGATGGGCATTAAGGACCTAGCTGTATCTTCTGGATCAGCTTGTACTTCGGCATCTTTAGAACCAAGTTACGTACTTAAAAATTTAGGTTTGGACGATGACTTAGCACACTCTTCATTGCGTTTCGGCCTTGGTCGTTATACCACCGACGAAGAAATTGATTTTGCAATAAATCACGTTAAAACGGCAGTACACAAACTGCGCGACATGAGTCCACTTTGGGAGATGTTTAAGGAAGGCATTGACCTCAAATCAGTTGAGTGGCAAGAACATTAATTATTAAAAACAGAAAAAAAGAAATATGGCTTATTCAGAAAAAGTAATTGACCATTACAGCAACCCAAGAAACATTGGCACTTTAAACAAAGAAGAAAGCAATGTAGGTACTGGTTTGGTTGGAGCCCCTGAGTGCGGTGACGTAATGCGTCTTCAAATTCAGGTAAATGAAGAAAGTGGAATTATAGAGGATGCCAAATTTAAAACCTTTGGTTGTGGTTCTGCCATAGCTTCATCTTCTCTTGCAACAGAATGGTTGAAAGGGAAAACGGTTCAAGAAGCAATGGAAATTGACAACATGGCAATTGTTGAAGAACTTGCCTTGCCTCCAGTAAAAATTCACTGTTCGGTTCTTGCTGAAGACGCTATTAAAACAGCGATTAACGACTACCGTACAAAACAAGGTTTAGAAGCCATCGTTTAAATACAATTTCTATGATTACGATTACCCCCCCAGCTTTAGAAAAATTAAACGAATTGAAGACAGAAGAGAATTTATCTTCTGAATACTTTATGCGTGTTTCAGTTGTCGGCGGAGGTTGCAGTGGATTAAGCTACAATCTAGATTTCGATAACGAAGAAAAAGAAGGCGATCAAGTATTTGAAAGCGACGGTGAAAAAATCGTTTGCGACATGAAAAGCTTTCTATACTTATGTGGCACTGAGCTTGATTTCACAGATGGTTTAAATGGAAAGGGTTTCAACTTTATCAACCCTAACGCAACCCGTACTTGCGGCTGCGGCGAAAGCTTTGCTGTTTAGCTTTCTTCCTGCACTTTCTGTAAAAATTCAAAAGGCATATTTACCTTGATGCTCTGACCTAGAGTATCAAAGGATATAAGAAAAATACGCTCGTTATTTTTTCTTACTAAATCAACTTGTTGTCCTTTAAGAGGGCCTTCAACAACCAAAAGGCTCTCCCCTTCTTCAAAATCCTTTGGATTTAAAATTGTTTCTGCAAAATACCCTTCGGTTTCAATGGTGCGGATTATTTCAATTTCTCTGTCGGTTACTACGGCATGATTTCCGCTAAAAGTTAAATAGCCGACCACACCGATTGTTTGAACAACAGCATCTTTTTGGGTAGGTAGTGGCCTAACAAACAAATAGCCATTGAACATCGGGAAGTCCACCCATTTTTTTCTGTCACTCCAAGTGCTTAAACGTTTGGCAATGGGTAAGTAATGTTCTATGCGCTGATCGGCCAATCGCTTGGCAACTTTCTTTTCTTGACGTGACATCACATACACAACATGCCACCTTGTTTCAGCCTTCATTTTCATAGATTATTTGGGTTCACAAACTTACCTAATTTAGGTGATAATTATTCCCCTCCACATTCACCCATTTAACGTCATCACCCCCTCTTTTGTGCCCAATATGCCGTTTAAACCACGGCAATAGAGTCAAAATTCATGCAATTCGTACATTTTCATCCCACCATATAATCTATTGATTTACTGATATTTAAGTGTCTTGTGGAAACATTTTATGTAAAAAAGTGGGAGAAAGTGGTAGAAAGTGGGAGATTCTGTAATACTTTTACATCGAATTTTTATATCAACTATAAAGCATGTCGGGTTATATCGGTGAATATGAATGTAAGGTGGACGACAAGGGTCGTACAATCGTTCCTGCCGGTTTAAAACGTCAGATTCCGAAAGAGGCATTGACCCGGATGGTTATTAATCGTGGGTTCGACAAATGCCTTACGCTTTTTACCCGAAAAGATTGGGACTCAGAAACCAAAAAACTGAGCAAACTGAGTGACTTCAAACGGAATGATCGAAAGTTTAAGCGCCTGTTTAACAGTGGTGCCACCGAGGTAAAAATTGATACCGCTTCCAGAATACTTCTTCCAAAAAAGCTTTGCGCCTATGCCGAAATTGACTCGGAGGTTGTGTTCTACGCTTACGAAAACAAAATTGAAATATGGTCTAAGAAGGTATATGACGATCAAATGGAAATAGATCCAGACGATTATGCTGACTTGGCCGAAGATGTAATGGGAGACGACGTAGATGGAGAATCGTAAATATCACATACCCGTCATGCTGAATGAGTGCCTAGAAGGCCTCCAGCTGAAAGACGACGGTGTTTATGTGGATGTGACTTACGGAGGAGGAGGACATGCCCGCGCCATTTTAGAACGAATACCGAACGGAAAGCTCATTGCTTTTGACCAGGACAATGATGCGTTAGATTCATTAGAAGACCACAACAACCTAATTTTTGTCAACCATAATTTTCAATTCATCAAAAACTTTCTGAAATATTATGACAACGAAAAGGTTGATGGAATATTAGCTGACTTAGGAATTTCATCGCATCAAATTGATGAAGGTGAAAGAGGATTCTCGTTTCGGTTTGACGCTGAACTCGACATGCGGATGAATCAAGACCAAGACTTAGACGCCTACGAAATCGTGAATAGCTATTCTGTTGAAGATCTTAGTCGCCTATTTAAGCAATACGGAGAAATTCGTTACGCATGGAAATTGGCGAACAAAATTGTGGCTTACCGCAAAAACACACCAATAGCCACCACAGGTCAACTCGCTGAGATCACCGAAGAATTTACCATTCCTAAACAACGAAATAAAGAGCTAGCACAGCTTTTTCAGGCTCTTCGTATTGAGGTCAATGACGAGCTTGGCGTACTTAAGTCTTTACTAACCAACTCACTAGAGAGCTTAAAACCTGGAGCACGACTCGTGGTAATGTCTTACCACAGCTTAGAAGACCGCTTGGTAAAAACCTTTATGCAATCTGGAAATTTCGACGGCCATGTGGAAACAGACGCTTTCGGTAGATCTAACCGCCCGTTTAAACTGATTAACCGAAAACCCATAGTTGCTACCGAACAAGAAATAGCCCTTAACCCAAGATCTAGAAGCGCAAAACTGCGTATTGCTGAACGCATATGAGCACGAAGTCAAACATATCATCCGAGTCCAGTAATGGATTACATAGTTTGAAAGAACTATCAAGTAATCAAATACTAGGTCTGATAGTATTTATCGGCTTACTGGCGATTCCATATGTATACAACTCGCATCAATCAGACAAGAAGCATCGACGTTCTGAAAAGGTTAAATCAGAACTTAAAGAGCTCCGTGCCGAATACATCACATTAAAATCAGAAATAGTTGGACAGAACAAGCAATCAGACGTTGCTAAACGACTGTCAGACAAAGGATTAATACCAATATCAGAAGCCCCCGTAGATCTCAATATTGAAGACGATTGAACGTTAAAAAAGACATATTGTGGCGTGTGTTAGTCAGCATTTTAATGTTGACCATTCTAGGTGGGGCAATTGTTTACTCCATCGTTCGAGTTCAGTACGCAGAAGGAGACGAATGGAGAGCCATTGGTGACAGTCTACATGTACGTCATCAGCAAATACCTGCAGTACGTGGCAGCATATACTCTGACGATGGCAGCCTACTGGCGACATCAGTCCCTATTTACAAAATCAGTATAGACTTCTCGGTTATACACGAACACCATAAGGATTCATTTAAAAGCTACCAATCCATTTTGGCTGCAAACATGAGTACGGTCTTAAAAAACCGAACCAAAGAAGAATACTTGGCACTTTTGCGAGAGGGTTATCAAAAAAAGAGGAAGTATGTCACCGTCATTCGCAATGCCAGCTTTATACAGTCAAAATCAATAAAATCTCTTCCAATATTCAACTCAGGTCGTTTCAAAGGCGGCATTTTATTAGAGGAAAGAACCATTCGCAAAAAGCCGTATTACGGTTTAATGCACAGAACCATTGGCTTTATTAACGAAAACCATAAAGGGGCAGGCATCGAAGCCAGCTTCGATGACATTTTAACAGGAAAAGATGGAAAATTAGTTGTTCGCAGGTTGACTGGAGGAAACTACAGGCCACTCGAGAACGACATGAAAATTAGTGCTCAAGACGGCAAGGATGTTTTCACCACGGTAGACATCCATCTACAAGATATGATTCATGAGGCCTTGAGCAAGGGCATTCTGGCAAACGAAGCTGAATATGGCACTGCCGTTTTGCTCGAGGTTAAAACGGGTCAAATTAAAGCCATTGCAAACATCGACAACACTGAAGATGGTTTGAGTGAGCGATTTAATCATGCCATAGGCACTGGTTACGAACCTGGCAGTACGATCAAACTAGTTTCAGCGATTGCGGCTATCGAGAATGACGATGTAGAAATCGACGACTCCGTAAAGGTTTATAAAGGCAAATACAAATTTTTCGAAAACGACAGCATTGAAGATAGTGGGCACACCAAGGTCAACAACTTAACATACCAACAAGTATTCGAGCAGTCGTCTAACGTTGGCATTTCGACCATTGCATTTAAAGGGTTCAGAAATGACCCAGATGAGTTCATTGACTTTTTTGACCGATTACAGTTAACCGAACCTTTACAAACTGGCATTAAAGGCGAAGTGGTTCCGACAATACTTCGTCCAGGCAAACAAGGCTGGTCGGGTATGGCCATCCCCTCACTATCTATTGGTTACTCAGCAAAAATGAGCCCATTACATGTGGCAATGCTGTACAATGCTGTTGCCAACAACGGTGTAATGATGCGACCGTATATCATTTCGGGCACAGGATCGTTTGGCAAGATTGAGACTGAAAATGAGCCGCACATCAATAACAAAAAGATATGCAGTCCATCTACGCTTGAAGATGTTAAAACAATGCTTGAAGGTGTTGTGATTCGAGGTACGGCATCTCAAAAACTAAAAAATCTCACGTTTAAAGTTGCAGGCAAAACAGGTACTTCTAGAATATCTGATGACGCTCAAGGATATTCAAAAGACTATCATAGCAGCTTTGTTGGCTACTTCCCTGCCGACAACCCGAAATACACCTTAATTGTATTAATCAGCCGTCCTTCCAAAGGACGGATTTATGGTTCAGCAGTTGCCTTACCTGTCTTTAAGGAAATCGCATTAAAAATATATGCAAACGCTGTTCACAGAAAGGTAACACCTCTCGACACTGCTTTTTTACCAAGTTTAATCAGCTCAAAGTACAAATACGTAAAGACAACCTGCAAACAGCTTGACGTACCGTACGACATAGATGCCCGTAACCATGATTACGTAAGATTGGCACCAGTAGATGGTGAGCTGGTTGGCGATGTAGTTCCATTTAGCGACAATACGATGCCAGATGTTTCTGGCTTTGGACTAGCCTCTTGTCTTTATCTATTCGAAAACAAGGGATATAAAATTCAACATAAAGGATACGGCAAGGTATTCAAACAGTCTCCATTGCCTGGCTCGAAAATGGCCAAAGGCAGAACCATTTACCTCGATTTACGGCCAATTCTATGAAGCGACTGATAGACATATTGCCCAAAGAATATCCGTATTCGGTGACTGGAAACAAAGAAATCGAAATCGGCCAGCTACACATCGATTCTCGTCAAATACAACCCTCTGACGTATTTATCGCCATTGACGGAAACCTTATTGACGGTCATCGATTTATAGGTGCAACCATTGAGAAGGGGGCCAAAGTTGTGGTTTGCGAACAACTGCCAACACCACTGCCACCAAAGGTGACTTTTGTACAAACGCAAAGCACCACACATATGGTTGGCTTACTTGCCTCAGCGTACTACGACCAGCCAAGTAAAAAACTAAAACTTATTGGCGTAACAGGCACGAATGGAAAAACTACCGTAGCCACTTTACTATACAAGCTATACCTAAAACTAGGATTTAAGACTGGACTACTTAGCACTGTGGAAAATCGCATAAACAACACGGTACACCCAACTACCCACACCACTCCAGATGCCATAAACCTTAACAAATTGTTGGCGTTAATGGTCGCTGATGGGTGCTCACATTGCTTTATGGAGGTGAGCTCGCATGCTATCCATCAGAAACGTATCGGTGGTTTAGTGTTCGAAATGGCGGCGTTTACTAACATCACCCATGACCATTTAGACTACCACAACACTTTCGCAGAATATCGTGACGTTAAAAAGTCCTTATTCGACCAATTGAGCTCCAATGCCTTTGCTTTAACCAACAAGGACGACAAGAACGGCATGGTGATGGTGCAAAACACCAAAGCAACCAAATACACCTACGCCCTACATTCTGTTTCTGATTTTAAGGCACGAATAATCGAGCACGATTTCAATGGAATGCTGCTGGAGATTGATCGGAAAGAAGCATGGTATTCGTTGGTAGGAAAGTTCAATGCTTACAACTTACTCACTGTATACGCAACTGCTTTTATTCTCGGCCAAGAATCCGAACAAATCATTACTGCCCTTACAAGTTTAACCGCTGTAAGTGGCAGGTTCGAATACATCAAAGCACCTAACAAAGTAGTTGGTGTAATTGATTACGCACATACGCCAGATGCACTTCAAAATGTGCTTGAAACCATTAATGCCATTCGCTCTAAAAATGAGCAGTTGATAACCGTAGTGGGATGTGGAGGAAATCGAGACCATGACAAACGACCTATGATGGCGAAGGTATCTACCGAGCTGAGTGATAGAGTTATTCTTACTTCTGACAACCCTAGGTCTGAAAATCCTGAAGCCATTTTGGCTGATATGCAAACCGGAATACCCCCGCAGCATTATAAAAAAGTTTTGAAAATCACTGATAGAGAACAGGCTATTCGTACGGCCTTGAGCCTATCACAACCAAACGACATCATTTTGATTGCCGGAAAGGGTCATGAAACCTATCAGGAAATCAAGGGTGTAAAACACCCCTTCGACGATAAAGAAATATTCATCAAAAACGCCTCTCAAATTTCATAAGCTATGCTGTATTATTTATTCCGCTACCTCGAAGAACATTTTAGTATACCCGGCGCTGGTGTCTTTGAATTTAGCTCGTTTAGAGCCATCATGGCAATCATCGTTTCGCTCATGATCAGTTTGTTTTTTGGCAAAACATTGATTGAGAAGTTACGTAAGAAACAAGTTGGAGAAACCATTAGAGAACTCGGTTTGGAAGGCCAAGCAGAGAAAAAAGGAACACCAACCATGGGTGGTCTGATTATCATAGCGGCCATCCTCATCCCAACCCTACTCTTTGCTAAATTCCGAAATGTATACGTGATCCTCATGATCATCACAACAGTTTGGTTAGGACTGATTGGCTTTTTGGATGACTACATAAAAGTATTTAAAAAGGATAAAGCCGGGCTTGCAGGAAAGTTCAAGGTCGTTGGTCAACTGGGTTTAGGATTAATAATTGGATTAAGCCTTTACTACAATAACGAAGTTGTTGTGAGAGACTTTGTCAATGAACGTGTTGCAACGCAAACCGAGATTGATGCGGCTACCGAAACGATAACCAATGATGCAGGTGAAACGGTTTATGTGATTGATACCAAATCAACGACCACTACAATACCTTTTGTTAAAAGTCATGAGTTCGATTATGCCGACATTCTTTTCTTTTTAGATAAAGAAACTGCCAAAAAATATGCTTGGATTGTTTATGTGCTCATCGTCACATTCATCATTATCGCAGTTTCGAACGGCGCCAACCTCACAGATGGAATTGATGGATTAGCCGCAGGTACAAGCGCCATTATTGGATTAACGCTAGCTGTACTGGCATACATTTCTGGCAACGCGGTTTTCGCCAAATACCTCAATGTTATGTTCATTCCCTTCCAGGGTGAGCTTGTCATATTCGGTGCTGCTTTTGTAGGGGCGTGTATTGGCTTTTTGTGGTACAACTCCTACCCTGCTCAAGTGTTTATGGGCGACACCGGAAGTTTAGCCCTTGGTGGCATCATCGCTGTATTCGCCATCATGCTTCGAAAAGAATTATTGATCCCAATTCTATGTGGGATTTTCTTGGCCGAAAACCTGTCTGTAATGATCCAGGTGAGTTATTTCAAATACACCAAAAAACGATTTGGAGAGGGTAAGCGCATATTCAAAATGTCGCCGTTACACCATCACTACCAAAAACTCGGGTACCCAGAACCAAAAATCGTCACACGTTTTTGGATTGTCGGAATCATGCTCGCAGCCGTAACCCTCATCACATTCAAATTAAGATAAAGTGAACCAACGAACAGTCATATTAGGAGCAGGCGAAAGCGGAACAGGTGCGGCTATTTTAGCCAAGCACTTGAATCACGACGTCTTTGTTTCCGACTTCGGGAAAATTCAACCGAAATATGTGACTGAACTCACAGAGGCAGGAATTGCCTTTGAACATGGCAACCATACGGAGGAAAAAATCTTAAATGCCGACCTAGCCATTATAAGTCCTGGCATTCCAACCAAAGCGCCAATTGTTCAAAAGCTACTTAACAAAGGCGTTAAGTTGATTTCGGAAATAGAGTTTGGCGCCCAGCACACCAAGGCAACACTCATTGGCATTACAGGTACAAACGGGAAAACCACAACTACGCTGCTGACCCATCATTTACTGCATAAAGCAGGCTATTCTGTTGGCATTGCTGGGAACATCGGCAACAGTTTGGCACGGCAGGTTATTCAAGATACACACACCCACTACGTCATTGAATTGAGCAGTTTTCAATTGGATTACATGTTTGAAACCAAGCTGGATTACGCCGTATTGTTAAACATTTCTCCAGATCACCTAGACCGTTACAACACATACCAAGACTATATCGATTCTAAGTTCAGAATTACTCAGAATCAAACCCAAAGCGACACCTTTATTTATTGTGCCGATTCGGACCCAATAACCAACTACTTAAAACAAAATACAGTTCAAGCTAAGTCTATTCCATTCACATACCAAAGTGAATTGGAAGAAGGTGCCTGGGCTGATCAAGACACATTTCACATTCTATTAAATCAACCAAAAATAAAATTCAAAATGAATTTAAATCAACTTACAATTAGTGGGAAACACAACACCTACAACTCAATGGCTGCCTCTATTGTGGCCAGCTCTTTACTCATCAGAAACGAAGTGATTCGCGAAAGCCTGATGGATTTTAAAAACATTGAGCACCGCTTAGAATTTGTTACCGCTGTAAAAGGAGTAGACTACATCAACGACTCAAAAGCTACCAATGTAAATTCTGCTTGGTATGCACTTGAAAGCATGCACAAACCAGTAATTTGGATTGCCGGAGGCATTGACAAAGGAAACGACTATGCCAGCCTAGTACCGCTAGTAAAAGAGAAGGTGCGTATTCTAATTTGCCTTGGCAAAAACAATATAGCTTTACACCAAGCTTTTTCGAAACATGTTGACATGATTATCAATGTTCAAACAGCAAAAGAAGCCGTACAAGTAGCCAATGGTATGGCCTTTAAAAACGAAGCTGTTTTGCTTTCACCAGCATGTGCAAGTTTTGACCTTTTTGAAAGTTATGAAGACCGCGGAAGACAGTTTAAATACGAAGTCCGTAACCTGTAGTAAATAATGATTAAATGGATACGCAATAACATCAAGGGCGATCAACTGATTTGGTTTGTCGTCATTTTGCTCTCGCTATGGGGGGTGCTGGCTATTTATAGCTCCACATGTTCATTGGCGTACAAAATGCAAGGTGGTAACACGGAGTATTATTTAATAAAACATGTCGGAATCTTATTAATGGGGTTATTTCTGATGTGGCTTACGCATATGGTTGATTTTCAATACTACTCCCGACCTGCCAAATACCTTATATACCTTGCTATCATTCTGCTTATCTACACATTGTTTTTTGGTAATGATTTAAACAACGCCAAAAGATCAATAACCATCCCAGGCATAGGTTTGTCGTTCCAATCTTCCGATTTCGCTAAAGTGGCTCTGGTGATGTATATCGCCCAGTTTTTATCGAAAAGACAAGAGGCTGTGGACGACTTCAAAAAAACCTTTTTGCCCGTGTTAATAGTTATTGTGGTGGTATGTGCCTTAATCGGTGTAGCCGACTTGTCTACAGCGGCCGTCCTTTTTGCTACTTCCATGCTTCTACTCTTTATTGGAAGAATATCTGCCAAACACCTTTTTGCCCTATTTGGTGCAGGTACAATCGTTATTGGCATTCTCATATTTGCCATCCTCAAATCTGACACAGATATGGGAAGAATTGCGACCTGGAAATCAAGAATAGAAAACTATGTACAGGTAATGGGTGGTGACGAAACTGCCGAATCCTATCAAAACCAACAAGCCAACATCGCAATTGCCAATGGCGGGTTAACTGGTCGTGGACCAGGCAAAGGCGATCAAAGAAACTTTTTACCACTCGCGTTTTCCGACTTTATATACGCCATTATCTTAGAAGAATATGGCCTTCTGGGAGGGTTGTTTGTAATGGGATTATACTTAACCTTATTATGGCGAGCGGTACTTATAGTGGTGCATTCGCCCAAGGCTTTTGGGGCGCTGTTAGCCATAGGTCTGTCTTTTACCCTGGTCATACAAGCGTTTATGAATATGGGGGTAGCTGTACATTTATTACCCAACACAGGCTTGCCTTTACCATTCATTAGTATGGGTGGAACCAGCTTACTTTTCACCAGTTTAGCAATGGGGATCATTTTAAGTGTAAGTCGTTTTTCCAATCAAAAAATAAACACTGTAGATGAAGCCTAAATTGAGTTTTTTAATTTCTGGTGGAGGAACCGGTGGTCACATATTCCCAGCTATTGCCATTGGCAAAGCACTTCAAGTAAACTATCCTGACGCCAAAATAAAATTTGTTGGAGCTAAGGATAAAATGGAAATGCAAAAAGTGCCAGAAGCAGGATTTGACATTACTGGATTATGGATTAGTGGCATAGATCGAAAATTGAGTTTACGGAATCTTGCCTTCCCATTTAAACTCATTTCAAGCCTCGTAAAATCGTGGGGTCTAATAAAAAGAAACAAACCTGATGTAGTGATCGGTGTTGGCGGATTTGCCAGCGGACCATTACTATTTGTAGCCAACTTACTTAAAATTCCTACGTTGGTACAAGAGCAAAACAGCTACCCAGGTATTACAAATAAGCTTTTGGCCAGTAAGGCAAATAAGATATGCGTCGCATTTGATGGTATGGAGCGATTTTTTGATGCTCAAAAAATCGTCATTACTGGAAACCCGATTCGCCAACAACTGCTTAACTGTCAGCAAAACAGTGGACAAGCGCGAGCACACTTTGAGCTTAAAGACGTACCCACCATATTGATTATTGGCGGAAGTCTTGGCGCCCGTACCATAAATTTAGCGATTGAAAAAAACCTCAACCTATTGCGCGAACAAAGCATTCAAATTCTTTGGCAAACGGGTAAATTTTTCTCAACCAGCAAAGAGGTGTACGGCAAACAAACCACGTTTATCACCGAAATGGACTTAGCGTACAAAGCCGCTGACATAGTCATTTCTAGAGCAGGAGCTTCTAGCCTCTCCGAATTAAGTGCACTTGGCAAGGCTTGTATTTTAGTGCCTAGCCCCAATGTAACAGAAGACCACCAAACCAAGAATGCCATGGCGTTAGTCAATAAAAATGCAGCCGTTATAGTTAAAGACGTCGACGCAGAACAAGACCTAATTCCAACAGCGTTAAACCTGATGGTTGACAAAAATAGGTTAGCCGAACTCGAGAAAAACATTCTCGCTCTTGGTCGCCCAAATGCCACAGACGCAATAATTAAAGAAATAGAAAAACTGATTGTCGATTGAATTTAAGTCAGATACATAGCGTCTTTTTTATCGGCATTGGCGGGATTGGAATGAGTGCGTTGGCCAGATATTTTCATTCTATTGGGAAAGAAGTGTTTGGTTACGACAAAACGAAAACGCACATTACTGACGCCCTATCTGAAGAAGGAATATCCATTGAATTTGTAGACGAGACAGTCTGGGTTGACACCAAACTGAAAAACACGGATAAGGATTCTGTTTTAGTAATATACACGCCTGCTATTCCTGCGTCATCGGTAATTAAAAAGTACGTAACGGATACTGGGTTTACAGTAATCAAACGATCTGAAGCACTTGGCGTTATCACCAGAAATACAACTAATCTGTCTATTGCAGGTACGCATGGCAAAACAACAACTTCCTGTTTGTTGTCGCACATTCTTACCACAGCCAAAATACCTCACGTGGCTTTTTTAGGTGGATTGGCAAGTAATTATGAAAGCAATTACTGGAACAGTTTGGTGGGAAACGATAAAGGAATAAGCATTACGGAAGCAGATGAATTCGACCGGTCATTTCTTACCTTAAAACCCAAATACGCGGGTATTACAAATATGGATGCCGACCATCTTGACATCTATGAAAAAAAGGAACACCTCACAGAATCTTTTGTTGCCTTTGGCAATTTGGTTGATGACCATGGCCAACTGTTTGTACAGGCCGATAACCAAAATCATTTCACCAAACCTATTACGACCTATGGCATTGAGCAAGGCCATATAAGTGGCCGAAATGTGCACATCCACGATGCCGCATTTGTATTTGACTTGTATCTTGAAAATGACGTTTACAGACACTTAAAACTAGGCATACCCGGGAAACATAATGTTGAAAACGCTGTTGTAGCCTCTGCCATAGCTACCCAAGTTGGTGTAACCGAACACGACCTTCGTTTGGCCCTTGAAAGCTTTAAAGGAGTAAAGCGTCGTTTTGAATACATTCTTCAAACTGAAGATATCACGTACATCGATGACTATGCCCACCACCCAACAGAATTAAATGCGATAATATCAAGCGCAAGACAGTTATATCCAAACAAGAAAATTACAGCCATATTTCAACCTCATTTGTACACCCGTACTAGAGATTTTATGGCAGAATTCGCCAAGAGTCTTTCTGCATTGGACGAAGTCATTCTATTAGATATCTACCCAGCTCGGGAGTTGCCCATTGCAGGCATATCGAGCGCAGCATTGTTAGACCTAATTACAACCAACAAATCCTTGGTTTTAAAAACAGAAGTTGTTGAAACAATCAAGAAACACAAACCCGAGGTGTTACTAACCTTAGGCGCAGGAGATATAGACACCTTAGTTGAACCCCTTAAAATTTCACTAACCGAACTATGAAAAAATTCTTGATTCGCTGGTTAGTTTTAGGGCTCGGTATTATCGGTATCGTTGTTCTTTTCTTTATCTTTAAAAAGGATAGAACGAGTCAAGTATGCCAAGAATTTGAGATTGAGTTTAGAGACAATGCGACACCGTTTATATCAAAATCAGAAATACAAAAATACTTAGCAAAAGACACGATCAGATTTGTTGGGCAACGCATAGATGAGATAGACTTAAGTAAGATTGAATCGGCGTTGAATCAAAACCCATACATTCAAAACGCAGACTGCTATATCAGAATGAATGGTCTTTTGGTGATTGACATTGCACAAAAAACACCTGTTTTAAGAGTTATACCTCTCGAAAAACCAAGCTATTACCTCGACGAAAACGGCGACCCTTTCCCTTTATCGGCAAGGCATACATCCGATGTAAAAGTCGCTACTGGCCATATCAAGCCGAGTTTGAACACTAAACTGTACACATTCACTTCGTATGTTAATCAGTCTACCTTCTGGAACTCCCTTATTGAACAGATATTTGTTAGACCCAATGGTGATTTAATCTTCACTACCCAAATGGGTGGACACGAAGTAGTAGTGGGTGATAACGATAGGCTAGAACAGAAGCTTCAAAAACTTGAACAGTTTTACCAACGTGCATCGACAAACCTGGGATGGGAAAAATATCGAGAGATAAACCTGAAGTTTAAAGATCAAGTAATTTGTAAAAAGTAGCATGGCTGAAAACAAAATCATAGTAGGATTAGACATTGGAACCACCAAGATCTGTACGATTGTCGGTCGTATGGGCGAATATGGCAAGGTTGACATTTTAGGATTAGGTCAAGTACCTACCAATGGAGGTGTAACTCGTGGTGTTGTTTCAAATATTGACAAAACAGTTAACGCCATTATCGAATCATCAGCCCAAGCTTCTAAAAACTCTAATGTTGCTATTAACCGTGTTCATGTAGGAATCGCTGGCGCACATATCAATAGCTTACAACACAAAGGCATGATTATTCGTAATGATGCTGAAATTGAAATCGCTCAAGAAGATCTTGACAAGCTTGAACAAGACATGCACAAGCTATCTGTTAATCCTGGTGACAAGATAATTCATGTGTTGCCACAAGACTTTACAGTAGACAATGAACCTGGCATAGTTGACCCTATAGGCATGGCAGGCGTAAAGCTGGAAGGCAACTACCACATAATAACAGGTCAGATAACAGCAGCAAAAAATATTTATAAATGCGTTGAAAAATCAGGAATTAAAGTTTCTGAACTTACGTTGGAGCCATTAGCATCGGCGCACTCGGTACTGAGTGATGAAGAGCTTGAAGCTGGTGTTGCTCTGGTAGATATAGGAGGTGGAACAACAGATGTTGCCATTTTCCACGAAAATATTATTAGACACACGGCAATCATTCCGTATGGAGGTAACATCATTACCGAAGACATAAAGGAAGGTTGTAATGTGATGAAGAACCAAGCTGAGTTGTTAAAGACTCGATTTGGATCAGCATTGGCAGATGAATCAACTGAAAATGAAATCGTTTCTATACCCGGACTTCGCGGTCGAGAACCTAAAGAGATATCTGTAAAGAATCTTTCCATGATTATCAACGCACGGGTTTCTGAAATACTTGAATTGGTGTATTACGAAATCAAATCAAGCGGATTAGAAAAGAAATTAGTTGGGGGTATTGTCATTACAGGCGGCGGCGCATTGCTTAAAAACGTAACGCAGTTGGCTGAATACATTACATGTTTAGATGCTCGAATCGGTTTCCCTAACGAGCACTTAGCAAAAGGCCTGGTAGAAGAGGTTAAAAGCCCGATTTACGCAACAGCCGTTGGCTTGGTATTAAAGGGGTTGCGCGAAAATTCTGAAGCATACAACAACTTTATGGCTGAAGAAGAAGTAGCTGTTGAGATGGATTATGCCGATATGAGTGCTGAAGACAAAGACCGAACGATCAAAGCAGAACGCAGGGAACATTTCTTTACCAAGTTTAAAGCATGGTTAAAGGATGAAAGTGATATTAAAGATTTTTAGATAGACGCGCATGAATTTTAAAGTAGACTTACCTAAAGATAAATCGTCAATAATTAAGGTTATTGGTGTTGGTGGTGGTGGCGGAAACGCTGTAAATTATATGTATGAACAAGGCATCTCTGGTGTTGACTTTTTCATCTTTAATACCGACAACCAGGCTTTAGAAATGAGTCTTGTCCCAAATAAAATTCAGATTGGTAATGAACTTACCGAAGGTCGAGGTGCTGGATCTAACCCAGAAGTTGGTAAACATGCAGCAGAAGAAAGTCTTGAAGACATTATAGAATCATTAGGCGTTAATACGCAAATGGTGTTTGTTACTGCCGGAATGGGCGGTGGTACCGGGACTGGAGCTGCTCCTGTAATAGCTAAAGCGGCCAAAGACATGGGGATACTAACTGTTGGCATTGTTACTACACCTTTTAGTTTTGAAGGCGGCAAAAGGGTAACCGCTGCCGAAACGGGTCTTGCAGAAATGCGTGAAGTTGTTGACTCACTTTTGGTGATTTCAAACGACAGAATTAAGGACATGTATGGTAACTTAAAAATTACCGAAGCCTTTTCACACGCCGACAACATATTAACTACAGCTGCAAAAGGTATTGCAGAAATTATCACCATAGCTGGCAGTATTAACGTTGATTTTGAAGACGTAAAAACGGCCATGACGAATAGTGGTGTAGCCATATTGGGTAATGGGGTTGCAGAAGGAGACGATAGAGCAACACGTGCCGCTGAACTGGCTTTAAACTCTCCATTGCTTAACGATAATAAAATTACAGGTGCGAGTGATTTACTCATTAACATCTCGTATGGTGACGAAGAAGCTCGAATGGACGAATACGCTGCCATCAATGAGTTTTTCCAAGAACAAGCTGGAATGGACGCCAACCTAAAATGTGGTTTGTGTTACGACGAAACATTAGGGGCCAAGGTATCGGTAACCATTATAGCAACCGGCTTCCACAAGGCGGAAAATCGTTACATGGGGGTCGAAAATATTGTTGAAGAAGAAGAGCACATATTAGAGGCAGCTACTTACACTCCCGACGAATCAGACACGACACAAGAAACGCCAAAAAAACAAAAACAAACATCCATTTTCGACATTATAAACGGGCCGGAAGAGGATGAAGAAGAAATACGGGTTGCCAATACGAAGGTTGAAGAAATGAAGGAGCGCATTGTTAAGCTTAAGGAATTAAGCAAAACAGCAAACTCCCAAGAAGGGATGGAAGAGTTAGAAAATGTACCTGCATACAAACGCAGAGGGATTAAACTCAACCAAACGTTACATTCTTCAGAAACGGATATATCTCGCACATCACTGGTTGATGAGCCTGATAGCAAACCAGAAATTAAAACGAATAACAGCTTTCTACATGACAATGTAGATTGATAAGAGTTTGACTACACATGCGACTTGAACAGGGGGACGCTAGCATTTGAGAAAATGTTTTTGTACCCCCTTTCTTTATTTAATGATTGAAGGACGAATGATTGAAGTAAGAATGAGGAAATGTGCTGTATAAAACTAAAAATATTGACATTGAGGCGGTGGAGTAACAACGAAACCGTTTGAATACTTTGACTACACATGCGACTTGAATAGGAGGACAAAATCATTTGAGAAAATGTTTTTGGACCTCCTTTCTTTATTTAAGGATTGAAGGAAGAATGAGGAAATGTGCTGTATAAAACTAAAAATATTGACATTGAGGCGGCGGAGTAACAACGAAACCGTTTGAATACTTTGACTACACATGCGACTTGAATAGGAGGACAAGATCATTTGAGAAAATGTTTTTGGACCTCCTTTCTTTATTTAATGATTGAAGGAAGAAGGATTGAAGGAAGAATGAGGGAATGTGCTGTATAAAACAAAAATATTGACATTGAGGCGGTGGAGACATATCAAAACCGTTTGAACACTTTGACTACACATGCGACTTGAACAGGAGGACAAGATCATTTGAGAAAATGTTTTTGGACCTCCTTTCTTTTTTTAATGAGTGAAGTAAGAATGATTGAAGGAAGAATGAGTGTATGTAGTATGAATGTATGTAGAAGAGAACCATAGAATTTATGACAACCCCTTCAATCCATCAGACATTCAATCCTTCAGGCATTCAGACATTCAGACATTATCCTTCGTATTCACCATATTCATTGCCATACCAATTCCTCGAAAAACCATTTCTTCTATGCCTTTTTGCATTTTGGCGTACAACGGAGGTAAACCCGTTTGTTCTGATTCCGTCCACTCGCCTAGCACATAGTCTATCTGTTGACCAGTTGAGAATTCGGCACCGATACCAACGCGTAATCTTGGATACTTCGAGCCGTTTAACACGTCTTGAATACTCTTTAATCCGTTATGTCCTCCATCACTTCCTTTACCACGCATACGAAGTGTGCCGAATGGCAAATTCAAATCGTCGGTAACAATTAAAATTTGATGTGGCTGCACAGATAGCTTCTTCATCCAAAACTGAAGGGCATTGCCACTCAGGTTCATAAAGGTATCCGGTTTTAAAAAGTGCAAATTCCTTCCACGATAGCGGTGTTTGGCATAGGCTCCAAATCGTTCATTCTCAAATTCGATTTTGTACTGCTCGGCTAAATAATCCAAAAAGCCAAAGCCGACATTGTGCCTTGTGTTGGCATATTTGTCACCAATGTTACCCAAACCAACTATTAAATATTTCATGCGTTCTCTGCGGCTTTAAAAGACGGATAAATAGAAGCCAGTAACCCAAGCAAGCTTATTACAAACACAACACCTACTAAATCCAAAGGATTTAGTCGAACTGGGAAGTACTCAACAAAGCTGCCTTCTAAGGGCACGATGCCATAAACATCCTGAACCCAAACAAACCCTAATCCTATTATCAACCCAACAATTATACCAACCCAGGTAATTAACATGCCTTCGCTAAGAAATATGTTTCGAATTGTATTGGCTGGAGCGCCCATACTTCGTAAAATTTGGATATCCTTCTTTTTCTCTAACACCAACATTGTAAGTGCACCAATGGTGTTAAAGGCTGCAATCAACACAACCAATGTTAAAATGGCGAAAGTGGCCCACTTCTCAGTTTTGAAAACTTTATACGCCGCTTCATTTTGCTCGCTCCTGTTTCTTACCAGAAAGTCGTCGCCAAGAATTGACTTTAAGGATTCATAGGTTTCTGCAATCTCATCCTCGTCGACTTTAACCTCTAAACCACTCACTTTGCCTGGCACGTCGAACAACGTTTGCACTAAGGGTAACGAGGCAATTATTAAGTCCTTGTCTCCATCATCGTTTAACGCAATCACACCAGATGGGATTACATATTGTAAATTGAGTGAAGCATCTGGATTAAGCTGATTGTAGGTTACGCCTTTTTTAGGCACAAAAAGCGTGGCTTTGGTTTGGATACTTTCTAGATTGATATTCAAACTTGCGGATATCGCACTACCGAAAACGGCAAATTCGTTTCCATTTTTCTGCAATCCGTAGTCGCCATATACGATGAATGTATCGACGTTAGTCACCGATTTAAACGCCGGATCCACCCCTTTGATTTTGGCAATTTCTTGCGCGTCTCCGTAACGAACCACCACATTGTCTTCTAGTGTGTTCGAGATTTTTGTTATGCCTGAAACATACTGTATAAGGTCTCGTATCGAATCTGCTTTAAATGTTTTGGCGAACCTTGCTTCAATTTTTATATCCGGATCAAACGAGTCGTCCATGCCTTTGACCAAACCTTCTAAACCATTCAAAAAAGAAAGTATGATAATCATCACGGCTGTCCCCACCGTAAAAATAAGGACCGAAATAGCCGAAATGATATTAATGGCATTGGTATTCTTTTTTGAAAATAAATACCGCTTCGCTATGAACCTAACCAGATTCATCCGACCTAATCGTCTTTTTTAATCTTATTTAGTAATTCTTCGATTCGTGCAGCACGATCAATTCTATCGTCAAGGTAAAACTGAACATCAGGAATTTTACGCATGTGGTTTTTGAGTTTTTGAGCTAGATAATGTCTGATAGTGGCTTTGCTATCCCGAAGAACCTCAATGTCTTTGTCTTTATCCTTTGAATTTAGGAAGCTTAAAAAAACCTTGGCCAACCCAAAATCAGGCGTCACTTCAACTTCCAATACAGTAACCATTACCCCTGGCAATAATTGTTTGGCAGCCGAATCAACGATTTCGCCCAAATCTTTTTGCAACTGCTTTCCTAATTTGTCTTTTCTACCCAATGTTTTTGAATCTTTTGCAAAGCTACGGTTTTATTGTTTTTCTTTTTTATTATGGATTATTGTGGATTAGGGGTTACCACCCCTAGAACCCGGTTTACGTTTTTTACCTTATTCTTTTTCGATTAGGCTTATCAGCCTATAACCGATTTTCATTTTTGAGACCAAAAACGAAACAAAAAGTCTTCCCAAAAATATGCTCCCCTACACCGGCCAGCGCGTCCCCCGCATTTTTGGTGGGCCATGGCTCATTAATCCGTGCATGATTTAAGATGACCTTTGAAGTTTTCTGTAGAAAACGAGGAAGGCATTTGTGTGGTGGCCTTGCGCTAAGCAGGCAGGAAAGCGTAGCGGCTTTGGCTGCGGGGAAGAAAAGTCTTTCGTAGAGTTCAAAGAAAACTTCAGAAGTCTTGATTTTTTTGTTTCGTTTTTTCATCAAGGAAAAAATGAAAACCGGGTATAGGGCGGAAGCCCTAAGCAAAGAATATGCAGGTGACAATCCCTCCGTCAGGTGGCAAACAATCAAAACGCATTTCATCCTAAAAACAAAACCTTCCATCGTAAAACCACAAAATAATTCAAACAAAAGGTGATATATATTGTGATATCAATTTAATATCACCTTTGGAAAAAACATTTAAGCCCCTCTCTGGTTACGTCATGCTCTTCGTTATACTATCAGGCCCAATCGCTATTGCATTTGGCATTATGATAGAAAACCCAATCCCTATAATTATTGGCGCCCTCGCCTTTTTGCTAATGGTTGGCGGGTTTAACATTGTGAGCCCAAATGGCTCGGCGGTATTAACACTGTTTGGTGCCTATAAAGGAACCATTCGCGATAATGGATTCTTTTGGGTAAACCCATTTTTCAAGCGTCAAAAAATTTCATTGCGTGCACGCAACCTAGACACGCCTCCTATTAAAGTGAACGACAATATTGGTAACCCTATAAAAATTGGTGCTGTAGTGGTATGGAAGGTAAAAGAAACACACAAGGCGGCGTTCGATGTGGATGATTATCAAAACTTCGTCAACATTCAAAGTGAAGCGGCAATCAGAAAATTGGCCGGGGCTTATCCGTATGACGATTTAGAAGATGAACACAACGGGGTAACCAATCATCTTACCCTAAGAAGTGGTGGTGTAGAAATAGATGAGCGACTGGAAGAGGCATTAACGCGCCGTCTAGAAATAGCCGGTATTGAAGTTATTGAAGCCCGTATTAGCTACTTGGCCTACTCTGAAGAAATAGTAAGTGCTATGCTTCAGCGCCAGCAGGCCACAGCCATTATTGCTGCACGTAAAAAAATTGTGGAAGGTGCTGTACTTATGGTAGATGATGCACTCGTTCAATTGAGTGAAAGAGAAATCGTTGAGTTAGATCAAGATAAAAAAGCGGCCATGGTAAGTAACTTACTTGTGGTTTTATGTTCGGACAAAGCGGCAAATCCAATTATTAATGCAGGAACTCTTCATAACTAAGCCATGGACAAATACATAATTTTAGAAAAGAAATTATTTGAGAAGACACCAGCGTTCGAAAAGCGTATTAATGATTTTCATCGAAAAGGTTACAAGGCCGTAAACATGGCTCTTAGTCAGGGAGGATATGCAGTTTTAATGGAAAAAGTGAGTTAAGTGGGAAATAAAAAAGCATTCGCTTTACGTATGGACGAAAAAATGTTAGCCGCCGTTGAAAAATGGGCGGCTGACGAGTTTAGAAGCACCAACGGCCAAATCGAATTTTTGTTAAGTGAAGCCCTAAAAAAAGCTGGCCGCGCACCAAAGCAAAGCAAGAAATAAGTGCGCATATCGCACATGAATTTTCACCAAAGCTTCACCCAAAGATTCTATTTTTGTGTGCTGGTGTATCACAAACCCCCTCAAATTGCGATTTAAATGCAGCGTTTTGATACCTTTGGGTGTTTAGTCCTTAAAGGTTTCAAGTGAAAATAAATCAACCCAAATATCATATAAATTCATATAAATGGATTTTACTACTTTTTGTGTTTGCTGGTTCGTTTAACGCTAAGGCCGACCACATTATCGGTTCTGACTTTTCCTATAGCTGTTCATCTACCAACGACAGTATATTCGAAATTGTGTACAATTTCTATAGAGATTGCAACGGGTGTTATGTCTTAGGGCAATCGCCTAAATGTGGTACTTCAGAAAATTGTGCTTCTGCTAGCACAGCACCAACCTCGATGCGTGTTACATGCCTTAAAGGTGGACGTTATTCGTCGACATTAACGATGAAACGCACCTCCATTGTAGATATAACTAAAACATGTAAAAAAGTTAAAAGTAGGTGTGCCCAACCTTGTAATGGGACATTTCCATACGGTATAGAAAAACATACGTTTAAAGGAACCTTAGACCTCAGACAGGCTATAAAAAATGGATGCTGTAATATTGAGATTTCGGCCTTGTTATATGTGCGCAGTGCCTTGATTACCACTGGTCAACAGCAACAACCTTTTTACACATCTTGTGAGATTAATTTATGCGATGCTAAATGTAATACCTCACCCACTTTAACAAATGACCCTGTTGCCATTTTATGTTGTAACCAACCATATGTTTTTAACAACGGTGCGGTAGATTTTGCCGATAACGATTCAATATCTTACAGTTTCGCACCAGCATTCCGAGCGCAAAATCAACAAACAAGCTACAATGGCTCTCGCAGTCCGGCTAATCCAATATCTGTTTACTACCCAGGTACATTAAAATTTCCTTATTGTAATCCAAATGCCAACCCGCCTATTGGTATATGCCTAGATCCACTTACAGGAGACGTTATTTTCACACCTACTAAATGTGGTGAGATTGCTGTGGTGGTGATTCAAATGACGGAGTGGCGTAAAGACTCTACTGGCAAGTACAAAAAAATTGGTGTCACACGTCGCGATATGCAGTTCATCGTAATGAGTTGTCCTGACAATAATCCACCTAAGATTACCAATACGAAATACACGTTTCGGGTTTGTGAAGCGGAGCAAGTTTGTTTTAATGTTACGACCGAAGACAAAGTAAAAAAACCACCGCCACCTGCACTACCACCTGACCCTGATACGGTTCAACTAAGGTGGAACAGAGGCATACCAGGTGCTACCTTTACCATAACAAACCCAACCGCAAGACTTAAAACCGGTAGGTTTTGCTGGACTCCACCAGTTGGCACTTCCTCGTCTCTACCCTACACGTTTACAGCCACGGTTAGTGATGATGCATGTCCATTGGCAGCCAGTGCAACGCGTGCGTTTCAAATTTATGTTGACCCAATGGCGGAAGCCAAAAGAGACATCGACACATTCGATTGTGGTAAATATTCCGTTTTGAGTACGCCGTTTCCGAACTTCCTTAACCCACCTAAATATAGGTGGCAATTGATGGATACAGCCGGCAACATCATATTCAACAAAACCATTGCCAATTTCCAGTCTACTGGTTCGTTTCTGAGCACCCAACAAACTGACACCATTCAGTTTAGACGAGGTGGCACTTACGTCATCCAACATGTGATTTCGAACCGCCCTAAGTGTGAAACGTATTACTACGACACATTGGTAGTTCCCCCACTTTTAGAAGTTGATTTGGCTTTTGGTCCAGATACTTTTGTTTGCGAAAGCACGACGCTCCGTTTAGACCCTAAGATTTTAAATTCGTCTCCTCCCGTTCAATATACTTGGGACAATGGCGACACCACGCAGTACCGAGACGTTGAAATAAATGCACCAACTACCGATTCTGTTTTTCGTGTTGAAATTAAAGACAAATCCGGCTGTACGGCATGGGATAGTACCATCATTTTCTTAAAACCAAATCCGCATGTAACTATCGGCCCTGATAGACGCATATGCACGTACGACTCTATTCAACTATTCCCCAATGATAGCTTAGCGTATTGGGATGATCCACGCGATACTTTTGATGCCGTAGTACAAGGTGATACATTGTATTACGAATGGTACAAAGACGGCGTACTGATTAGTCAAGATTCAGCACTTCAAAAACTGAATGTGGCAGGCGAATACGTCATTAAAGTCATTGACAGTATAGGGTGTTATGATATGGATACGGTCCAATTACAAGTAAACGATACGGTTACCGCGTATGCAGGAATTGACCGGTCTGTTTGCTGGGATGATTTTATTAAACTGGTAGCAACAGAATTAGACACCGCAGGCAACAACAAAACGGGTTATTTCCAATGGTGGGACATCACAAATCCGCCAACAAGAATAGATAGTGGCGGCAAAGACACACTTGCTTATAACATCAGAAATTCGACCGAATATCAACTTGAATTATTTGTAACTGAAGACACTACAACCTGTTACGATAATGACTCTATATTTATAAATGTAAAACCGCTTCCGGTGTACTCCATGGCCAACGACATGGAGGTTTGTTATGATGCTGGAGATATTAACCTCAGGTTATTGGAAGACTCGAAAGCCAAAAATGGCACATGGACTTGTCCGACAAGGTCAAACATGATTAACCAGGGATATATCTATCAAACCGATTCATCTGGAGCTGTCGACAATTCAGTTACTGATGTATTGTATTATTCGTACACCGACCCATCCACCGGTTGCATAAAAACCGACTCTATGGAAATCAAGGTGAACCCATTACCTAAGGTTGATATACGCGATGGTTACTATTGTCAAGATAAAAATGTAGTTGATGTAGTTGACGATAGAGTAATTAATCTACCTGGCGGTGCTACGTTAAGTTTAGGTCGCCAAGCTTGGAAGTGTATTGACTGTGGAAGTTATACCGAAAGCGACATTATTAAGGATGAAGGCTCAGGAAATCCTGGCGCACCGCAAGACTTTAAAATTTACGTTAATAAAAACGTGATGCCGCTAGGCGGAAAAAATTCTGACTCCGTTATTGTGGAGTTCGAGTTTAGAAATGTATTTGGTTGTTACAATCGAGACACTGCCACCATAACGGTTGCTGAAGTACCTGAAATTAAATATAATGGCCTACCCGATTTGTGTTGGGATCATGGCATAGAAGACCTTAAAATAAGCAGCAAAGTCTCTCCGTATGATGGGATTTGGAGAGCCGTTGATTCAACCGGATTTGCTGGAGCTGCCGGTTTAAATGCCGCGTTAAAAGGCGACACGTTGAATGGCGATACGCTAAACACCATTTTGACACCACAACCACCTGAAGGTGGCAGCTTTACCTATATGATGCGATACCATCACGATCGTTCTGGCTGCCCTACCTATCGCGATACCACATTAACTATTCGTGGATTACCTATTCCGATAATTGACACCGTTCCTTTCGTCACATCTAAAAATGAGGGCAAAAGTCCTTTTGCATTTTGTGAGTCAGACGGCGAAATAGATTTACGTGTGAATTACTCAGGCGGGGTTTGGTCGAGTTCAGAGTCGAGCGCTATTAGCGGTGCTAAATTTGACCCAAGCCAAGTGGCCAACCCGAATACACGTTTTAACATCGCCTATTCCTATAACGACATACATGGCTGTCAAGGTAAAGACTCTATAGACATAATCATCCACCAAGAGCATACACTCGACATCCCACGTGATACAGCAATTTGCCGTACCGACAACATGAGCAAATCGGTTACTGCAACGTATACCAATTCGAGTGGAGTGATTTGGATTCCTTTAGGTGGAACAACAGTAGACGATAATCTCGCAGATCAAACTACCTATCGTTTTAGCAATACTACAGACACCGTATATAGGCACATTTTGGTAGCTCAAACACTTGAAAACACCAATAATGTATGCCCAGTTGTTGAAGCCACAATGGTAGTTAACGTACACCCAAAACCTGTGGTTGCTATCACAGCAGATACCTTGGATGGTTGTAATCCTGTTGATGTAACTTTTACCACTTCAGTGCTCAACAAAATTGATCCTACACAAGCTTCTTACGACTGGACTTATGCCGATGGTGGAACAGACAATATTCAAAACCCAACGCACACGTTTACGCAAGACGGGCCTAACTCGGTTGATGTAACGATTACTTCTGCTTTTGGTTGCGACACGAATATCACCTTGAATGTAGATGTTTATCCAATACCACTTGCCGCCTTCACACCCGACCCAAATAACAGCACAACGGCAGCGCTACCTAAATTCCAATTCAATAACCAATCGACTGTAAATGGCACATGGGGCTCTAATTTGTCGGAACACCTTTGGGACTTTGGAGTTTTAAATCAACTAGACGATACCTCTACCGAGGAGAATCCACTATACTTCTACCCTTCTGATACGGGCACATATGATGTTACGTTAACGGTACGTACACAGTATGGTTGCGCGTCTGACATTACGCACCAAGTCATTATTGGTCCAGACATTTTGGTATACATACCAAACGCATTTTCGCCCGACGGTGGCGGCCCTGGTGAGAACGAAGGTTTTAGAGCTGTAGTCAATGACGGTGCGAAAGACTATCACTTGGTGATATTTAACCGTTGGGGTGAAGTTATTTGGGAAACCAAAGACAAGGAGGCTGAATGGGACGGCAAATATGGCCGTACTGATGGTTGGAACGGAGATCCAAATACAAAAGGTAGTTCTACCCGAGAACCCGTTTCGCAAGATGTGTATGCCTATTATTTGCGAATTGTGAGCTGGGATGGCGAAGAATACAAATATGCGGGTACTGTTACTGTTGTGCGGTAGTTAGTTCTAATTATCTCTTCACGGAGATTACATGACGTCGTTTAGTGATTAACGCATGTGTTCTTGCATGTAGTCAATTAGGTTTGCGCCCCACTTTGAGGGTGCATTGGTATTGTACTCCAAATTAACCGACATCCATGTGGAAGTATAAAGTGTATTTACTCCCTGTCACTAAAGACGATGAAGAATTTATCTCAATCGGCATTCCAAATCATCCTGACGCATTAGATCGTGCTAAAATGATTGATGGTCAGTGGAACAATGAGCACAACCAATTTATAGTGCGCAATACCCCACAAATGCTAAACGACATATTCAGCACGTTTAAAGGTAGTGCTTGGATTGACATGGAAGCATTAAAGAAAAAAAAGCTTCAAAACGTTAATCATAATGACCGCCCAATACATAAGGTTTCACTTGGGGCTTTGGGTAAAAAGTATTTACATGAATTTGGAATTCATCTGAACGCCAAACGTTACTCTGCAAGCACTCGACAATCCTATTTGCACATGATATCGATTTATCTTTGTTATTTTTTGGAGAAAGATCCAAAGGAAATAACCAACGACGAAGTTCAAGAGTTTTTGACAGACCATATTGTTAAAAACGGATATTCAAGATCTTACCAAAGGCAGATGATAAGTGCCATAAAGAGTTTTTACTCTGACAGATTTGACATAGCCTTATTGCTAGAGTCTATACCTGTACCACGAAAAGAGAAGAATTTACCCAAAGTACTTAGCACACGAGAGGTTAAGGCCATACTTGATTGCACAACGAATGTAAAACACCATGCGATACTTACCTTGATGTATGGCTGCGGTTTACGTGTTGGTGAGCTTATAAACATGAATGTATCCGACATCAATGGAGATCGAAAAGTATTGGAAATAAGGCATGCAAAAGGTAACAACGAAAGATTGATTCCATTATCGGATAAAATTATAGAAGTGTTACGTGGATATTACCGAGCATATAGACCTAAAGGATATTTGTTTGCTGGTCAGCATAAAGGAAGACCATATTCGCCAAAAAGCGTAAATCAAGTGCTAAAGAACAGTGCTCGAAAGGCTAATATTAAGAAGAATGTGCATGCGCATATGTTGCGGCATAGCTTTGCCACGCATTTGCTAGAGTCGGGAATTGATTTGCGCTATATTCAGGTTTTACTTGGACATAAAAGTAGCAGAACGACAGAAATATATACGTATGTAAGCAAAAAGCATTTGGATAGAATTGTAAATCCGTTTGACCAACTGTATGCGGATTGAGGACAATAAACCCTAACCAATCAATCGCTTATCCCCGCCTCTGGAAGTTCGTAAACGGAAGTTTATATTCGCATATAAACTAGTTATGTGTAAACATAAAAAGATATGAATACCAAACTACCTTTTTTCTCTTATGGCATTTTTAGACCCGGTGAAATTCCATTTATCGGTATTAAAAATTTCATTGATAAAATAGAAAAACTAACTATTAAGGGGCATATCCAAATAAGAGATGGTGTATACTTATTTTCCGAAGAATTTGAAAATGATGTTAATGGATTTTTAATATACTTTAAGTCTAATTTAAGTGAAAGTGCATATGATTTTATAAATAGTTTGGAGCCTAATAAAATATTTAGGTGGTCAGAGAAACTAGATGAAAATTCTAATCCATTTAATCTTCTAATTGGTAGATCTCCAAATAAAGGCTCAGAATCCTTAGAAGAGTTGCATAAAAATTATTCAACAACTATAGACCCATATTTTACCACTGGTCTTGAAATGCTTAATGAATTCAAATTGCCTGATTTGGATTGGGAGTTAAAAGGCTCTTTTAAGATCCAAATGAGATATATGTTTTTGTGGACCATTATTGAAAGATTCACTTTTCTGAGATATAGTTTAGGAGGCGATGCAAATTCTAGAGTTAAATCATTGGCAGATAATGAACACTTTATTATTGGTCTTAAAAATTATGTAAACAAAGAAAGGAAGATATTTGACACTCAAACACTTAAGCATTATACATTAAAGGCAGACGAACCCAAAAAAGCAATAGATTATTACTACCAAGTTAGAAATAATCTAACCCACAGAGGAAAAGGTATCTCAAAAGATTATTATATTCTAATTGATTGTTATGAGGAGTTATTTAATATTATTCAATTTGTAATTGAAAACACAAAGGATGAGTGCCGAAAAAATAAAGAAAAATATGGACGAAAGGATTAAAGAATTAAAAGAAGAGGTCATTAATAATCCTATTATTAATAGCACAGAACTATTTCAAGGAGCGAATCTAATAGTAACCAATGACAAAACAAGAAAAAGTAAACCACAAGATATCATCGTTTATACTAATGATGCTATTGAATTAAGCTGGTTAGTTTTTAAATTAAAAGATTTATTTCAAGAGGATATTGATTATGTGAATAAATATTCTTTTTATACTCATATAGGTGAGTTAATCAATAAAGCAATAAAAAAAGGATTAAATCTAAAAGAGCAAATGCTTTATGTAATTGATAATCTTGGTGAATTTATCAAAAAAAGCACATAACAATATGTATAGTGCATAGCACCCTACGGGATGCTACGACACCATACACGGAACGTTAGCGGTAATAGCAAAAACATGAAAAATATATTTATAATACTTTCAACTATCTTTATGCTGGTTAATACGGCAAATGCTCAACTAGATAGTATTTACAATCAGGGAGAGTATCGAACTTTCATTGTCCACGAGCCAACGGGATATTCGCCTTCTAACCAATACCCAATTGTACTTAATTTACATGGCCTTAGCTCAAGTGCAACCTTTCAACAAAACTATACACAGTTTGATGATGTTGCAGACTCGTTAGGTTTTATTGTTGTTTATCCAAATGGTACTTCAAACTCTTGGACTACCATTGGAAATTCGGATGTAGATTTTTTATCTAGTTTGGTAGACTCTATTCGTGCTGAATATTCGACCAACAATTGTTTGTTTGTCACTGGTTTTTCACAAGGTGGTTTCATGACGTACAAATTTGCAAACAATACACCTCATGCAGTTACTGCCATAGCTGTTGGATCAGGAAATATGTCGTTTCCGCTTCAAAACACTTCCGCTTCCGCTCCGCAGATACCAGTCATGCATTTTCACGGCACTGAGGACAATATCGTTTCCTATAACGGGGCAGTATTAATTTCTCCAGTTGACAGCACTATTCAATGGTGGGTAAATCACAACAACTGCAATACTACACCTGTATTCAGCAACATTACAAATTCTAATTTAACGGATGGATCAACTGTTGAGAAGTATTCTTATGGTGGCGGATCAAATGGAAGTGAAGTGACTTTCTATAAAGTAATAGACGGTGGACACACCTGGAGCGGTGCAACGCCAATTCCCGCTTTTGGCTCTACCAATCAAGATATAAATCAAAGTGCCATAATTGGAAGTTTTTTTGCGGATTTTTGTTCAGGAACATTAGGGATTAGTGAAGAAAAAAGTATGATTTCTGTAAACCTTTATCCAAACCCATTCGAAAATCAACTTATTGTCCAATGTGCTTCAAAAGCAGAACATACATTCATTCTGTACGATAATCTTTCACGGATAAAATTAAAGGAGACCATTTTTTTTAATTCAACTATATATACCGATAATCTACCTAACGGAATATATTATTATGAAATACGAAACACTGAAAAACAATTAAAGACTGGTAAGGTTATTAAAAAATAATTCTCTGAACAATAAAACCGCTAACAAAACCTAAACTGCATTAAAACGCAGTATAGCCAAAACGTTACCTGCAATCGTAAGACTCAAAGAATAGAAATAATTTGAATAACGCAAACACATTATATAATCAATAAAGTGGAGGCACCACTAAAAACGAACATGATAAAAAAAAAAAATTTAGTTTAATTGCTTTAATATTCATTGCGAATATTGCAAAGGCACAATTGCCAAGTCCTGCCTTAATTGGTTATTGGCATAACTGGAATGATGTAAATGCTCCTTACATTCAATTAGATTCAATTGACAGTCGTTACAATGTTGTAGCAATTGCTTTTGCTGTACCAACTTCTTCTTCAGATATGACTATGTTATTTACGCCTGATGTTGTTACACAAAACGTATTAAAATCAAAAATTCAGACATTACAAAGCCAAGGAAAAAAAGTCCTATTAAGCATCGGAGGTGCTACCACAAGTATTGACTTAACTACTACAATAAATAAAAATGCTTTTACAAATTCAATTACTGCCATTATTAATACGTATGGATTTGATGGGATTGACATTGATATTGAACATGGGAACTCTATATTGATAACCGGAGGTACAATAGCTGCACCGAGTAACATTGCGCAAGTCAATTTAATTGATGCTATTAAACAGATAATGGCAAACTATCGTAATACTCATTCAAAAAAACTTTTACTTACTCTGACTCCGGAAACCGCTTATGTGCAAGGGGGAAAATCTAGTTTTGGAGGCATATGGGGAGGATACTTGCCAATAATAGATGCATTAAGAGATTCACTTGATGTGTTGCAAGTTCAACTTTATAATAGTGGTTCAATGTATGGTATTGATCAAAACATCTATACACAAGGAACATCTGATTTTATAGTTGCTATGACAGAAGCTGTCTTACAAGGATTCACCACAACAGGTGGAGTGTTTTTAGGGTTACCTGCCAGCAAAGTAGCCATAGGACTACCAGCTTGTACAAGTGCAGCTGGTGGTGGATTTGTAGATTCGGCTACCGTAAAAACTGCAATAGGCTATTTACGGGGAACCGGTTCTCAACCTGGGACATATATATTATCAAATACAGGTGGATATCCGTCATTAATAGGTATGATGACATGGTCTATCAATTGGGATGCAGTAAGTTCTTGCGGCAGTGCTTATGAATATGCCAATAATTATCAAAGCATATTTGGCAGTACAACTTCTATTTCAAATTTGGAAACAGAGATAGCTATTTCGGTATATCCAAATCCAACAAAAGGTCAATTTACTATTTCACTTTCGACTGATAATGCAATAATTACCATCACTGATATTTTAGGACAACTGGTGTTTAAAGATCATTTATCACAAAAAAAAATGAACCTAAACCTTTATCAAAACGGAGTTTATATGATTAACATTTCCACTATGCAGGGAACAACAACACGAAAAATTATTGTAAACCAATGACGGATGAAAAAGCAACAGCAGGTAACAAAGGCTATACCTAATAAGAGTTTTAGTGATAAATTGAAAGATAATTAAACATAAATTGAAAAGGAAGTGCTATAAAATTCCTTACTGGGCATAGCCAAACCGTTGTGCTTCATTAAAATAATTATGACTAGAAAAGACAATTACATAATACTGATAATTTTCACCCTCTTGCATGTTGAGGTAAATGGACAAGTAGATTATGGTGTAGGAGATCCTTTTGCAATTGGAATCGCGTCTCCAGATGCCAGTAATCTTGTGCTAGATACACTGCTGACAAAAAACGATACGATTTATCACACTTTCAAAATTAAAAATATTGGAATGTATACCGTCAGCAAAAAGTGAACTATTAAGGGTAAAGATTTAAGAGAGGGGTTTTAATAACTTTATAACCCTTTAAATCACCCAGAGATGGTAAAAAAGAAAAGCACAAGTTCACTGATCAGTGA